>Ga0214544_1013068_pt1 | contig 10337 bp, 6 predicted proteins | sample CNSS3metaG_FD_160074 | JGI IMG/M metagenome (GOLD analysis project Ga0214544, IMG submission 160074) | Root nodule microbial communities from cowpea collected in UCLA plant growth center, Los Angeles, California, USA - CNSS3 | ecosystem: Host-associated > Plants > Roots > Nodule | place: USA...
GGCCAATGTATATGCGGGGCGGGCCAGAGTATGCGGCCCGCATAAAATGTGCGGGGCGGGGCGGGCCGGCCCGCAATGTGCGGGCCTTATGCGGGGCGGGCCTAAACGGGGCGGGCCGGCCCGCATTACCACCCCTAGTTTAATTACTCTTTTAGTTCTTGTTTTCGTCCACAAATGTGAAGTTGGTCCCCTAATTTTTTTTAGTCTCTATTTCGTCCCAATTTTTGAAAATTGATGCAATTTGATCTTTTTCATTAAATTTCTTGAAACAGATCAATGATTTATCATCAAAATTGAAGTTGTTAATAAGGATTATTTGCTTTATAAGTGTAATTAACATAATCCTAATGTCAATTTTGATGAAAAAAATCTTTGATTCGCTTCAAAAGATTTAATAAAAATTATCAAATTGTATCAATTTTTCAAAAATCATGACCAGTTTGAGAAAAAAAATTGAAAGACAAACTTAACATTTTTTAGCAAAAATCCTTTTCTAGATAAATATCTTCTTGATGTTGCTCACAACTTAACATTCTTTATACTAAAATATACTAACTCAACTGTTGAAATCTTTAATTAATTCATCTTGGAAGTACTCCATCCAAATTTTATAACAACATGTATTATATCGATTATATTAAGAATAAATATCATTTGTTTGACAACCAATGGAATATGTTATTTATTTTAGGATACAAACAATGCATCTCTTCATTTTTTACTATTTTACATATGTTACAATGTGTTGTTTTTGTCGCATCATAAAAAACGTGCAGGCCATCTTGACACAAGGCTACACCTTCCTACAGTAAGGTCTCCACGACCACCACACCACCCCTCTCCATCTAAAAGCCACATCTAAATTAGTATTCCATTTTGTTATTTTAAAATCTGTTATAAAAGTTACATATCAGGTTAGTGATAATAAATTTTTTTCTTTAATGTGTGGAGCTAAATGTTTAGTCTAAGTTAAGTTAAATTTAATTAAATTTGAAAAAATTTGGTTTTATGTTAAAATGTATGAAGTTTACCTATAAGTTAAATTGAGTTAATTTTACAAACATCTTAACTAGAGGATTCATCATACTTTTCTATCCTGGAACACTTCCATTTTGATGAATTGTTGACCATCATGAACCTCACTATAAAATGTGTGACTTAGTACAAAATTTTACCTGACCCTTCGATGATTGCCAAATATTATTATCGAAAGAATGAGCATCACTTTAAGCAAGGTGTGAAAGGAAAAGAAGTCTTCTTTCTAAGCTTTGTAAACTACTTAAGGATGAATTTCAATTTGTTTGTGAAAATTGAAAGGAAATCTTCAGATTGTCTATCGCTTAAATCATTAAAAACTTAAAAATAATAATGAAGAGGTAAGTAATAGATGAGTATTTTCGTTAATAGTAGTGTCTAAGTATTTTAATTTTTGTAAGAGGAGTGAATTTCAGTTTTAAGTTTTTACCATTTTTTGTAAACTTTTGATTTTTTTAAGTTATTATAACAAAAAAGGGAGAGAGAGAGAGAGAGAGAGAGAGAGAGAGAGAAGAGAATAAGAGGCTTTTTTATATTATGAAAAGGTATTACATTGTTAACGTATATGCACAGACGTAGCGTAGTGTATATAAAGGAACCTAACATGTGGAAGGCACATGCATGAGCATATATAGGTTATTTACGTAATATCCCCCCTAAAATTTATGGTAGGGTTGTGCACAACCATAAGTTTATCACAAAATAGATGAAACATGGATGATGCAAGAGGCTTTGTGAAGATATCCACAACCTGAAATTTTTAAGGAAGATGAATCAGACTAAGGTTTTTCTTTTGAACATGGTCTCTAACAAAGTGGAGATCGAGTTCAAAATGTTTAGAACGTGAGTGTGTTGTATTGGATTTGCCACTAACAGCATTGCTCCAAGGTTGTCACTGTATAACGTTGGTGTGGGTATTACAACTCAAAGTTCAGTGAGCAATGAAGATACCCAAATGATGTTTGTGAGAGCAGAGGCAACACTTTTGTACTCAGCCTCTGTGCTGCTTCGAGAAACAGCTTTTTGCTTGTTGCAAAGCCAAGAAATTGAAGTGAACCCAAAGTAGATAGAGTAACCAATAGTGGAGTGTTTGTCATCTACATCAGAACCCCAATCTAAGTCACTGAACCCAACCAAACGAAGATCACGAACATGTCCAATGAGAATGCCATGAGTGGATGTACCAGCAAGGTATTTGAGTATTCGTTTGACAACTTTGTAGTGATGTTCTTAGGGAGCTTGCATGTATTGGCACACTTTGTTAACGGAATAAGAGATTTCTGGATGTGTCAAAGTGATATATTGAAGGGCTCCAACAATCACGCGATATGTAGTGGGATCAAAGACAAGGGACGAACCATCTTTGCTAAGACGTGAAGTAGAGATCTTAGGAGTTTGTTGAGGTTTGGCACGCAACATATCAACATTTGAGAGAAGATCATGTATGTATTTTGTTTGATAAAGATGTAAAGCTCCTTCTAGTGTCCACGAGGCCTCAATCCCCAAGAAAAGAAAATGTAATGGGTCTAAGTCTTTGAGCGCATAGTTAATGTGAAGAATGTGAATAAGATGTTGAATGACATGCAAATTACTACTCGTAATTATTATATCATCAACATAAATTAAAACAAGTAAGGTAATATCATTTTGAAATCGAATGAATAAGGACGTATCTGACTTAGCAAAATGAAAACAAAGAGAATAAAGAGTTGTACTAAGCTTTAGAAACCATGATCTGGGGTCTTGCTTTAAGCCATAGATCACTTTGTTTAATCTACACACAAGATTAGAGTTATTAAAGAAACCTGAATGTTGAGACATGTAGATAGTTTCATGAAGAGAGCCATGAAGAAACGCATTATTAATATCAACTTGGTGGATATGCCATTTGTTAGCAACAAAAGTTAATACAAACCGAATGGTAGCATGCTTGATGACATGACTGAAGGTGTCATTGTAATCAAGTCCAAAAGTCTAATCAAATCCTTTTGCAACGAGATGAGCCTTTCATCTTTGCACAGATGCATCTGCATTGTTTCGAAAAACCCATTTGCATCCAATGATTTTAGCATCAATGGAATGAGAGACAAGAGTCCACATGTTGTTTTGGACGAGAGCTTGATATTCAACTTTAATAACATCATGCCATTGTGGTTGAGACAAGGCTTCTTTCAATGTGATAGGTTCAGAGTGGATGGCAGTAAGATAGGTATTATAAAGTTTTAGTTTAAAAATACTTGACTTTGATCAGGTTACCATATTATGAGTGTTAGGCGTGACCTACTGCGAGAAGGATGCTGAGTTGGGTGAAGTCTCAGTTGGAGCATTATCCACATGAGGATCACTAGAGGAAGAAATGGGTGATGACATGATAGGAGAGGTTGCACCATGATTTGTTGATGTAGCAGTAGTTGTATTATTAGATGAAGAATTATTATCAACTTGAAACGTAGTGTTAGGCATATGTTTATGAGAAACCACAGTAACAAATAGGAAGATGACATATTTGTAGCAACAAATTGTTTTGAAAGAAAAACATTTGAGGCAAGTTTGAAAAGAATTTGATTTTCATTAAAAACATGCCTGGATATATATATATATATATATATATATATATATATATATATATATATATATATATATATATATATATATATATCTTTTACCTGAAGGATCAACACAAACATAACCTTTATACTGTTGATTGTAGCCAAGAAAAATACATAACATTGAGCATATGGTGAGTTTATTGGAGTGATATGGGTGCAACATAGGATAACAAAAACATCCAAAAGTGCGTAAAAAGCATAATTTGGTGTTTTGTGAAATAGTAACTCGTACGAGGATTTATGTTGTAAAATGAGCGTGAGCAACAAATTGATTATGTAAACAACAGTTTAAAAAGCTTCCCCCCAATATTTCATGGGTAAAGAAGATGTAGCAAGCAAAGGAAATCCAACATCAACTATGTGTCGATGCTTTCTTTCAATTGAACCGTTTTCTTCATGTGTATAAAGACATGTAAAATGATGCATTATGCCACAGTCACGTAACAAAGAAGAGAAACACAAGAACTCTTTAGTGTTATCCGATTGAAGACACTAAATTTTACACCATGTTTGAGTTTTAGCTAACATTTTAAAGTTTTTGAAGACAAATAAAGCTTGAGATTTATGATTTAACAAATATATCCAAGTATAACGTGAATTCGCATATAAAAAAGAAATATAGTATCGAGAGCCGCACGATGCAATCACAGATGCAGGACCCAAAATGTCCATAAACAATAGTTGTAAAGGAGTGTGATAAACTGTAATGGAATCTTTGAAAGGCAATTTATGGGACTTAGCTATAGTACATGCATCACAAAACTCACCATTATGTTTACAAGATATATGGTAAGAGGCATGTCTAAGTCTAGCATGCCAGAGTTTGTATACAGGAATAGAAGACAAAAAATTAGCATTACAAGTAGTGATAGAAGAAGTATTAAGAAGAAAAGGAAAAACATATAAGTCATTTATAAGAAATCCTGGAAGAATAATCTAGTTGGTGTTCTTTGATTTTACATGGCATCTGTCAGCATGAAATTCAAAAAAGACATGTGTATCTTGCACAAATTTAGACACACTGAGAAGATTTTTCATGATAGAAGGAACATAAAGGAGGTCATGTAAAATAAGAGGTGATTGTGTGTACGGAGCAATAAAACCGGTAGAACTAGAAGAAATTGAAATACCTGAACCATTCCCATGTTTGACCGAGTCTTTACTAGTGTAAGAGCACTTTTGAGCAAGGTTTTGAGTGTCGTGAGTGAGGTGGTGTGTTGCACCACTATCCAAATACCATAATGGGTCATGAACAGTTGATGGCATTCCAAGGATAGACGAATCTGCATCTTCGAAAGGAGTTAATTGTGTAGAATTAGCTGAAACAGGAGAAGAATATGATTGATCAAATCTGAACCAGCAATCCATGGCATTATGGCCTGGTTTTCAAAAAATATGACATTGTTGTCTAAAGGTGGTGGATGATGAAGATTTGTTTGTAGGTTTGTTGTTCCATCGAGGTTGCGAGAGGAGGTGTTTGGTTGGCGAAACTTGTTGGAATGATTGGCAAGGAAATTCTTGTAGTTGTTTTTGGACGCAACATTGGCAGAAGATGTTCAAAATGTTCTTCTTAGGATGAAAGGAGAGACTTAATGTCCTCAACAGTATAAGGATCCATTCTTGAAATGATGGAGGTTACCAAACCATCGTAATCTTGGATAAGCTGTCAAGGATGTATTCGATCTATTCTTTGGTTAATATGGGAGCACCAATTGCAGCGAGAGTATTCACAACCTTCTTGGTATCAAGAAGAAATTTATTCACCGTGTGATCTTTCTTTGATTGATGAAGGCTGAGACACAACTTCTTGATGTGCACACGGGTTTGTATGGCATAATATGTGCGGAGGCATTCCCAAACTTAACTAGAGGTGCGTAACCCAACAATTTTTGTTAAGATAGGAGGAGTCATTGAAGCAAGTATCCATGTGAGAAGAAGTTTGTCTTGACGTTGGAAAAGAAGATATGCAGGATTTGTTTGTGTTTTAGCAGCATCTTCAATGGGCATAAACGAGGAGGAGTGAAAGAAGATTCCAAGAAATGCTCTAAAGAAAGGCCTTGAATGATGGCAGAGACTTGTTGTTCCCATAGCAAAAAGTTGTCATCATCAAGCTTTAAAGTGAGGAGTGTTAAATGTATATGGTTGGGAAAGAGAATTGTCAAGAACAACATGGAGGAATTTGGTAGAGGTAGAAAAAGAAGAAGAAGAAGCCATTTAGAAAGAGCCTAGAAAAATTGGTCTTGATACCATATAACAGAAAAGGGAGAGAGAGAGAGAGAGAAAGAAAGAAAGAAGAGAACAAGAGGCTTTGTGATATTATGAAAAGGTATTACACTGCTAACGTACATGCAGAGACGTAGCGTGGTGTATATAAAGGAACCTAACATGTGCAAGGCACATGTATGAGCAGATATAGGTTATTTATGTAATAGTTATAAACTATCAATTTCAATCTTTAATATTATATGACATTAATTATTTTCTTCCATGTCAAATGAAAAGTGAAGATACAATCCTCAAATGATCACTACTATACATGAATCTTTTGACAACAATTGTGTACTATATGGACCGGTCCATACCAATCAGTCCAATTACTAGAGAGTAAACGGTCAACCTTAAAGGTAGTTAATCATCCAATTATTATAAAAAGGTCAATGAAAGATTTATGAGCATTGGACAATGATTAGGTCGATTGTAATCAAAAGTCTATTATGGAAACTATAAATATAGGCCAAAAGTATGATTGTTGAGACTTTTGATCTCGCATTAATTATAACATTTATTGCTTTTTCGATTGACTTTGTGTTGACTTTAGCATGAAAGTGCCTTTAATAGGTACCCTCGATCGATTGACGAATAGGAACATTAAGTGAGGAACAAAATAAGAGACTTGGAGGATGAAAAAATTGTTTTAGTGGACATTCATCCCAACACCCGAAACATATTGACACTCACCGGGTGGCCGTGTGAGAATTTCTTCTAATCCCATTGTAACCATAAGAAACATGACTATCAGCATCGAGCCGGAAGAAGCCCATAATAACCAGTTGGACCTTGTGGATTTGGTAAAAAACTTACAAAGGCAAATGGATGAGATGCAACACATGTGTGAGGAAGATTTAAGAGTCTTACACTCTAAAAACAATGTTATGCACCAAGGGCAAGGGTTGAAGGTTCTAAAATCTTCAACACCAACCTTCCAACATCGACCAAGCAACTTTGAGAGCCGCCCCAAGAAAAATTGGTTCGAATGGTTCAAGAAAGCAGTGGAGCAAGCAAAGGAAGGGCTCTGTCCATGGCCATGGTACACACAATCAGATTCCCCTATGTAGCATAGATTTTGGAAGTTGTTTTGCGTGATCACTAGAGAATGTCGATATTTGAAAGGTATGACGAATCCATTGACCCGACGAGCACATGAGAATGTATATTAACCAAATGACATTATGCATGAATAGTGACATCATCTGGTGTATGACCTTCACCACGTCACTGAAAAAGGAAGCATCAGCTTGGTTCTCGCTACTAAAACCAAACTCTTTTGACTACTTTGCAACCCTTGGGGCGATGTTCGAGGCTTAGTTCACTAACAGCCGACCGCATCACCTAACCTCAGTGGCCTTGCTCAGCATCAAGTTGGAGAAAGATGAATCATTAAGAACCTTCATCGATCACTTCAAAAGAACGACCCTTCATATAAGGGGTCTAAGCACTAAGGTAGCCATGCATGCATCATATGATAAGCGGCTTACTATTCGAACCATTCTTTGACAACCTTTGCATGAACCCCTAAAGAGTATGGACAAGTTGTGATAGAGGGTTGCTCAGTTCATATAGGTGGAAAAGATTAGGAACTTTTGCAAAAAGATATGAGAAGAAACAACCACTGATAAAATGATGGATAAAAAATTGTTTGACAAGGCTTAGGAGTCCAAGGGTAAGGAGCGACCCAAGGGACCCCACTTCAGCAACTATACCCCACTCGCGAATATATATATATATATATATATATATATATATATATATGTGTGTGTGTGTGTGTGTGTGTGTGTGTGTGTGTGTGTTGATATTTTTTGGTCAAAGCTAACACATCCTATAATGTGTTGATAGGCAGACCATGCCCCAACGCGTTTGATATGTACCATGCATGCTAACTAGTAAATTGTGTGACAATGTTATGCTGCAAGATTGAAAGTAACTCTTTATCAACCTCCCCGTAAGACCCACCAATCGGAGGTAGCAATGGCAGACTTGGATTTGTGAACTAATACAAATGGTAGGATGGAGCCCCAAGGGGAAACCAAGGATCTGAGGGTAGACCAATCGGAGGGTCAAATCACAAAGCTTGGCAACGACTTGAACCTTAAGCAGGAGCAAGAGTTAGTGATTGTTCTTGGTATTTTGGTGGCCCAAAACCTTTCAAGTAATACTAGAATTTAGGATTCTTAGACAATATTTTAGCAAAAGATAAAAAAAGGTTAATACCTTTTTATCATTTCTTTTCTTAAAGATATATGATTTGTGGCTTAAACGCTTATTAATAGAAAGACAATTCCAACGCTTAGGTACTTTGATTTTCTATCTTAAAGCATTGTTAACTATAAATCATATTATTCATTCTTTGTTTGGTATTCAGTTTAGAGCCCCTACTCTTGACCAGAAAACCATCATCAAAAAGTTGAAATTATATATAAAAATGATACCACATCTTTTTCTTTTTACAAGGATGACTTTTAAATCGTTTTTAATTTGGGAGTAGAGTTATGATCTAGTTTTACCAAATCCCACAATAGGTGCCAATTTGTTCTAATTAAAAGTGAGGGCTCTAAATCAAAGAACAAACAAAGGGTGAATAATCTAATTTAAACTTAAGAATACTTTAAGCTAGAAAATCTCAGGACCTAAGCCATGTACTTGTCTTTCTAGTTATAAGTATTTAAGTTACAAATAATATATCTTTAAAAGAAAAAAAAATGAGAAAAAGATATAAACATTTTTATCTTTTGCTAAAATATCACTTAAGAATTTTAAAGTTTAGCATTACTTAAAGGTTTTAGCCTCTCCAAATACCAAGAACAATCATCCTTTGGACCTAGGCCTAATAATGTAACACCCTTTCACAAATAACATTTGACTTATGGCCTTGACTAGGTCTTTGAACATTTTAATCACTTAGTGAGGTAGGATGGTACAATATATATATATATATATATATATATATATATATATATATATATATATATATATATATATATATATATATATATATATAATTTGCTATACTTTCTTTTATATATAAAAGATGTGTGTATCCTTCATTTTTAGTATTTCCAAAGATCATTTATAATGTTTAAGTCCAATTTATGGTGCTTCTATAATCATTGTGCAACTAACTGACAAAAAAACCTATGTGCTAGTGTTTGTCTTCGTGCATAGAAGTACCTCAATGTTGATAAATGCCTTTGTGTGTAGTTTAGCAGATAAAATTTGTGCATCTTAGTGCATGGTTTAGCGAATAAAATATGGGTACCGTACTACATGATTTAGCGGATAAAAATTCATACGTCGTAGTGCATGATTTAGCGGGTAAAATTTATGTGCCTTAGTGTGTGATTTAGTGGATAAAATATTTGTGCCTTAGTGTGTGGTTTAGCGGATAAAGTATGTGTGCCTTAGTGCATGGTTTAGCGGATAAAATTCGTGCACCTTAGTGTGTGGTTTAACGAATAAAATATGTGTGGCTTAGTGTGTGGTTTAGTTTTCAGACAGGGAACGAATAACTATGTCGGACTAATTCCGAAAACCTATGCCATTGAACCCGTGCTAATATTTGCCTAAGTTCAAGGAACAACTTTTGTGTTAAGATTAACATCGTTCAGCATGATACCAATATTTCGCACTAATAAGTCGTGCTAACATTGTCTTTGTTCAAATAGACTTTTGAACTAGGTGACCAATAAGTCGAAACTTGTACTCGTCCATAATTTGAGTATTTTTAGCCTCTTCGCCTTAAAGGCTTCGCCTCGGTGACTCGAGTCTCGGGGTTGTGATTTCACCGAAAAACTAAATCTCATTCTTTAGACAAGTACAAGTTAATAATATTTGTGATGGAATATTGGGCTTGTAACTAGAATAAGACATCTCCACTACTCCTAAACAATATAGTGGAGGATAATTGTTTTCATCTATATAACACATGGCCTAGGGAAAGAGACACATTGAATGTTTGGAGAATAAGTATCTATTTAGATTTAAATTGAAATTTTTAAACACATATTCAATTCTTCATTGATGATGGGTAAACATAATGTTTTCTGCTTTACATCTATTTAATACCAACAAAAGAACATTTCTATTTTAAAATAAAGAAATTCTAGATAAACTATCTTCGTTCTCTCCACGCCTAAAAAATACTTAATAAAATAATAATACTTTTTACTTTTATAGATAATCCTATTTAAATTTTCCTGAATTTTTTTAAGGATACAAAATAAAAAAATAAAAAAAGTAGAATATGCCCAGGTATGGCAACTAGCTTCCCCTGCTTAAATTGGTTTCCAAGTTCCATCACCACTCCATTCCTCTCAAATTCCCTCTCCTTCATCATATGTCACAACTTCATCATTATATATATATATATATATATATATATATATATATATATATATATATATATATATATATATATAT
>Ga0214544_1013069_pt1 | contig 10336 bp, 4 predicted proteins | sample CNSS3metaG_FD_160074 | JGI IMG/M metagenome (GOLD analysis project Ga0214544, IMG submission 160074) | Root nodule microbial communities from cowpea collected in UCLA plant growth center, Los Angeles, California, USA - CNSS3 | ecosystem: Host-associated > Plants > Roots > Nodule | place: USA...
TTTTATCACACAAGCTCAAACAACCTAATTATCAAAATTATCAATTAAATCACTCTTTAGGCACATAAATTCAATTAAATACCCAGAATTAAACATTAAATGAGGGCAAAAATACGTACTCATCAAAAACGTGTTACCAAAAGATTGGATTTTTCAAATTTTAGAACACCAATTCTATTTTGAGAATTCGCCAACAAGTTTCGCATTACATTTGGAGAAATTTTTATATATAAAATATGAATTATTTAAATTCTGATTGGTAAAAAATAGTAAAATAATAAAAAGAAAAAAAGTGTTACCAAAAGATGAAATTTTTCAAATTTCAAAATATCAATCCCCTCTAAGTATCGATGAACCTGTTTGTTGTGAAATTTTGAGCAATTTTTATACATAAAATATCAATTATTTAAATTGTAAATAGTATAAAATTGTAAAAAAAAATTAAAAAAGTGTTACTATGAGATGAAATTTGACAAATTTTAGAATACCATTCCCATCCGAGTATTGGCGAACCATTTTCACGTGAAATTTTGTGCAATTTTTGTATATAAAATATCAATTACTTAAATTGTAAATAGTAAAAAATAGTAAAATAAATTAAAATAATCTCAAGAAAAAATAAATTTTTCAAATTTCAAATCACTAATTCCTTTTGAGTATTGGTAACCGTGTTTCTTGGGAAATTTTGAGCGATTTTTATGTACAAAATATAAATTATTTAAATTGTAAATGGGAAAAAATAGTGAAAAGAAATTGAAAAAGTGTTACCAAAAGATGAAATTTTTAAAATTTCAGATCACCAATCCCCTCTAAGTATCGGCCAACCTGTTTGTGTGAAATTTTGAGCAATTTTTATACATAAAATATCAATTATTTAAATTGTAAGTAGTAAAAAATAGTTAAAAAAATATTAAAAAAGTTTTACTATGCCATGGAATTTGACAAATTTAAGAACACCATTCCCATCTTAGTATTGACCAACCATTTTGTTGTGAAATTTTGTCCGATTTTTGTATATAGATTATCAATTACTTAAATTGTAAATAGTAAACAATAGTAAAAGAAATTAAAATTGTGTTATAAAAAGAAGGAATTTCTCAAATTTCAAATCACTAATCCCCTTTGAGTATTGGCAATCGTGTTTCCTGTGAAATTTTGAACAATTTTTATGTAAAAAATCTGAATTAATTAAATTGCAAATAGGAAAACTTAGTGAAAAGAAATTGAAAACGTGTTATCAAAAGATTGGCTTTTCAAATTTCAGAACACCAATTCCATTTGGAGAATTGGCGAACAAGTTTCGTGTTACATTTGGAGAAATTTTTATATATAAAATATGAATTATTTATATTGTGAATGGTAAAAAATAGTAAAAAGTTAAAAAGAAAAAAAAAAGTGTTACCAAAAGATGGAATTTTTCAAATTTCAAAATACCAATCCCTTCTAAGTATCGGTCAACCTGTTTGTTGTGAAATTTTGAGCATTGTTTATACATGAAATATAAATTATTTAAATAGTAAATAGTAAAAAATAGTAAAAAAAATATTAAAAATGTGTTACTATGAGATGGGATTTGACAAATTTATGAACACCATTCCCATCCGAGTATTGGCCAACCATTTTCTTACGAAATTTTGTGCAATTTTTGTATATAAATTATCAATTACTTAAATTGTAAATAGAAAAAATAGTAAAGGAAATTAAAATAGCGTTAAGAAAAAAAGGAATTTTTTAAATTTCAAATCAGTAATCCCCTTTGAGTATCGGCAACCGTGTTTCATGTGAAATTTTGAATAATTTTTATGTAGAAAATATGAATTATTTAAAATTGTAAATGGTAAAAAATAGTGAAAAGAAATTGAAAAAGTATTACCAAAAATTGAAATTTTTTAAATTTCAGAACACCAATTCCATTTTGAGAATTGGCCAACAAGTTTCACGTTACATTTAGAGAAATTTTTATGTATAAAATATGAATAATTTAAATTGTGAATGGTAAAAAATAGTAAAAAAGTAAAAATAAAAAGTGTTACCAAAAGATGAAATTTTTCAAATTTCAAAACACCAATCCCCTCTAAGTATCGACCAACCTATTTGTGGTGAAATTTTGATCAATTTTTATATTTAAAATATCAATTATTTAAATTATAAATGGTAAAAATAGTAAAAGAAAATTAAATAAGTTTTATCTAAGATGGAATTTGTCAAATTTCAGAACACCAATTCCCTCTGAGTATTTGCCAACTTGTTTGTTGTGAAATTTAGAGCAATTTCATATACAAAATATCATTTATTTAAATTGCAAATAGTACAAAAAAAGTGTTACCAAGAGATGAAATTTATCAAATTTAAGAATACCAAACCCAACCAAGTATTGGTCAACCTATTTCTTGTGAAATTCTAAGCAATTTGTATATAAAATATCAATTATTTAAATTGTAAAATAGTAAAAAATATCAAAAAAAAGTAAAAATTTAAAAAAATTTAAAAAAACGCTATAAAATAATGGAATTTTTGAATTTACAAAACACCAATCCTCTTTGAATATTGGTCAAAAAGTTTCTCGTCAAATTTTGAGCAATTTTTATAAGTAAAATATGAATTATTTAAATTATAAATGGTAAAAAATAGTAATAAAAATTGAAAAAGTGTTAGCAAAAGATGGAAATTTTCAAATTTTAGAACACCAATCCCTTCTAAGTACCGACCAACATGTTCATTATGAAATTTTTAGCAATATTACATATAAAATATCAATTTTTTAAATTGTAAATAGTAAAAAAAATAAAAACTGCTACAAAATGATGGAATTTTTGAAATTTCAGAAAAGTAATCCATTTTAACTATTGGCCAATAAGTTTCTTGTCAAATTTTGAGCAATTTTTATATACAAAATATAAATTATTTAAATTTTGAATGGTAAATGTAAGACCTGAGAAAATTAAATAGTTAATTAAATAATTATTTAATAAATGCGGGTAATAGAAACCTTTAAGACATTTAATGTGGAATGCTATGATGTGGAAAAGTACTAGCTTAAATGGTTGAGAGTATTTTCTTGTGTGAAAGGACTTGGGTTCAAGTTCTATGTATGCCAATTGGGTATTATTTTAATCCGTGCATTATTTTGTTGATATATTCGAATGTGAGTAGCCATAATGTAATCCTAAATTGTTTTTGCCAAACTTCAGGAGTGCTGCAGTGAAAACCATTGTTGGAGAGGGAGCAAAGGCAAGGGAGCTTTTGGGTTTAAGACACACACACCCAAATTCGAATTTGAGCAAGGATTCTAGGTAAGGGGAGCTACTTTTGCATGTTATAAATCCTATACGATGTTTTTGCCCAGAAATCGCCTGGTGGTAAGGCCCGAGCTGCCAGGCGGCTCATCAGTATATGCATTGTCTTTTTGTTTGTTGGCATGAACCGCCTGGCAGGGATGAATATCCGCCTAGCAGGGATGAATATCCGCCAGGTGGTGCGACACTGTTCGTGTTTCTTTTTGTTGTTTTGATGTTGTTTGTGCTGAAAGTCAATGTGATTTCTGGAATCGATATGTGTATACCCTATTGGGTGCCTTGTTGATATGAAACTGATTAACATTGTGGGTATGGCAGAGTTTTAGACATACTCGTACATGATATCCCATGATCATATGTGCAATGGTGGAATGGAACGAAAATTGGATTGATTCAAGAGAGTAAAGAATAAGAAAACATTATAAATTGAATTGAGCACAGGAAGTTTAGTCCATTGTATATGTATTGTCGCATCTTGGTGTGTTTAGTAACAGGGATGGATACTGGAAAGGGGCTGAATTCTCACATGTATGGAGAAGCCTAGGTTTAGGCTAGGTACTGATACACCGCCTGGCGGCGCCTTGCTTGCCGCCAGGTGATGGCGTGGTGTAGGTACGGGTCTATGCGTTTATGTAGTGGAAAAATGAGGGAGAAACCTAGGTGAGTGAGTGGTACTGAAAATTAATTGGTGAAACGGGAATGGACAATATACCTATAGTAATTGAAGGTATGATCATATTATGGTGTGGTTGTAGGAATGTTAATGCAAGAAAGGGAGATTGGTAATTCTAATTAAACATTTCAAGTTTGGAAAGCATAGGTTTGTTGGGTGGTGTACAACTGGGACATGAGAAAGAATGCCTTAGTGGGTTAAGGAATTAGTGATGAACTAGGCAATGTATGTAATGGAATGGGGTGATCCTGGTGAATCGATGCAAGGACTATAATGAACACTGAGGAATGGTATGTACTCTGTAGCAGGGAAATGGAAGAAGGATGGATAACTAAGCAGGATTATCGATTTCCATGTGTAAGGAATTGGATTAATGTATGTATAATGACTGAATGGTGAAAATATCTAATACCAAGTGTTAATTATGGGATAGGAGAGTGACTAAAGGTTAGATGATACAAGCATAGATGATACAGTAGGAATAAATTAAGGATGGACAATTTTACTGGGTATAGTATGCTGTCATGAATTAGTGAAGTCTAAGTGGTAGAAATGAACTTGAATCAAGTGGATGGAAGATGTTGTTAATTATCCATACGTGATGGAATTATATGATTGTTGCTTAGAGCTATGAACTTAAGCAATCGATTATGAAATGAGAATGAATGAAATTGGAATGAAGGTTGGGCTAAGTTATGATCAGTTTTGAGTGCAAAAACTAGCAGGAGTGCACTACTGATATAGCGCCTGGCAGCAGGGGGTGACCCGTTAGGCAGTAGAATGGAAATCGGGTTATGCTTGTGGGCTGGCGCCTGGCGGTGGGACTTGTACCGCTAGGCGGTCTGGGCAGAATTCGCCTGGCGGCGATTAGGTTGTGCCAAGCGATAATGCTACTGTTAATGGCTTGTGTGTGATGTTTTAACGCAATGACTCTACACTTAGATCGGGAGATGTTGTGCCATGAGCAGGTAGGTTCATGGATGGTGGTGAACATGTGATGATATGAGCGAGTAGGTTCATATCCAGTTACTCTCGTGTGGGGATACGAGCGAGGTAGGTTCGTATGTTCCGTGCTCACACTTGAGAGATGTTGCGTGCGGGGAGGTACGTAGTTGGTGGATCACATGTGTTGGACTACTAGGTCCATAGAGCAGGACTACGAGCGGGGAGGTTCGTAGAGGCAGGACCACGAGCGGGCAGGTTCGTGTGAGCATCATAAATCCTGAATCCAAGACTAACTATATGTGTGATGTGAAGGCAGAAAAGTCTTGGGGATAAGATCTTGGCCAAGAACTAAGTAGAATGAATAAGATGGGTGTCTTAATTATATATTCTATTAATTTATACTTTATTTCAAATTTTATCAGCTCACCCTTTCTGTTTGTGATTGGCGATGATCGTGTGATTCGTTATACGGGAGCAGATGATGATACAGGTGATGTTGTGGATGTGCAGACGACGGAGTGAGGGCTAACTAGGATTAGAGCTAGGAGATTTTACTATGATTTCTTTTATGTTAAAGGATTTTGGAAGTTGAACATTTTTATTACTACTACTTTATAAATGTTGGCGCGTTGTTTGAACATTTTAAATTTTTCCCGCGTTTGGGAATAATAATATTACGACGTTTTAACTTCTTTTTCTTTATTTATTTATTTAATTAAGTAATATTCCTTAGGGATGTTACAGTAAAAAATAGTAAAAAAAATTAAAAAAAGCTTTAACAAAAGATGAAATTTTTCAAATTTCAAAACACCAATCCCTTTGAGTACCGACCAACCTGTTCGTTATGAAATTTTGAGCAATATTATATATTAATTATCAATTATTTAAATTGTAAATAGTGAAAAATAGTGAAAAAAATTAAAAAACTGTTACAAAATGATAGAATTTTTTAAATTTCAGAACACCAATCCCTTTTAAATATTGGCCAATAAGTCTCTCGTGAAATTTTGAACAATTTTTATGTAAAAAATTTCAATTCTTTAAATTGTAAATAGTAAAAAATAGTAAAAAAAAAAATTTAAAAACTTCTACAAAATGATGGAATTTTTGAAATTTCAAAATACCAATTCCCTTTGAATATTGACCAATAAGTTTCTCGTCAAATTTTGAGTAATTTTTACATATAAAAGATGAATTATTTAAATTGTAAATGGTAAAAAATAATAAAAAAATTGAAAAAGTGTTACCAAAAGATGGAATTTTTCAAATTTCAGAACACCAATCCTCTCTAATGGTTCATTGTAACTGAAAATGTGGCAGCCAAAAGTCATCAAAAAGTATTCAGCAAGGTTCTCTTGGTCTTCCAAAGGCTGGTTCTTAAGTTGTCAAATAGGTCCTTATTACAACTTGAATTGAAAAGCAAAACTAAAGCTCATTAATTGGTTAACCGAAAACATAATTTGGTCAGCCAATTTTACAAAGCATTGGGCCCTTATTTAAATAAAAGAAACTGCATCAATGTGGCGCGTTAGTCCTCTTCCATTTGGACCACGATGAAATTTACAACTTTTGTCTTTTCTCCTTCAAACTTGGGCTTGTATTCAAATAATATTGACAACACTTGCTGCAAAACTTCTTTTGCTTTCTTTGCTCTAGACTGTGTCAAAGGTCCTCCAAGTTCTTCAAGTGGATCCTTGTCCTTGCTCATTGCCACACCTCAATCATTCTTTCCCTCTTGAGAAGGATTTGTCCTCAAATTAGATTCTCTGTCTACATCAAAAAGGGATAATTCAGACACATTGGGTACAGGCCGAGTTTACTAGTCATGTTTTCGAGTTGAGTTTACAAATCCAGTTTACGTGTCCATTTAACTGCTGAGTTTATGGGTCTAGTTTACTGGCACGTTTATGAGTTGAATTTACGGACTAGGTTTTACAAATTGAGATTACAAGTAGTATTTTATAGGTAAAATTTGTTGCTTGAGTTTACGGATCGAATTTATAGGTCGAGTTTAAATATCGAGTTTGTAGGTCATGATTAGGGTCGTATTATATAGGGTCGAATTTTCAGGTTGATTTTACGAGTCATGTTTTCTGTTTGAGTTTACAGTTGAATTTACAGGTCGATTGTAGGGGTTGTGTTTACGAGACAAGTTTACGATCGACTTTATTGGATAGATCTACGGGCCAATTTTACGATTCAAATTTTTGGGCCAAGTTTATGAGTCAGATTTATGGGCCGAGTTTACTGGTCGTGTTTACGATTCTAGTTTACTGGTTAAGTTTTGTTTCAACTTTTCGAGTTGAGTTTACGGATCGGGATTACGAATCGTGTTTTACGAGTTAAATAAGTTAGTTAAGTTTATTGTTCATGATTATGGCTCAAATTTTATGGGGTCAATTTTATGTTGATTTTATGGGTCGTGTTTTCGGTTCGAGTTTACGATCGAATTTTTGGGTCAATTTTACATGATGTTTTTATGGGTCGATTTTATGGGATAGGTTTATGGGCCGAGTTTATGAGTCGAGTTTTCAAGCCAAGTTTATGGATCAGGTGTACGAGCCAAGTTTACTTGTCCTGTTTTCGGGTTTAGTTTACAGATCCAGTTTCTGGTTCGATTTTACCAACGAGTTTACGGGTCTAGTTTATAGGTCGAGTTTACGAGTTAGGTTTATAAATTGAGATTATGTATCGTGTTTTATCCATCAATTTTGCTGGTCAAGTTTACGGATCGAATTTTTAGATCGAGTTTGCGGGTCGTCATTAGGGTCGTATTATACAGGGTCGAATTTTCAGGTTGATTTTACGAGTCATGTTTTTTGTTTGAGTTTACGGTTGAATTTACAGGTCGATTGTAGGGGTCATGTTTACGGGACAAGTTTACGTGATGAACCTCCTTGCACCAAAATGGGGAAGAGGAGATCCATGGAGGCAACGAAAATGCAGTTGGAATGAAGAAGTGGAGTCAAGCTTGAAGGTTCTTGAAGCAATGAAGATGAAGTGGAGATGAAGCCAAGAAAAGAAGTCTATTCTAGGGAAGGGGGCTAGAGGAGTTTTGGTAGAAAATTATTCTAGCAAGTGACTCTTGAGGCAACAGGGGTGGAGTGATCTCAACAACAAGTCTATTACCATTCAAAAGTAACCTTACAAAGAGTGTAGAGTCTCTTATTTATAGTAGAGAGCATTTCCTAAAATGAAATCAAAATTCAAAACTAAATGGAATGCAAATGCAAGGTGGCCATGTGAAGCACATGTGTCTAGATTTAGATCTAGATCTAAGATCCACAAAAAGTAGATCACATGCCATGTGACATGTCACACTTTTCTCATTTAATACATGTGCTAAATTTGCAACTCATGACTAAGGCTAGATGCAAACTTGGTCTAGACTTTTTTAATTGGACTTGAATTGACCCAATTGGAAAAGCTAGATCATTTATGATCCAAAACTACTTCTAGTAATTTTACATTATTTTCAAAGCATGGCCTAAACGATTGACCCAAAATTAAAGTCTACTTTAATGCTCCAACATGCATCATCTTGTTAGCCTTTGATTGGACTTAACCCTTGAGATACATGTGGACCATCAGAGCTTTCTTCCCTCCTCTTGAAGTGACACAACAAATATTTAATTTCTTGAAAGTTATCTTGCATTTCAAATATCACTCTTCCATGTTTGCTGGCCAATTTCTCCAACGCAACTATTCTTCCTTCCATTGTTCTCTCCCCTCATATAAGTAGGTTTGACCAAATGTTAGGTTTCTTGATTAAAGAAACTGATATTCGTGATTTACCCACCCAAGAACACGAGTAGCACACCTACACAATATTGAATTTGTCTCGTTTATTTCACCACAGCAAGATGACAAGAATACAATCAAGGGAAAATGTTACCCTTCACACAAGACACTACGAATGTTGTCCAACTTCTCAAACAAAAACATAACATCCCCATGACAGCGAAACCCCACCTATATATAGTTTTCTCATTAGGAAGACTATAACATCGAGACCTCCTAACCGACCAACTAACTATTTATTTTCTTCCTTCTTACATAAACATTTAATTTCCTAAAATAACCAAATAGCAAAATGGAAGGAGCCAAGTTAAGGGGAAAATTTCAGCCAATGAATGACCTAAAATAATTCTGAAACAAACAAGAAAAAGTGTAATACAAAAGACAAGTTCCGACTCTACACTCTTCTAAGCATGCAAAAGCCTACTGCCTCATTCTCAAAACTGCGTGTTATTCAACATTATTCAAATTTGAAACCATATTCATATTCAGACGCCCATGTTTTTCCTTTCCTGAAAGACTAATCATCTTATTCTGTATTATACAACTAAGCCAATCATGGCATGGATCCTCAATGCTGTTCAAGTCAAGGGGTTGAATCAACTTATGGGTGCTTTCAATGTGGAAACTAAGTTCCTCCCGCCGCTGGAGTGCTTGATCCGTAAGGACTTATGTGTATATGCTCACTTTATGTCTCGGTATGTGCCGAATGCAGCAGTGGCAGCAACTGAGGCATCAATATTGTTTCAACATTTGAAATGTCTTGAGCTCGTGCTGACACTGACTCTGAAGGTTCTTGAGTTCTTCCCACCTCCAACGTTGAAGGTTTTGATGCATATTCATCTGGTTTAAAAGTCTGCTATGCCACTTGACCGTGATGAATACTCAGTCACCAACTTCAAAAACATAGATGATTTGTCCTCTAATAGCCTTGTTGGAGTGTCAAACTCTGCAACTCGACCTGTAAAATGTCAAAATTGACTTCACAAGCTGTGAACCATACAAATGAAGACCGATCCAACCATCCCAATAACTCAAAAATTTACTGACAGATATTTTGGGTACGTTGTTGACTAAAGAACCAAGAAATCAGATGAGAAAAAAATACATAAAATTTGAGACAAACATGTTTAATTCATTTTACTTTCTTATTTTATCCTATTCTTTTTACAACTTTTATTCAAACTGATAGTACAAACAATGTAACTAGATCTAGCGTTTTGAAATGAGAATCTGCGATTGATGTCAATTATTTTTAATGATTGCAAGTTACTTCATTTAGTTGGCATGTGAAAGTTACTTTATTCGAACCATTTCCCAAAGCTGCAATATACGCACCATCACTGAGTACCAGCACCAGATCACTGTCAATAACAGTAGGAATACGATGTGCAATAGTGCAGACAGTGCAATCTCTAAACTCCCTTCTAATAATCTTCTGTATAAGATTATCAGTAGCAGTATCGACTGATGCAGTTGCTTCATCAAGTACAAGTATCTTTGATTGCTTCAGCAGAGCTCGACCCAAAGAAACAAGTTGCCGCTGTCCTACACTCCAATTATCTCCATTTTCCAGCACTGCAGATTTAAAAAAAAAAAAAAAAAAAAAAATTTTTCCTTCCCC
>Ga0214544_1013073_pt1 | contig 10331 bp, 3 predicted proteins | sample CNSS3metaG_FD_160074 | JGI IMG/M metagenome (GOLD analysis project Ga0214544, IMG submission 160074) | Root nodule microbial communities from cowpea collected in UCLA plant growth center, Los Angeles, California, USA - CNSS3 | ecosystem: Host-associated > Plants > Roots > Nodule | place: USA...
CCATTGGACAAACCTTCCATGGTAGAATTCCAACCACAGTGAGTGACAAAACAGGCTATGGCAGGGTGGCTTAGAACCTTTTGTTGAGGAGCCCAACTAACTATCTTACCTTTGTGCCCTTTGAATTCTGTAGGGTATTCCATTTTATTGTCTTCTCTTATAACCCAAAGAAAAGGTCTCTTGGTGAGGACTAATCCAAGAGCAAGTTCATTGAATTGGTTTTGATCAAAAAGAGTGATACTACCAAATGCAACATACAAAACAGTACCATGATGTTGTTCATCAAGCCAACTTATGCAAGAGAGATCTTCTTCCCAATACTGTCCAATTGCTTTTGTAGTACCACTTTTAGTGTCATAACTTCTTAATAATGGACCAATTGGTAGGATCTTAGGAACAAATGATAGTGCACCAGGTTCAAGTTCATGTGTAGTGTTGCAGAGCCACCATTCTGCCAAATTTAAACTTTGACAACAGTGTATTAGATACTGAAATATCATCTTACTACTTATTATGTCTCCTATGTTTAACCAAAAGAAGTCTCCTATGTTCATCTCAGCCATACTTGATGATATTTGAATTGTCTCTTTTGTTGTTAATCTTAAACCTGCAATACAAAAAAAAAAAAAAAAACATTATATTTGCAATTTTTTTTATTCAATGTTTAATTAATAGGTCTTACTGTCTCTTATAATCAAAATATTTATTAAGTTTGCAACATAAAAAAAAGTTGATAAAATTCAAAATTATTTTTAAAAATATTACAAGAAAAAAATAAGTATTTAAGTTTTAATGTTTTAATTAGTTTCTCTAAATTCTAATTAATTTTTTTATACACTAACAAAAGTTATAATACAACACTTATGCAAGTCGAACGTTGTTGTCGGGGAACTGGGCAGAAGGAAAAGAGGCTCCTAGCATGAAGGTTGCTTGTCTCGCCCAGGAGGTGGGAATAGTTGAAAACAAAGTGGCGAACGATGCGTAATGCGTGGGAATCTGCCGAACAGTTCGGGCCCAATCCTGAAGAAAGCTAAAAAGCGTTGTTTGATGAGCCTGCATAGTATTAGGTAGTTGGTCAGGTAAAGGCTGACCAAGCCAATGATGCTTAGCTGGTCTTTTCGGATGATCAGCCACCTAATAAAATGAGTATTTTAATATACTTTAAATGGGTCAAGATCTGTATTAAGATGGGTATGGAAATGGGATGAGGCTGGTATCTCCATATCTAATTGAAAAAATTGAGTATTATTTATATCAATACTTAGTCAATGTAAAAATTCTTCGTTGAAACATAGATGAGTTCAAATAAATTTATAAACACGTGTTTATTTATCATCTAATATTTAATACTTCAATTGTATATGCACCGCATAATATAATTTCATAAATCACTATAAAGAAAGACACTAGTATGAAAATTTGTTTTTTCTTGAAGATACTATATTGGTTGATAAGCATGGTCACGTAATTTGTATTAGTTGTTCAATGAAACTATTAAAATCATGTTATTTATATTTAAATAAATCAATTTAACTAAATTTTATATATTGGTGTAATATGTTGCATGGAAACTTTGAGTATGACATCTGCATAATAAATGTAGATCATACACAGAAATAATCCTCAATTAAAAATTAATTTTTTTTAACTATTAAATTATACACTATTAGAAATTTTCATATTACATACTTGCAAACTTGTTAAAAAAATTTACAAGAAAAAACCTTTTTCTACCTTTTTTTTAAGAATTTTAATTGGCAGGTAATTCTTTCGTGGATAATTATTTCTTACAAAATTATAAAATTTGCAAGTATTTTCTATAAAATTTGTTGCGAAAAGTGTTTTATACAAAATATTTTACAAAAAATTGGTAACAATTTCTTGCAAAAGTTTTTTTCACAACAAAATTTGTAAATATTTCCTACGAAAAAAATTTAAAAACAAAATTGGTAGAAATATGAATTTTTTTAGCAGTGGTGTTTCATATTTTACCTTTGAAATAAAAGTTAATAAATGGTCTAAACTCAAATATCAGTTTAAAACATCAATTAACACACATAAAATAAAAAAAAAAATTGTTAAGTTAAAAGGTCTACTTCCACTCACTTTTAAATTTTGAAATCAAAATATATCATAAATTGAAACAAAAACCAATTTCAATTTTATATTAATTCAAAACTAAAAATATATTTAATCTTAAATTAAATTAACTAAATCACATTTAAACTATTCTTTTATAAAAAAATATAAAAATAGAACAATGTATAAGAACAACACAGTAAAGGAGTATTCTTACCATCGGAGTCTAAGGTCCCATCATGAATAAGAGAGGGAATACTGTACGTTAGGGCAAACGTTGTAGCTGATGCAGGGCCCACTATCGCTCCTTTCATTCCAAATTTTTTCCCAACATCCAACGCCCAAGCCATGAACAAATCTGCAACAATGAAGCTGATTTTGTTCTCACCTTTCAAATGCATATTATGTATCAGTTTCTCAAGTTCTTTTGGCATCTTCTTCTGCAGAGCATCACACAGCTTGCCAAAATCGTTTCTATCATCATCAGCTCCTAACCCATCAGGGACTGAAACCAACTTTATCACCGATTCTTCCTCATGCTTCCTACTATGTTGTTGCTCTCCAAAGGAACTCACCACTCGCTTGTGGTCGAATTCTGTGTTCACGAAAATCACTTTGCAACCATTTTTGACCAACTTTTGTGACAGGATCATCAAAGGGTTCACATGTCCTTGTGCAGGATAAGGTAGCACCAGTACAACTGGAATATTGCTCATCTTCTCCTTAGGGCTTTTTCTGTTTCTGAGGCCCTTTATTATAGTCATGATTCTGGGATATTTGTTCTCACTTATTCTGGTCTTCTTTATTTTATGAATCTATTGCATATAGAGATGACAAATAAATCCACCTTCATGGGTATTGTCCGAACCCGTATCCGTTTTGACGAAAAATCTCCACATTGATTGGGTTTGGGTATGGATATGAGGAATCTCCGACTTTTTTTTTTAATTGAATACGAGGACGTGTTTGGGGATGTACATATCCCAACCATAATACCCGTCCGCGCCATATCTTTGTCCTTGTTTAAATTATTAAAATATTCACAATTAATTAAGTAATCATATATATATATATATATATATATATATATATACTTTTTATTTTTATTTTTTCTATTTATTTGGTTTGCATTAAACTTATTAGCATCTCCAGTATAATTTTTATCTTATTATAACATTTATGTAATTATGTTAAAATTATTGATGTCAATTAAAAAAAATTCATGTCTCACATTTGAATATTTTTATCATTTTATAATATTTTTATTTATTGTATATTTTTATCATTTATTTACCTTTGTGTGATTTCTTTTAATAGTCTCTCAAATTGTTTCCAAGACACATATTTGTTACTTTTTAAATATTTTTATTTTTTGTTTATTTTCATTATGTAGAATAGTATTTCAATATATTTTATCTAACTATTTTTTATTTTTTAACTCATTATCAATCATACTGTAATTTTTTTTACTATAATTGTATAAATAACTTTTATTTACTATAATATAAAAATTTAATATAATTGTCATGAATATTTTTTATCACGATCCAACATATATTGAAATTCAAAAGATACAAGATCTATGTCAAAATTTTATTATTATATTTATTATTTGTTTTTTGCGTCATTTTGATAAGTCATGTATTAGTGTATTTTATTAGTGTATAAAAAAATTTATTATAATTTAAAAAATTGAAGTAAACAAACATTTAAAATATATTTTAATTTGAATATTTGATTTGATTTTATATTATATTTTTTTAAAAATATTTTTAAATTTTATCAACAAATTGAATATTTTTTCATTAATGTTTGCAAATTTAATAAATATTTGGTTCTCATGATACTTTATTTGGTATTCTAATCTAAAATGTAAACAATTATAATTTATCTCAAAGTATTTGATATCGAAGAAACATTCATCCTCCTCCTAATATTGAATATTTGATAATATTATGTTTTCTTTACCGTAATTTTTTATTATTTTATAAAAATTAATTAAAATTAATATTGAAGTAGTAAGAAAACGGGTAAGGGTATGAGTACGAAAATATACCCGTTACCTTGTGGGGATGGGGATGGGACAAAAGTTTGATACCCGTTGAGTTTGGGTATGGGGATGAGTGTAAATTTTTTTCTATGGGGATGAGTATGAGATAACGAAACTCGTTCCCACCCCGTCCCGTTGCCATTACATATTAATAAAAGAATAAACTACCAAAATTATTATATTACCCAATTTCTTTTATTAACATGTGTTGTAAAAATTAGTTTTTTCATCATTTTAAAACTTTGGTAGAAAAGAATCCAAGTTTAAATTTTACAAAAGTCAATTTATTTATTTATTTTTATTTATTTATGATTTCAACTATAATATTAATTATAAATAATATTATTATTTGTAATATTTGTATAAGTATTAGTATTAGTATTTTTATAAATATTATTTATAATGACAATAGTGAAATTATAACCAATATTAGTATTATAATAATAATAATAATAATTATTATTATTATTATATGCTACTATTACATATGTTTAGTATTAGTATTATTAATATAATTAATAATTAATAGTAAAGTTATTACTGTTATTAGTAATATTAATATATAATATATATTAATTTTTTATTATATATTATTGATATGAGAAAAGAAGTATTAGAAATATTATTATTATTATTATTATTATTATTATTAATAAGAACTATAATTATTATATTATTATTATAATTATTATTATATCTAATTTAAAAAATTGGCATTTCAAAAATATTATATTATTAACCCATAATAACCCATAAATATTATTATTATTAATATTATATTTGTTATCTATAATAATAATTATTATTATAAATATAATTGTTATTATTATTATTATGTACTATAACTATTTTATTTTTATATTATTATTATAATTATAACTATAATAGTAATTATTATTATTATTATCAAATTTAACTATAATAATAATAATTATTAACTATAATTATTATTATCGTTTATTATTGGAATGATTATTGGATGTTTATGCTAGATTGGAATGCTATAATTATACAAAATCAAATTATGCAGTATTATGCAGACACGCTAAGCGAGAATATGTTTGTCGAACGAATTCAAGTTCAGGTTCAGAGAGCTCACTGACTTTATAGTTATTGAGCGAATCCAAAGTCAGGAAGCTTACTAACTTTGTAGTCGCTAAACAAGAATTGATCGAATTTTGGAGAAATTTACCTCTATGAAATACAGTGATTTATTTGTTAAGTGAGTCATGTGGTCGCTGAACGAATGGACATTTGTGCACTTTGTGCCTAGCGAGTGGATGATTTCGCTAAGCGAATACATTAAAATCTAGTAGTCATTTTCGATTAAAATCTAGTAGTCATTTTCGATGCTAAAACTTTGGTGTGTTGTGGTAAATGTGGATTATTGCCTACGAAATGATTGATATATGAGATGTAATTGAGATTGGTTATATGAGGTTTAGTTGAGACTTGTTTAGGATAATTCAAGGAGAATTAGTAGTGATTTGTAGTAGTGTATGCATTGATATAGGGATTTAGTTGGAAGTTATTTTGATGCTCTAATAACTATCAAATTCTTAAGTAAAGAAGGATAAAGTATGTGGTGAGAGGAGCAAGAGTTCTTAGTCTAGGGGCTTTATCTTGGTCAAAAATGTTAACGGACTAACCTTATGTGTCGTATAGTAAAATTCTTTGTTTATCGCTCTATAGAGCATTGGATACCACAAGTGCACAACATACCAAGATTCAATATCAATGTATGTATCCAGATGATTGACTCTTGTTTGATTCGTTGTATGTGGTATGCTTGTCTTTGTACCAATTATTTATACACCACAAGTGCATACTCATAATTAAATCAGACATAGTTTTCCTTTTTTAATTCTTAGCTAACCTTTATTTTAATATTTTTGTTATAGTTAATGTCGGTTATGTTGATACCAACCTTATTTATTTTTAATATTTATTTTAATTTTGTCACCAATCAATACTAATCCAAATATTTATTTAATAAATACACCGAAAATATTTATTTATTTAATAAATATTTATAGTTTTTAAATACACTAAAAATATTATTAGCAATTATTATAGATTCATTGGAAATATAAAAAAAAAATGTAGGATATTACTGGATTAGTTGTAAATATTCAGACCACAAAATTTATGATTCATATAATTTGGATTTTCTCTAAGATTTGCAGTAAATATGGTCCTTGTGCCTTAAATATGGTCCTTGAGAATGTGATGCTATACCTTCCTTTTCTGCAACATTTTAATATTTAATTAAAGTGGACCAAGTGAAAAAGACCCCATCAATGAACTCCATTCAACTTTCTTTTCTCTTTCTCATCCATTTTCAGAAAAACCATGTTCACAAGTTCTGCTGAGATTCAGAATTTTTTTATAATAAAAACCCTCTTTTTGAATTTTTCTTCCTTTCCTTATCTTACTCTGCTTTGTTTGCTTGTTTATGTATTGTTTGTCTTCAATCGTGTGTCGGTTCAAATACTTGAATCGATCAAATACGAGAGGAATTAATTATCTACTTGATTATACAATTCAATATATAGCACTTTATTCAAATTGGATCAATTCAATGGGAGGATAATCAATTGGGTGATGGAAGTATAAAACAAGTTAAATGAAATATTATGAAAGACTATTCATATTAACTATACCTTTAAAATATTATATTATGTTCATTAAAGTAGCTAATAAGTAGAGATAAATAAACAACTCATAACTTAACTAAAGGTTTACACTCCAATTTTTATCTGAAATTTGTTAACTTCACTTTAAAAATCTTTCAATTGAACTTAAAATTAGTTATAGATGAACAAGCAATACATGTAAAATACCATAGAACGAAGGTCATTCGGATTTAGATGTACCATATATAAACAACCAAGGAATTTTGAATTACTTTTTTAAATCATTATATTAATTTTATGATATAAAAATTAAAAAAAATAGATGGTTTTTAAATATTAAAAGAAAATATAGATTCTATATAATTGTAGAAATAAAAATAATGTTCCGAACTATAATTTAGATAATAATTTAATATGAACTATTGTACTTGTTAGGTTTTACAGAGGAACGGCGGTTTTACAGGATTCCAGGTAAGGGTTTCAGGTAAGCGTGTCCTGTTAAGAGGAACGGCGGTACAGAAAAGGACAGAAAAGGAGTACTCGTGGTTGGGCAGTTAGCTTTCGCTGGAGGGGGAGTGTACCAATGTGGTTGAAGGGACTCACCCTTGAGGGGGAGATTGTTAGGAATCCAAGTGTGAGTCTAAGTCCCACATTGACCAGAAATGGGAAAGTAGAGCACTATATAAGAATAAAGACCCATAAACCCATTGCCTTAAGGTTTTGGGTTGAGAGTGGTGTCAGTATCTTATATGGTTAGGCTCAGATCTCATTGGTGTACTTTATATATTTATTTACTTTAAGGTTTGAAATTTTTTTCACATTTTTATTTTGAAAAATATTTTTATTTTGGTATTGTTTGTTTTGAAATTGAATTTATGATTTGTTTTTAAAAAATATAAATAATCATGAATTTTGAATTATTCTTTTAAATTATTATATTTATTTTAGGGTTAAACATGTTTTTGGTCCATTAACTTTACGTGAAAATTGAAATTAGTCTCTTTTTGAAATTTTTGTCCAATTTAGTTCTCTGTCTTTAGAAATGTATGGATTGAATCTTATTAATCAAATTTTGTTAAGTTTATTTGACATTTCAAATGCTTTTGATTATAGCATTTGAACTGTTTATATGGTTTGATACATTTTCACTTCAATGTTAGCTGAAAAACGTGTTTGAAACGTTAAATAAAGTTAGCAAAATTCAGTTAAAAAGACTAAATTCATGATTAAAATGACTAAATTCATGTATTTCTAAAATTGATGAACTAAATTAAATCAAAATTTCGGAGAATAATGAATTTTAATTTTTAGTGAGAGTTAAGGAACTAAAAACATTTTACGCTTTATTTTAACATATAGAAATTAAAAAATATATATTTTTAAATATTAAAAAAATATAAGTTTGATATAATTGTAAAAATAAAAATGAATGCCCTAACTTCAAGTTCGTTTAAACAACATCGAGTCAATTATTATATTTGAAATATTATCTATTTTGAAGTCTAAAATCTTTACTAATATTTTATTCTAAAAAATATTTAAAAAATAATAAATAAAATATATTTAAATTACTCTTTACCTAAACTTCTAATAAAGAGAAAAAATAAGAAAATAAATGCAATGAAGAAGAAAAGAGGAGCGTGAAGGTGGTGGCATGGACCAATGGACCAATATGTATTTATTTGATTTGTTTTTCAATACTCTTTGTTGGAAATGGCCTATGGAGATAAAAGAGGTGTCGGTGAGCTTGTGGAAATTTCATTGTGCTAGTTTTCAAATAAAAATTTATACTCATTCTTGTTTTACATCTCAGAAATTACGTTTTATTTCTATTTCTATTGGTAGTTACTCAAGTATTCATTAAATAATTTTTTACAAAAAAATAAAATAAAATAAAAAGAATATTATTTAAAATTAAATCTAGAAAGTATATACATATTTTTTTAATATCAAATAAATTAAAAGTATTTTAAAAATTTAAAATAAGACAAATATCTACATATTTATTTTAGCCAGAATAAATTATTTGAATCCATATTTATATCAGATAAATTGGATAAAAATTTAAAAAATAACTAATTCCAATTTTTATCTGAAATTTGTTACTTCACATTAAAAATCTTTCGATTGAAATTAAAATTAGTCATAGATATACAAGCTACATGTAAAATACCATAGAACGAAGGTCATTTGGATTTAGATGTTCTATATATAAACAACCGATGAATTTTGAATTACTTTTTTAAATCATTATATTAATTTTATAATATAAAAATTAAAAAAATAGATGGTTTTTAAATATTAAAAGAAAATATAAATTTTATATAATTGTAGAAATAAAAATGAATGTTCCGAACTCTAATTTAGGTAATAATTTAATATTAATTATTGTATTCGAAATATTTATTTACTTTTAAGGTTTGAAATTTTTGTCACATTTTTATTGTGAAAAAATATTTCTATTTTGATTTTGATTGTTTTAAAATATGAAATTTATGATTTATTTTAAAAAAAAATATAAATAACCATGAATTTTGAATTATATTTTAAAATTATTATAACTATTTTAGGGTTAAATATGTTTTTGTCCCTTAACTTTTTCAGTAAAAATTGGAATTAGTCCATCTTTAAAATTTTTGTTCAATTTACTCCCCCAACTTTATAAATGTGTAGATTGAGTCTTATTAATCAAATTTTGTTAAGTTTATTTGATGTTTCAAATGCGTTTCATGATAGCATTTGAGTTGTTGATACTGTTTGACATATTTTCGCTTCAATATTAGCTAAGAAACGTGTTTAAAATGTTAACTAAACTTAAAATTTGGTTGAAAAGACTAAATTCATGCATTTTTTAAGTTGAAAGACTAAATTGAGTCAAAGTTTGGAACGGATACTAATTCCAATTTTCAGTGAGAATTAAGGGATAAAAACATATTTAACCCTTTATCTTAAAATATAGAAATTAAAAAAATATAGTTTTAAGTATTAAAAAAATATAAGTTTGATATAATTGTAAGAGTAAAAATGAATCTGTTTTGGAATCTGAAATCTCTACTACTATTTTATCCTTAAAAATATCTCAAAAAGATAATAAAAAATATATTTAAGTTACTCTTTATCTAAACTTCTAATCAATATTAGAGAAAAAATAAGAAAATAAATGCAATGAAGAAAAAAAAGGGGAGTGTGAAGGTTGTGGCATGGACCAATGGAACAATAAGTATTTATTTGATTTTTTTTCGATACTCTTTGTTGGAGATGGGTGATGGAGATAAAAGAGGTGTCAGTAAGCTCGTGAAAATTTCATTGTGATTAGGGATGTCAACGAAGTGAGTATGATACGGATAGTAGCTCTCCCGTACATGTACCCATATTCGTCGGGTATCCGTTATGTGGGTACCCGTTTATTTTTTTCATATTCGTGGGTATCCACGGGTACCTGCGGGTATTTACAAAATTATTTAAAAAATAAATATTTAATCATAAATTCAAATAAAATAAAATAAAATACATCACTGTCATAAATTTTAAATAAAGTTCAAACAAACTCAAGTTCATACAAGTCC
>Ga0214544_1013079_pt1 | contig 10322 bp, 9 predicted proteins | sample CNSS3metaG_FD_160074 | JGI IMG/M metagenome (GOLD analysis project Ga0214544, IMG submission 160074) | Root nodule microbial communities from cowpea collected in UCLA plant growth center, Los Angeles, California, USA - CNSS3 | ecosystem: Host-associated > Plants > Roots > Nodule | place: USA...
CAATTGGAAAAGAATATTGGTTGGAATGAATTATCATTATCTTATCTTGATCCTCGTACAAAAGAATGTGAACTAGAAGTTCAAAGGATAATTCATTTACAAAATTAATCAATCAATTGCCAAATATTCTTATTGATAGAAAGTGTAATCAAATCATATATACCAACTGCTAATGCTCCGAGTATATTTGATATTATTTCATAACACGCTTGAAGCGTGGTAGGCTTGTTAGTTCCAAAGACACGTTTGAAGCGTGGTAGGCGTATTGGTCCTAAAGATAAAAATTCTTGAATGAGAAAGGGAGCTAAAATGCAAGATAACCTAATCGAAAAGGTGAAAATCCCAAAAAATTCATTTGACGTAATGATTTGGTTCTAGAAGAACCTCGGGTACCTGAAATTGTTGAAAATGATGAGATCTCAATAAATTATGTCATGAATCATATAATATGAAACCAAAATGAAGTTAACATTGACGAAACTTTTACTTATAATATAGCGATGAATGCTATGAATGATAATGAGGATCAATAAGCAATGATCATTGAAGATTGTCGGCAAAGAAAAGATTGACCAAAATGAAAATATGCAAAGAAGCATAATTATATTTGTTTGTTAAACGAAAAGTATTTGGACATATAGTTCACACACCTGAAGTTGTGAAACTCGTTGGGTACATATGGACTTTTGCACAAAAATCAAATAAAAAATGATGAAATTGTTAGATACAAAACGCAATTGGTTGCTCAAGGTTTTTCACAAAACATGATATTGATTTGTGAAAAGACATATTCTTTAGGATGCAACAACATTGCAATATTTGATTATCCTAGTTGCACAACAATGTTTGCATTTACATCTAATGGATGATGTTACAACTTATTTGTACGGTTCTCTTGAGAATCATATTTATATGAAAAATCCCTAAAGGATTTTATTTGCCCAACAAGGCAAATTCTAAAGAGGGTTACTCAATAAAATTGAACAAGCCATTTTATTGATTAAAGCAATCAGGACGTGTGTGACATAAACCGTCTTATTGAGTACTTATTAAAAGAAGGATATAGAAATGATCCTATGTGTTCTTGTATTTATATGAAAAGATCCAAAAATGAATTTGCTGTAATTATTGTTTATGTAAATGACATAAACATCGTTGGAACTCCTAATGAGCTCACAAAGACAATTGATTGCTTAAAGAAAGAATTTGAGATAAAGGATCTTGAAAAGACAAAATTTTTGTTTGAGATTACAAATTGAGTATTTAAACAAATGTGTTTTTTATACACCAACAGACTTATATAATTAAGGTGCGTAAAATGTTTTAAATGGACAAGTCACGTCCATTATGCACTCTAATAGTTGTGAGGTTGTTAGATGTTGATAAATGCTCTTCTTAGATCTTAAGAAAATGATGAAGATCTTCTTGGTCCAGAAGCACTATATCTTAGTGTCATAGAAACACTAATGTATCTTGCTAATTATACTCGATATGATATTGCATTTGTTGTAAATTTGTTAAGCAAGATATAGTTTTTCAACTACAAGAAGAAAATGGTTTGGAATAAAACATATATTTTGTTACCTTAAGGGTACTATGAATATGAGCTTATTTCATCCAAATGATTCAGAATCAGACCTAATGGGTTATGTATATGCATGTTATTTTACATATTCTCACAATATCACAATGGTTGATCACAAACAAGATGTTTGTTCACATGTGGTAGCACAATGGTTTCATGATGTATATGAAACAAGCCATAATAGCAACATCGTCTAATCATACAAAATTACGAGGAAAGTTGTGAATATGTTTTGGTTAAGGTCTATAATTCAACATGTGCAAGAAACTTGTGGTTATCCCCAACAAAGATGAAATCAACAACCATATATGAACATAATAGTGTATTGTTCAATTGAAAGGATGATATAAATATCCAAAAATTCATTCATGTGAAAATCTGGTAGGTCTATTTATAAAGTCTTTGCCAAGAAGAACTTTTGAGCAAATGATTCACAAGTTCGGACTTCGTCACTTTAATGATGTAAGTTTACATGAGGGGGAGAAATAGAATATGTGATGAACAATATACATAATGTTGTACTCTTTTTCCTTCACTAGATTTTTTATCCCAAAGTGTTTTTTCTAGTAAGGTTTTAACTTAACGAGACACATTCTCTTATCAATGGACACTCAAGGGAAAGTGTTATGAATTAATGATTGTCCATTGATTTGATAAATCTACCCATATGATTGATGCTCATATGATTCATTACTTTTTATGTAAATATTTGTATTAATTAGTTGATTTGTTTTCTTTATGGATTACATGTTGTATCTATATATATGAGTCTTCTTATCAATAATAATACACAAAAAAGTTGTTCCTATTCTTTTATTGTTTATTCTTCCTTCTATTTTATTCCCTTCTCTATTTTATTATTAGCTTTATTTTATAACAATTATAAATTATTTTAAAACAACCTCTTAGATAAACTTTTTAATAAATTAATATTAATTTTTACATGAGTTAAGGATAAATATTTAGAAGAAACTAATATAAAATAACTTTTACCAGTTACTCCCATGTAATAGTCAATTTTAACATATAAAAAAGAACTATTATTTTTTATTTACAGAGTTTTCTGATGTCTGGATTGAGAATTTATTCCACAGAATTATAAGCATGACAGCATGAATGGGGAGGTGATGAGTATGAAATCGACATCAGTAATTGTTGTGATAATTATGAGAACAGAGAAAATAATAAATTAAAGGTTTAGTTAAAAAGAATGGGAGAAATATATGTACTGTACTAAAGGCAACTGCTTTTATTTTATTATTTTACTTTTAAATTTTATAATTATTTTTTAAAATTTAATTAACTATTATAATAAAATAATAGAAAGGATTCTTTTTTTATTAATTGTGATAAAAATAATTTTATTTTTATTTTTATGGTAAAATAAATAAATTCATATACGCAAATATTACACTAGTTGAAATATAACAAGAGAGAAATATTGTATAAACACATTTTTACATGCATTAATAAAAAAAAACTTTCAATTGTTAATCTTAGCCAGGTGACTAAATGTCTAACATCTTTTTGGAAAGTTAAAAAGAATCATAATTAATAAACATTAAAATTATTTGAATAATATATATAATAATATATATTTTAGACACATTTATATTTTTATTATATAAATATTGTATTATATTTTTTATTTTTTTATTTTTAGTATTTAGTTTATTTTCTATCATTATTAATAAATTATAATAATACTATTTTTATTTTAAAATTTTAATTTTTTTTATTGTGCTATAAATTTTTTTTAGATATTACTTATTAATTTTGCGAGATTTGCTTAGTTGTAATTGGAGTTTTAGACTTAATTAAATCCATTACTATGTAGAGTTTGTAAGTTTAGGTTTAAAACATATTTTCGTAACATCCCAATTTTTAGCAACTTAAGACTAATAAAAAAATAGAGAGTTTCATCATAGTTCTAAAACAGGTAATTCAGTGTACACAATATATTAATACAATCTTACAAAAGATATGACTATAAAAATATATCACTTATACACTTACACTAAACTGATAAAAATATACCTAAACTGACCACCACTAAAGCTCCCACCTAAAATGATGGCTACTCATCCTCCAGAAGTGCATATGACATTGCAACCACATCTGCTCCCACCATTAAGGTGATCATCGCAAAAGGAAACATACAACACGAGACAGAAACACAAAAAAGCAAGGGTAAGCTAATAATGATTTAAAGAAGGTTACATTAGAGTAAGAGCATAATAATAATCAATTATCACAAATTCACACAGGAACATTCCAATACTCATATGCCATTCAACTCTAAACTCAATTATCCGGATATATGCAATTAACATCGGACCTCTTGGTGGCTTGCACCGTGTATGATTCTTATACTCTGCAGAGTTTGGCCTCAAGGGGTTATCACACAATCATCACACTAGGTAAGTCTCCTTCGCGCCAAAGACTTGATCGAGTCCAGTGGCTAAGACTTCCTGCTACTCCTCATGACATAACTCATTATACTCTATATGAGCCTTAATGGTTATTGGAGCGTCAGGATACCAACCAAAACTGAGTCCTTATGTCTTTGCATACCCTACCTCATCCACACTTAGAATTTCTCCATGAAATTTCTCCATAATTCACATACAACAGGTCCATATTCACCCAATCTCACTCAAAGTATACCAAAACAGTCAAAATAATCTATTTCAGATCAATTAATGCAATGAAACATATCAAAACAGCAAACACATGAAATTTGGCAGCCAGCGCTCAGCCTCAGATTCTAACGCTCAGCCTCAGCATTAAAATTTTGTTTCAGACCTACAGGGGTCCCAGTGTTGGGGCACTACTCGGTTGGCGCTCAACGCTGATCCTCTCGCATTTTTCAAGGCTCAGCTTTGAATTCTGAGGCTCAGCCTCACACCAGAAAACAACACATATTCTGGTTTTCGTTGGGAGATGTTTCACTTGATTTCATGACCCAAATTGGCACCTCCATGGCAGTGTTGTCTAGTTTTCAAAATGGTTTTTAAGCAAAGTGAGATGATACCAATTAGAGCCATGATTCAAGTGTTCATTTTCTAACTCAACCTCAATTCACACAATGCAATCACAATTTCACTTATACCAAACATCAAACAATTCACAATCTCACAGCAATCAAACAGGCAGGCCTAATTACATATAATTACATCCACTGAATTCTTTTAAGTACAATCAATTATTAGCTTCCCTTACCTGACAAAGCGACTCTGCAGACCCAAATCGCTCAAAGAACACCAAAACGCATCTAACTCCACAAGATGCTCTATCTACACATAGAAACATCATAAGAACGATCAAGACCTACCATTATGATTACTGATCAACAAAGACTCATACTGATGATTAAAATGTCGCATGCAACAAAAAACAGAAAAAGACTACAAAGATAGCAGAAACTCAACTTACGCGAACGGAGAAACCGATCGGTCCAATTTGAAGAGCTCGCCGAGAGGATCAATTATACGGTCTTGGTTCTTCAATCAGACGACCAAAGAGACAGAACCTCTAGAGAGAAGTAAGAGAACTCTAGAAAAGTGGTTTCTAGAGAGATTGTGTGTTTTAAAATAATGAAACTCGTTTATAACGATTTTATTTATACTAAAATATTTTAATATTAAAATAATCGAGTCTCATTATTTTTAAATCATTATATTTTTAAAACGCCATTTTCTATGGTCCTACAATTTTAAAAGTTAAAAGCAAGGGACACAAAAATCAATAGAACAAATTTTAGAGTTTTAATTTTTTCGTATTTGTTGCCATTTCATATCGAAGAAATAAATCCTTAAGGTTTAATTCATACGATCAACATCAAATCACGCGAATTGAATTTTGCGTTAATCATTCGTCGATTTGATTTTTTTTTCTAATTTTCGTTTTGATATTTGTGATATCACTTTGAGTTCTAAAATTAGATTTCAAATTAATAATAATTGAATTTTAATTTGATAACTAAATATCAATTAGATTAAATAATATTGAGATCTAATTTGATTTTGATTAGTTATTCAACTTGAAAACTATGACTGTTGGATCATTTGATCGTTTAAATATATGGATTGTTTGGTATTGATTATTATTGATCTTGTTATATGCCTTTGTTTTCCAATTTACTTTTATTGTTTTTAATATCTAAAACACTAATTTTAATTTATAGATGAAAATATTAAAGATTAAATACAATTTAATATATTTTTAGTTTTTTTTATTTATTTCACTGATAGTTAAATATCAATAAGCAATCAATCCAACTATATATTGATTAATCTTTGAAGTAAATAATGGTTATTTAACTTGATCAAATTATGTTTTAAGATTAGAAATTTTTTTCTGATTTTATTTTATTGAGTCATCAAATTGTGAATTCAAACAAAATAAAATAAACATGTGAAAGCTAAGTTCAATATAAGGGTGGTCTTTTATAATATTCTTATATTAATATTTCTATATATTTTCTAGAGTACCTCAAACATGTTTCCTATTTTCAGGTCACATAAAGTTATTTGCCCTAAATATAGGAAGTATAAGAAGGTACTTTGGTTTTTAATCACTTAACACTAATCAATTTATACTAATACTAATATAGTTAATGTGCTTCTGAGAAGAAGTGATTTAAAGGAGATAAAGTATTATTATTTTATTATTTAAGTTAAGAATCTTATAAATAGAAAAAGTTAACTACTTAAACTTTATTTTACAAAAATCACAATGTTTTTAAAATATTTTTCCTTTGTCTTCTCTTTATAATTCTAAAATATTTGTTAATATTTTTTTATTAGAGTTCACCTTAGACATCTTAATAAAGAGTAGAATATTTTTTTCCTATCAAAAGTCATTTTTGAGTAAGTTTTCCTTGTCTTTTTATCTTGAGTTGGTTTTATGAAAATGGTTGCATGCCTAGGGATAAGACTTACATGTGTGTGTTTTTTTTTTCGAGAAAATATAAATATCTATTAGTTCAAGAGCATGAGGATGTTTAGATGGTTGATTAAAGTGTTTTATGTACATGTTTAGCCTTTCTTGTAAGAGTAGCAAAATTGGGAGCTTAAACTTGATTTAAACAAGTTAAAAAGGTAAGAGAAGCTACAATGTGAAGCTTATAAGGGGTGGATTCAAATTGTTAATTTTTGAAGTTTGGTCCATAAGAGTAAGGTTAAGGATCAATGTTGTTGGTAATTAAGGAAAGTGTAATTGTTCCATATCATTTGTTCACGTAAAAGATAAATGTGGTGTAACGAGAGAAATTGGCTCACATTACCTTGCGATCAATAGAGAATAAACTCTAATAACTTTGTACGGAGATTAAATATAAAAATTGCACCTAATTTGAATATATTATTTTATCCTTCCATCCAAATTATTGGTTAAGATCTATCACTAAAATGATAGTTATGTTTTTCAATAGTATCTTAGGGTAGATAACATGGATGAGAAGGTAATGTAGTCACTACTTTTGATTTTATGCATGGATTGTATATTGTTTGAATATATTTTAATTGTTTAAATCTTGAGATGAATGTTTAGTGATATGGTGAAGATAATCATTGTGTAATATGATTTAATGTTACTTGTAGAAAATTTGGTTAGCCATGCAAGCTATGCTTGAGATAATAAAGAATTAGAAGTTTTTGAAATAAAATTTATATGGTTTGAGTGAATAGATTTTAAATGCGTTATGCTGGAATATTTCAATTGAGTCAAGTTGGTTCAAGTTGTTATTTTTTGAAAAAAATATTTCATGTTAGACATAGTAAATTAAGAAAAATCTCAAGTTGAAACAATTGAACCACTTGATATATATTCTGCTTAATTTTTTAATTATGCATAGTCGTTGGAAAAAAAAATTCAATCAATTGAAAAACCTAAAGTTTTGATAGTTTTACAAGTTTTTTAAATAAAAACTTCTAGTGATTTGGTTGTTAAGAGAGTCAAGAGTTTTGGTCATTAGGCGAGTAAATTCTTGCTTAACGAATTGTTTTAATGAAAACTCCCAATGGTGCAATCGTTGGATGAACACTTTAGTCAATGGACAAATACTTTGGGAGCGAGAAGAGTAAAATTTTAGCTAGGTGACCAAAATTTATATGCAAGCTAGCGCTTGTAGTCTGGTGAGCAAAATGGTGGCTAGGAAAATTATAACATGTCATTCATTAGGCAAGCAAAGTGTTGGTTGAGCGAAAAAATGTTTTATAAACTTAGAAAAAAATATGTTTTTAAATGTTCTAAATGCTAAAATTTGATAATCTTTCACTATATTATATATTTGATTAATATATTTTGTTTAAATATTATAATATTGTAATGGATAATGAGTTACATTTTATTAACATTTAAACTAGTTGGATGTATATGTATGAATGGAAATCTAAGATGTTATGGTTGTGATATAAGATGCGATGTCTTGTAAACATATTTATTTTAAGTGAAAATTTTACGTATGTTTAAGGTGTATATTGAATTTGGAATTTGGAATGAGATAATCTTGACTATAGTTATATTTGAATCAATAGAAAAAATATATATATTAGACGATGAGAGTTGAAGGAAGTTCTTATGACCTACTCTACAATGCGAAAAATAATTGTTCTCGGTAGATTATGAGAATTTATATTGTCGTATGAGTGAACTGAATTCTTATTATGTAACTTTTGTTGCAGTGACAAATAAGTGAAAATAATATGACAATTGCAAATTCTCAAGTCTAGTTCAACATACATGTCTTTGAGAAGTAGAGTCAAACATTTGTGATATATGATGTTAATAACTCATGACATGATATGTAGCTTATGACTGAGAAATAAACACTTGATTTCTAATCAATGTTTAGTAAATGAGTTAAGAATATATCCATGAGAGTATATGAATGAGATGTATGAAATTGTTCTTTCAATATATGTATATGGTTTCAATAAAACATGTATAATTTTCTTTTTTAAAACGATAACTTATGTATATCGTTTATCAATTATAATAATTGTATGTTATGTAGAAGTAAATAATGTTTCAAGAGGACTATTTCAACAACCATAGAATGAGGAGATAAAAATATCATTACAAGAAAGAAGACAATTATTTGTAGTCAAAATCCGTTGGTAATAATTGAAATTCATAAATAATTATGATTATTTACGGATTACCTACGATAGAAGATCTATAAATAACAATTATATATAGATTTTACTTACGAAACATATTTCACTAGAGCTTACCTATGGATTAACTCAATAGGTAATTTATTTAAGATATGAATATAATGATAAATTTACTAACGGATCAAAATCAATAAGTAAATATATTTTTATAATAAATATTATATGTTTATGTTTTTTTTAATTTTATGTAAAAAGATGAATTTTGTAACATCCCAATTTCAGCAGCTTAAAACTAATAAAAATAGGGAGTTTCATCATAGTTCCAAAACAGATAATCCAGTGTACCCAATATATTAATACAATCTTACAAAAGGTATGACTATAAAAATATATCACTTATACACTTAAACTAAACTAATAAACTCTGTACTATTGACCACTGCTGAAGCTCCCACTGGAAACCTCCTCTTCAACACTAACACGATGGCTCTTCATCCTCCAGAAGTGCCTTTGACACTGCAACCACATCTGCTCCCACCGAATAGGTGATCATCGCAAAAGGAAACATACAACACAAGACAGGAACACAAAAAGCAAGGGTAAGCTAATCTGATTAAGGAATCATGCAGTTCAATTATAAACAGAAACCACGCAATCTTTCTCATTATCACCAGAATCATATAGACCACCACAACACATTTACATGATTCTAGACTCAATATCCGGATTATGTAAGCGACATCGGATCTCTTGGTGGTCTGCGATGGTTCCCAAACTCTGCAGAGTTTGGACACAAGGGGTTATCACCCAACCACTCCCCAGGGTAAGTCCCATCACCTCTATGGCGGATCGGGTCCATAGATCAGGACCTCCTGCTACTCCCCCCGACGTAATCCATCATACTCTACATGAGTCTTAATGGTTACTAGGAGCGTCAGGATGCCAACCAAAACTGAGTCCTTATGTCCTTACATACACTAAAACATTCCTCTTAGAATTTCCCTTGAAATCCTAACTCTAACATACTTCCATTCACATCAAGTTCATACTCAATTCCTTCATACAGTCCAACATGCATAGGGATCACAGGCATTATCAACCAGCATTATCTTAAGGCAACCAATCAAACATCAAGGAATCAAAACAGTGGGAAAACCAATATTCTGCAGGAAATTTCGCTTAGGCTAGATGGTCTCGCCTAGGCTAGAGAGTCAATCTCGCTTAGGCGAGTTGATCTCGCCTGGGCGAGACATCATACAGTGGCGAATTACAAATCCTGGGCGAACTCTCGCTCAGGCTAGACTGGCTCGCCTAGGCGAGATGTCATCTCGCTCAGGCGACCCCAGCTCGCCTAGGCGAGATTTCGTACAATTAACAGGGGTGAGCTTCTGGTATTTTCGCTCAGGCGAGATCGACTCGCCTAAGCGAAACTACCAGAAATCCTCCCTGTTATGTACATGCAAACTCGCTCAAAGGCATCTACCACTCAATTTCACACACCAACAGTTTCAATCATCAATTACACAAACAATCATGCAATTAAAACACTCACGAATACAATCTACATCAAATGAGTTACAGAATTAGCTTCCCTTACCTGTTATCCTGTTTAGACA
>Ga0214544_1013081_pt1 | contig 10321 bp, 12 predicted proteins | sample CNSS3metaG_FD_160074 | JGI IMG/M metagenome (GOLD analysis project Ga0214544, IMG submission 160074) | Root nodule microbial communities from cowpea collected in UCLA plant growth center, Los Angeles, California, USA - CNSS3 | ecosystem: Host-associated > Plants > Roots > Nodule | place: USA...
TATCCAGCATTTCGGAGCATCGACAAAAGTGGTTGGTGTGTTGCGATACAAACTAAGCCTAGGGGTCGCATTGAGTCAAATGAGGTGGAAGAGGATATTCCATATCAAGTTGATGAAATGTCACATGTCCATGAAATAATCGATGTTAAAAGTGTATCTACATTGCATGACTTTGATGGTGCTCCTGAAGAATTGGAAGGAGAAATACAAGAAGAAGATGGAGAAGAAGAAGAAGAAGATGAAAAAGATGAAGACGACCAAGAAGAAGAAGAAGAAGAAGATTATGATGATGATGATGATGATGATGATGACGACGAGTATGACGATCATGACAAAAATGAGGAGGAGGATGACGATGATGATTGAATTATTGTTGTAATTGTTAAATTTATGTAAAAGATTCATTAACTATGTTTTGGCAAACTTTAAATATTTCACTTATAAAAGTATTATTTTGTGGTTGGTAATGTGAATAACACTTGTCATTTTAAACTGTAAAATAACTATCTTGTTAATATTTGATGTTCAATTTTGTTGTTTTATATAGTTTGATTGCTACAATGTCACCTAGACGTCCATCTAGTTTTGATAAAGGGAAGAAGACAAAGCCAAGAAGTAGAGATGTCAAAATGAGTTTCAACCCGTGAGCCAACCCGGCTCACCATGGGTTCGAGTCGGGTTGGGTTAAGAAAAATTCAACTTTTTCAAAAGTGGGTTGAACTCAACCCGGCTCACTTAACCCACGGGTTAAAGGGGTTCGAGCCGGGTTGAAGGTGGGTTGGCCCACTTAACCCACCAACATTTTTTTGCAATTTTTTTTAATTTTTTTTAATTTTTTTTAATAATTATTTACTATTCCTATTATATTTGTTCACAATTTCATATTTTTAAATACTAGAATGTTGCTTAATTATATTTGAATAGTTTAAATGTTTAATTAATTTGATTGTTAAGTTATATATATGTTGATACTTTAATCTTTAACTATAATCTTTATAGTAAATTACTTAACTAACCGTCTTATAAACAATTTTTTCTAAATTAGCATGAAAAAAAATATATAATTTTTTTATTTATATTTTGTTGAATAGCATGACAGAAAATTTGTAATATTAACCATGCTTCCTTAGACTAATGGATACTTTCTTGGAAATAATTCTTCATATATTGGCGGTGAGCATGATCAAAATATTGATTCTTGATTTTAGTATGATTGTCATTTCATGGGTTACTTAAAAATTTATTTAAATATTTGAATACTAAAAAAAATAAAAAAATAATTTTTTTAGGTGGGTTGGTGAGCCAACCCACTTAACCCACCAACTCGTGGTGGGTTGAGCTGGGTTACAGAATTTCTGGCTCACCAGAAAGTGAGCCGGGTTGGGTTCACTCATTTTCAACCCGGCTCGTGGTGAGCCAACCCGTGTGAGCCGGGTTGGCCCACTTTGACATGTCTACCAAGAAGACAGCCACCACGGTATATCATAAGGGTTCCTGGCCAAATACCACAGAGTGCGCCCATTCAGGCACCATCACTTGCTGGGGTACCCACACCACACCTTGCCGGGGTTACCACACCATCTACATCCATTCCGTCACCACACCCTATTGTGGTACCCACACTAGATCCTACCATGGTACCCACACCACTTACCTCCACACCACACCCTACTGTGGTTCCCGCACCACCTACCTTCACAGCACACCCTACTGTGGTTCCCGCACCACCTACCTTCACTCCAAACCCTATTGTGGTTCCCGCACCACCTATCTCCACACCACAACCTTCCCATCAAGGACCCTCCCCTGTTGTGGTTCACACTTCTTGTAGACCTTCCTCATCCTCTAATCCCTCTCCTGATGTTGCTCCTGCAGCAGATGCTCCTGATTCAGCTGCTGATGATGTTGACCCTCCTCTCCATGAGCAACCGATGATTGAGCCTTTTAATCGGGGGTAATATCTATTTAGATCTTAAATACTAATTTGTATGCCATGACTTGTTATTTGGCTTGCCTTCTTTTTGATGACTTTTATGCATTTATATTTAGGTTTGTTCCTTCCAGAGTTGCTTCTCAGGCAATCACAAGATCTATTAAGCAACAGTTCCTTTCGCCATGGCCATCATGTGGAGCCATATTCCATCGCCAATCCGTCGAAAAATGCTGCGTCAAACTCATGTATATACCGACCGATTATGCAGTCGGTAATTACCGACGAATTTCGTGGTCGATAATTACCGACGGATTTTGTGGTCGATAATTACCGACGGATTGTGCGGTCAATAATTACTGACGGATTGTGCGGTCGGTAATTACCGACGAACATATCTGTCGGTAAGTGTTAGCTACGACCCTTTTACCGACGGATTTTGGCCTGTCAGAAATCCGTCGGAAAAAGTAGTTTACCGACAGATATATGTTATTATCAACGGATCTCGACCGTCGGTAATATCTATTTTTTTTGTAGTGTGATGTAACTTAGGCGAGGGCTTCTAGACTAGGCAAGAATGGTGCAGATTTATGTTATATACTTTGGTTTACTTTGTGTGTGTGGCTATTTATCTCGAACGTACATGATTATGGTGGAATTGCATGAGTTACATGAATTGTATGCACTAAAATTTGTATGTTAACATGAGGAAAACATGGGATTTTGTTTGGTTGGTTGAGAACGTGCATGTGATAGGCGTAATTCCATGAGTCTCGTGGGGAGATCTCATGGTGGCGCGTAGTGTATATATTAAGATATGGATTCAAGTAAGGACCGCATCCCGAAACTCTAATGGGTCAGTGAGTCTTAGGTAAAGCAAACTGACCCAAGTGGTGAGAGTGGCGGGAGGCCTTAGTCTTTGGCATGATAATGGCCTTAGATGCTTGAAGGTTAACCTTGTGTGTGGTAGGGTGAAACCCATTGACAATGGCTCTGCAGAGTAGTAGAGGCCACCACAAGTGCAAGCGTCCAGTGAATCCGATCTTAGTATATGTGTCCGGATAATTGACTCATAGTTTCCTGCTTGTCTGCTATACCATGATTCTCTGTGCTCACTGAGCATTGGTGGGCCAGCATGAGGTTGGTTATGGAAGAGAGGCATGAGGAGATCAAATGGGAAGCCTTCAAGAGGAGGTTTCTTTCAGAATACTTCCCAGACAGCGTGAGATACGCAAAGGAGGTGGAGTTCCTCCAGTTGACACAGGGGGACAAGTCAGTGGCCGAGTATGCCGAGAGGTTCAAGCATCTGGGGCATTTCTACACCATGCCGCTCGATGAGGAGTGGCGTTGCAGGAAGTTTGAGAATGGTCTCCGAGGAGACATTCGCTTGATGGTAGCCCCACTTTCCATCAAGGACTTCGCGGCCTTGGTGGAAAAGGCCAAGGTTATGGAGAGAATGAAAGTGGAGGTCGAGGCCCAGCAGCAGCCACAGTAGAGGGTTAGCGGACCATTTGGGTCCAGGCCGAGAGTTGAAGAAAAGAAGAAGTCGTATGCTAGGCCTCATCCACAACAACAGGGGTCTAGAGGATTTTCTTTCCGCCGAGCAAGATCCAGTGCCATCATTGCAGAGGACCGCATGTGAAGAGTTTTTGCCCGTAGCTATCCGGGTTCCACAAGAGCAACCGTTGTGGTAGGGAGGGTCACTTTGGTAGAGACTGTCCGACTTTAAGGAGGATCGTGGTACGACCTTCTTCACAGACTCCGAGTCAAACTCAGCCGAGGAGGGGAGGCAGCAGACCTCAGGCTACAGGAAGGGTGTATGCGATGACCGGGTTAGAGGCAGCAGGTTCAGGTAACCTTGTGATTGGTTGTTGTGTGATATTTGGCAAGTCTTGTTGCGTGCTTTTTGATTCTGGAGTGACACACTCTTTTGTGTCGGAGTCTTGTGTGCGGGAGTTGGGTCTGTCGGTGTGTGAACTACAGTTCGATCTCGTTGTATCTACTCCGGCATCTGGGTTGGTTAGGACTTCTTCAGAGTGTGCTAGGTGCCTGGTGGAAGTAGAGGGACACGTGTATAAAGTCAATGTTATATGCCTCCCTCTGCAAGGGCTAGATGTGATCTTGGGAATGGATTGGCTCTCAGCCAATCGCGTTCTCATCGACTGTCAGGAGAAGAAGTTGTTGTAGGATCTTTGCAAGGATGGAGGTTGAGAAGGAGGAAAGGATAATAGTGATACCGGTGGTCAGGGAATTTGAGGATGTGTTCCCCGAAGAGGTACCAGGCTTACCCCCAAGGAGAGAAGTAGAGTTCTCCATAGATTTGGTACCGGGTGCGGGCCCCGTATCGATAGCCCCTTATTGGATTGCTCCTGCAGAGTTGGTGGAGTTAAAGAAGCAGATAGAGGAATTGCTTGAGAAGCAATTTATACGGCCGAGTGCTTCACCGTGGGGAGCGCCTATTGATCTCAGGTCGGGCTATCATCAGATTCTGGTGAAGGCAGAAGATGTTGAGAAGACTACCTTCAGATCCAGATATGGGCATTACGAGTATGTTGTCATGCCATTCGGTGTGACCAATGCTCTGGCCTTGTTCATGGACTACATGAATCGGATCTTCCGTCCGTTTCTAGATAAGTTTATCGTGGTCTTCATAGACGACATTCTCATCTACTCTAGGACGCATGAGGAGCATGCCGAGCACCTGAGGATAATGCTTGGTATCTTGAGGGAGAAGCAATTGTTTGCTAAGTTGTCAAAGAGTGACTTTTGGATGAGAGAGGTGCAGTTCTTGGGGCACGTAATATCAACTCAGGGTATAACTGTGGATCCAACTAAGGTGGAGGCTGTGATACAGTGGGAGTGTCCCAAGTCAGTAACGGAGATTCAGAGCTTTGTGGGTCTAGTTGGCTACTATAAGAGGTTTATTGAGGGGTTCTCCAAGATAGTAGCACCCTTGACACAGCTAACCAGGAAGGACCAACCTTTCGCATGGTCTAATAGGTGTGAGGAGAGCTTTAGGGAGCTTAAGCAGAGATTGACGAGTGCTCCAGTTTGGTGATTCCGGATGTGAGCAAACCCTTTGAGGTTTATTGTGATGCCTCTCATAAGGGTCTTGGGTGTGTCTTGATGCAAGAAAGGAAGGTGGTGGCCTATGCTTCGAGGCAGTTGAAGGTTCATGAGAAGAACTACCCCACTCATGACCTAGAACTAGCGGTAGTGGTCTTTGCTCTGAAAATCTGGAGGCACTACCTTTATGGTGCGCAGTTCCGCGTGTTTAGTGACCACAAGAGCTTGAAGTACCTCTTTGATCCAAAAGAGTTGAATATGAGGCAAAGGCAGTGGATAGAGTTCCTAAAGGACTACGACTTTGAGCTTCTCTACCACCCGGGGAAGGCGAATGTGGTGGCAGACGCATTGAGTAGGAAGACAGTGCATGTGGCACACTTGATGATAAAAGAGATGGAATTGCTTGAGAGCTTCAAAGACATGAAGCTACCGTTTGAGTTGGAGCCAGAATTCATTAAGTGTATCACCTTGGTTATATCTAGTGACTTCCTGGGCTTAATTAGGGAAAGGCAAGCAAGGGATGTTAGTCTACAGAAGGTGAAAGAGCTACTAGGATCAGATCAGGCCAAGGAATTTGCTTTGGGTAGTGATGGTGTGTTGAGGTTCAGAGGTAGAGTCTGTGTGCCAGATGATACTGAGCTAAGGAGATTGGTTCTTGAGGAGGGTCACAAAAGTCGTCTTAGTCGGCACCCAGGCATGACTAAGATGTACCAAAACCTCAAGGAAAACTTTTCGTGGTAAGGCATGAAAAAGGAAGTTGCACAGTTCGTATCAGCTTGCTTAACTTGTCAAAAGGCTAAGCTGGAGCATCATAAACCTGGTGGAACGCTTCAGCCCTTGGATATTCCGGTGTGGAAGTGGAATAGCATATCTATGGATTTTGTTACCCACTTGCCTCGCACCGTGATAGGACATGATCCTATATGGGTGGTGGTGGACCAGTTGACGAAGAGTGCTCACTTTTTGGCAGTGAATCTCAGAATGTCTATGGCCAAGTTGGCCCAGCTCTACATCCGAGAGATAGTGAGATTTCATGGACTGCCCAGTAGCATAGTGTCTGATAGAGACCCCGGTTCACTTCAAGGTTCTGGCAGACGCTACAGGAGGCTTTGGGTAGCAGGCTGAGGATGAGTTATGCCTATCATCCTCAGACGGATGGCCAGTCAGAGAGAGTGATTCAGTCCTTGGAAGATTCGTTGAGGACGTGTATCTTGGACCACCTTGGCAATTGGGATGAGGTGTTGCTGCTGGTGGATTTTACCTATAACAACAGCTACCAGGCGAGCATAGGGATGGCGCCTTATGAGGCTTTGTATGGGAAGAGGTGTAGGAATCCCTTATGTTGGTACCAGGATGGTGAATCGTTTTTGCTAGAACCTGACTTGCTGCAACAGACCACAGAGAAGGTGCAGTTAGTGAGAGATAGGTTGCAAACATCTCAGAGTCGGCAGAAGGCATATGCAGACCGGAGGAGAAGACCCTTAGAGTTTGAGGCTGGGGAGCATGTATTCTTGAGGGTGACCCGAACCACTGGTGTGGGGAGGGCTATTCGCTCATGGAAGTTGTCTCCTAAGTTCTTGGGTCCATATCAGATCTTGAGGAGGATAGGGCTCATGGCTTATGAGATTGCATTGCCACCCCAATTGGCAAATCTCCACCCAGTCTTCCATGTCTCACATCTACGGAAGTATGTTTTTGACCCATCACATGTGTTGGAGGTGGAGGATGTGCAAGTCAGGGAGGATTTCCGAGTAGTGGTACAACCTGTGGCTATAGAGGATCACCAAGTTAAGGAGCGGAAGAGAAGAGCCACCAGTCTTGTAAAGGTCATCTAGGACTGGAGGATAGGTGACACTACCTGGGAGCTAGAGGAGGAAATGAGGAGTTCATACCCGCATCTTTTTTGGTAAGTCTGATTTTTCGAGGACGAAAAATTTTTGTTCTTGGGGAGATATTGTAAGCCCCTTTTTTCTGTCCTAAAAAGGGTTGGGCCTGGCCTTTCGTAGGCCCAAGGCTAGCCCCTCTGTAGGACACCAATACTCTGCCAACCCCCTCACAATCTCACTTTACCCTTTTTTCAAAAAAATAGTTCTCTCCTATCTCTCTCTACGAAAGCAAAAGCTCTGCTAGGGCACATAGAACTTCCCTCCTCGAGTTAGCTCAGCTGTTCTCCTCTGGTAAGTTACTCCTAGGATCTGTAGTAGCCTTTTCCTTCTCCTTTTCTAGTTGGGTGTTTTGTGGCGTTTAAGGTTCATTCTCTTACTCTAGTTTGGGTCCTGGGGTTTTGTTTAAATTCCTCATCCTAGTATGTGGAGCTGTTGTGCCTAAGTCGTGCTCTTTAAGTTCTTGTTCCTTTTCTTGCATAAAAAAGGTAAGGGAAGCTAGGCCTTTTCTTTTCGTATTTTTAAGTACTTGGTATATTTCTGCTATATTTCATGCTTGGGATGATTTAAAAGTGTTGTGCTTGTATGTGAATGAACTGTTTGGTGGGTGTTATCTGTTTGTGGTGCTGCATGTGTGAAACAGTGGGGGAGCACTGATATTCTCGCCTAAACGAGCTCGTCTCGCCTAGGCGAGAATAGCATAAGCTCTCACTAGTGTTGCTCAAGCATCTCGCTCAGGCGGCCAAAGCTTGTTTTGAGCAACGCATTGCCTCGCTTAGGCGAGAATGGCTCGCCCAAGCGAGTACTCGAGGAAAGCCAATGTGCTCTGCTCGCGCCCTCGTCCAGGCGAGGGGTTTTTATTTTTGGGCGAATGACAATCTCACCCAGGCAAGCTGGTCTCGCCCAAGCGAGGGCTCGTAGAGTGCCACTGTTACAGACCTCGCCCAGGCGAGAATGCCTAGCCTAAGCGAGACAGTTGCTGTAGCTTAGGCGAGGGCTTCTAGACTAGGCGAGAATGGTGCAGATTTGTGTTATATACTCTGGTTTACTTTGAGTGTGTGGCTATTTATCTCGAACGTACATGATTATTGTGGAATTGCATGAGTTGCATGAGTTGTATGCACTAAAATTTGTATGTTAACATGAGGGAAACATGGGATTTTGTTTGGTTGGTTGAGAACGTGCATGAGAATTAAATGTTGAGATAACCAGTGGTGGTTACGGTATGAGGATCATGAAATTTGTATGTGGTAGGCGTAATTCCATGAGTCTCGTGGGGAGATCTCATGGTGGCGCGTAGTGTATATATTAAGATATGGATTCAAGTAAGGACCGCATCCCGAAACTCTAATGGGTCAGTGTGTTTCAGGTAGAGCAAACTGACCCAAGTGGTGAGAGTGGCGGGAGGCCTTAGTCTTTGACAGGACAATGGCCTTAGATGCTTGAAGGTTAACCTTGTGTGTGGTATGGTGAAACCCATTGGCAATGGCTCTGTAGAGTAGTAGAGGGCACCACAAGTGCAAGGGTCCAGTGAATCCGATCTTAGTATATGTATCTGGATAATTGAGTCATAGTGTCCTGCTTGTCTGCTATACCATGATTCTCTGTGCTCACTACGTTGCATGCTTGAACTATTTAAGTACTTGTCTTGCCTTGATTCTTTTGCTTTTGCAATGATCACCTCATGGTGGGAGCAGATGGGAAGAAATCTAGAGGTGGATCTGTTGGTGGTAGCGGGGCTGCGTAGTTGGGACCAGTTATCTGTAGTAGAGCAGTTTTCATGGCTATAATGCCCTTCTCTTTTTGTAATTCCTTACTCTAGGAGCGACCCTTTTGCAAACTTTTAAACTCCCTTTGTGTTTGTTTATTGCATGGTGGTATGCCTAAGTTACTTTCGAAGTACATTCTTGGATGACTGTAGCAGTTACCTTTCTTATGTTCTATGTTGATCTGATTGCTCCTCGTTATTATAATCATGCGATGTTTTATTGAGTAGATCATTCTATTTAAATGGGATGTCACAATTGTGAGTGTCTTACTAAAAATTTGATTATAACATTGGAGCCAAAAATGATATTGAATAGGAACAAATGAAGAATGTTTCATATGCTTCAGTTGTTGGGAGTCTACTGTATGTTGAGGTTTGCACCAGATCTAACGTTTCGTAGTTGGAGTGTTGGTAAGATATCAGAATAATTCAGGTGTTAACCACTAGAAAGCTACAAAAAAGGTAATCAAATATGTTTAAGGATTAAAGGATATCATGCTCATAAATAGACAAACTAATAGTTTGGATGTGGTAGGCTACTTCTATTTAGATATTTTTGGTTGTATTAATACCAAAAAATCAACATCTAGTTATATTTTTATGCTAACTATGGAAACATATTTTGGAGCAGCAAAAAAACAAACATTGACCACTACTTCCACTATGCAGGTTGAATTTATTTCTTATTTTGAGGCTACCTCACATGGTGTATGGTTGAGGAGTTTTATATATGGGTTAGAGTTGTGAATTCAATTGCTAGGTCATTAAAGTTATATTGTGATAACTCTGTTGTGGTATTTATGGCTAAGAATAATAGAGGCAAAAGTCAAAGTAAGCACACTAACACTAAATATCTAGCATAAGAGGATGTGTTAAGTGGTCATTGAACACATTAGCATTGAGTTGATGATTGTCGATTTGATCCTTAGACTAAAGATATGCTATTAAAGAATTCTAAGGATCATTTAATGCAAATGGGACTCAGTTCCATGTTGTGACAATCACTAATTTTACTTTGATAAAACTCTTATTAAGTTTTTTCACATTTTGTTGAGGACATATTTGTTTATTTTGAGAAATTTCCTTGACCAAGAATAAACATATGGTTTATTCATTAAAGTTAAGAGTCTTTGATGAGAGACTTGATATATTGTGATACATGGTAGATAATACTCATTGTTGGATGTCACCATTATCCTTGTATTTAGTTTATTGTATTGATTGATAATGGGATAAATGGACCAAGTGAGAGAATGTTGGAAATTTCCAAAATATGTGATATGTCAAATAATATGAGATATTCACATGCTCAATTATTTCCATAAATGTGGTTCATTTGTCAATCAATTTTATAATTGTCATAAATTTTGATACCGTAATTTCATATAATTGACACAAATTTATTATGACACTTACTTTGTGATGGACAGAGAAAACACTACAAATTTCACAAGTGTTTTGTGCTTTGCACTACAAGAATAAGCTGAATTACCCATGGATAATTATCTATAGAAAAAAGTTAGTCTATAAATAGCTATTACATACGAAATTTCCCACTGATTTTAATAATATTAATAAAAAAATAAAAAAATAGGAAAGCTTGACCCATAATAAAGTTATCTACGAGAATAGGGATAATGGGAAATAAAATCCATGGATAAGACTAATTAATCC
>Ga0214544_1013083_pt1 | contig 10320 bp, 6 predicted proteins | sample CNSS3metaG_FD_160074 | JGI IMG/M metagenome (GOLD analysis project Ga0214544, IMG submission 160074) | Root nodule microbial communities from cowpea collected in UCLA plant growth center, Los Angeles, California, USA - CNSS3 | ecosystem: Host-associated > Plants > Roots > Nodule | place: USA...
TTAGAATTTTATTATTTTAAAATTTTGAAAAAAATTATTGTTAAATATTTGTTTGACAGAGTATAATTAAGATTAAAATTTTAAGTAAATTTAAATAAAACATTGGCAGTCAAAGCTGAAAAAAAAATATTTTTTACCTCCCATTATATTTATTGCAATAAACAAACAATATTTATTTTATATCTTACAATGTGAAGAGATGGCAAATATATGTGATAGAGCACCGAGAAACTTGTAGAGTTTACTTTGCTTAAACGTAAGATATATTTTTTTCAAAATTACTTCAAGCACTGGTCTTTGGTTTTGTTTAGAAATTTTAGGTCATCATTATATATTCGTTGAAAAAACAAAAGCATCTCTAAATTTTTTAATCAAATAGTCGGACTTGGTCAACAGTCTCTTTTCCACAATTGCGGAAGAACATAGAATTTTTGTAGTAAGTGGAAGTAGCAAACAGATTTTGAAGACCACAAAGTGGAAAGTATTGTTTAGGAAGTCCAGATAATCACATTTAAATTTCTATATACATGTCCTCCTATTCTCCATGTCTTTTGTAATAATTATTGTAATATTATATAACAATAAATAGTTTAATTATTATTTTGGTCCCCTAATTTGTTGGTTTGGTTCATTTTGGTCCTCTTATTTTTTGGTTCAATTTGGTCCTCTAATTCTTTAATAAAATTCAATTTGATTCATGCCGTTAAGTGGAGGTTAACACAATTTTCATACATGCCACGTGTCATTTTTGTGGAATTTTTATTATTTTTTTAATTTTTTTATTATTAAAAAAATTAAATTGCCACGTGTCACGTCATGGTTGTGCCACGTGTCAACTTGATAATTTTTTTATTTTAATTTTTTAATTATAAAAAAGTGACAAGTGGTAGGTCACGATTTTTTTCAATTTAATCTCTCTATTTACCATTTTGATTCAATTTAGTCACCCAATTTTTAAAAATAATTCAATTTTGTCCTATCTAATTTGAGACCAAATTAGTAATTAAGCTTAATTACAACTTATATACACATGTTTATTAATTTTTTTACATGTGTACAAAATTTCAAGTGTAAAAAATTACAAGTGAAAAATGTAAGAAATGAAATAATATGAGTATTTAGGGAGTGATTTAATGTATAAATTGTAAAAAATTATTTTAACATGAATATATAAATTATAATTAAGCTTAATTATTAATTTGGTCTTAAATGGAGAGGACAAAATTGAATCATTTTAAAGAATTGGACAAACTAAATTGAATCAAAATTTCAAATAAAGGGACTAAATTCAAAACAACCAATATTAGTTTGACACGTGGCACAATCCTGACCTAACTCGTGGCACAATCTTGACTACCACGTGGCAGTATTTATTTTTAAATAAAAAAACTTAAATTGACACGTGTCACAACCATGACACGTGACTGTTTAATTTTTTTAAAATTAAAAAAAATAAAATTAAAATTAAAAAAAATTAAAAAAATTGAAAATTCCACACAATGACACGTGACATGTACGGAGACGGTGTTAATGTCAACTTAACGGCAATAACCGAATTAAACATTTTTAAAGAATTAAAGGAACAAATTGAAGCAAAAAATAATAAAGAAACCAAAATGAATCAAACCAACAAATTGGAGGACAAAAATGTTGATTAAGCCTAATAAATAACAATGCATATTAGCTTAAAAGTGTATTAATTATATGTAAGTAATGTGCCGTTCGTTGCACCGCACCCTACATTTCTTTTATTTTCTTTCTCTTAAAATTCTCTCTCTTGTCCTTTTAACAACATTCTTCCTCCACACCAATATACTTTAAAATCTTATCCAACATCTTTCGTTTTCGCAACAGATAATAACCAAAGAAACATTTGTATATGATCAAAATTCCAAATAGAGTAAGTTTTTATTTATTTAATAAAATTTTTATTTATTCAATAAAATTTTTCTTTTCTTATTTTACATATGATTTTATCAATTAGTAAGGTCATTTGACAATAGTAATTCTCTCAACTTGTTTTTCTTACGTACTGAAATTTTGTCATGTTTGATATCATGTTTCGGCTGGAACATTCTTTAGGATGAGGAGTTACATGTAAGAAAATTTACTTAATTCCTATAAATCGTATTATCAACTAAATGATTGTTGAATATATGTGTGTGGTCGAATAATTATATGGACACTACAAAAAAAATTATATATTATTTATGAAAATTTATCTATGAACTATTTTTCATAAATAATTTAATTTTATTCACGAAAATTTATCGTAGATAAAATTAAAGTTTGTAGGTAAAAAAATAAATAAACTACTTACGAAAATTTTATAGATAAATGTGGTAGGTTTTAGTGGAAATTCTTCATACGATACTTTACTTTCAAAATTTGGTGTAGAAAAAAGAATTATAAAACATAATATAAAAAATAATTTAAAAGAAGTTACCTATGAAGAAAGATTCGTATGTAAGAATTATTAGATTTTTTTTATTAAAAATATAATATAATTTGTATGTGTTGCTAACTTATTGTGACTTGGTAATGTATCTTTTCATATATATTTTCTTAATATATATTTTCTTTGAATAACTTATCCTTGTACGTGTTGTTGTGCATTGTTTAATTTTGCATAGCATTATTGTGAATTCAGTAATGTCCTTATGTGAAGTTCAAAAATAAGGCCACAACCTAAGTGAAGTTACTCCAGAGGAGGAAAACTGGAATATCATTGTTAGAGTCATACGTTCATGGTTTATTCTAGATTTCAGTAAACAAAAGTGTCATTTCTTCGTAGAGTTAATTATTCAAGAGAAACAACTAATATTTTCTTTAATTTTTTGTAACATGTTTATTCAAGACATCTTTATATTCAAAAACATGTCTTGTGTATTGAGTTTTTGTAGGGAGGTAAAATACATGCATCCATTCAACATAGTCTAATTTAAAAATTTCAGAATTAAATATTTGAATGACATGTTTATGGAATCCAAAATTTTAGTGTAGCTCCAAATAGTGGAATATATCGAACCACACACCATTGTTATAATAAATTTCCAGCTAGTACAAAAGTTGCTTTGTTTGATACTAAGTTCGTTCCAAATATCAAACCACAGTACATAACTTTGCATGTATCGACTTTCATTAGATTTGACATTGATTATTTAGTAGATAAGTTAATATGTATAGTTTTCTATTATCTATTATTATTATCTTTTATTTATTTCCTTTACTTATTATTTTGTTCTCATCATTTCTTTGTATTATTATGTAGATATTTTGGGAGTACTAGTAGGGCTGGAACTAAAAGAGAATTTGCAAGTAGATGAAAAAAAGACAAAATTGAATGTGATTGCCAAAGGAGCAGATGGGCAATATAGTGTTCAAATTTAGAAGATAGATTTTTTGTTCTTGTATTTCACATAAAATTTGACATAACATTCATCTAAATTGTAGGGTTCAAATTGAATGTACTTTGTTTGGCATTTATATGGAAGAACTGAATGACTTTCTTTCATTTGGAGAAGTACAAAATGCTATAATAAGTATAGATTTTCTAAAGTTAGAACTTTTCAAGGTATATTGTTATCATTCACGATATACATTTTTTTTATATTACTATGAATGTTGTTTTGAGATACACTACTCTTCCAATTTAGATAAGGTTCAAGTTCAGAATCGAAAGTATTACAATAGGTTTCAGTACAATGTTGATTTTAAAGAGGCATCTGAACTAAAATTAAGGTATGTAAGACCCAGAAAAATTAAATAAATAAATAAATATTTATTTAATATAAATGATTTTAGTTTTAAATTATGATTTGGCACTATTAATAAAGATTTAAATTTTCCACATTTTGGAAAATATGATTTATTAATAGTCGAGTTATTATTATTTATAATTTTTATTTTATTTAAATTAGTAATATCCACCTAGGATGTTACATTTGGTATTAGAGCAATGATTTTCAAAAGATTTTTTGGCCTTGGGAAGTGAGCTCGTCGTGTTTCGCAAAGTATTTCGGTTGCGAAACTTTATAGGTTTGATTAGATTGTTGAGTCTCTTTGAATAAGTCTCATGTGTTGTGTTGACTATTACTACGTGTTTTTAGGTGCGAGTTAGTAGTCTCGACATCTGTAAGACCCGCAGAATTTAATTAATTAAATAATTAATTAATTAATAAATGCGGGAGAGTAGCGTATTTATAACATTAATTTCTGTTATATATGATGTAGAAAAGTACTAGCTCAAGTGGTTGAGAGTACTTTGATTGTGTGGAAGGACTTGGGTTCGAGTCCTATGTATGCCAATTGTATGCATTTTTGTTATTATTGTTTTAGTAGTCTGTTAGACCACATTTATGTATGAGATAATGCTTGAATTGGGTGTGTTAGCAAGAAATATAAGTTGGCTTAGTGGTTTAGCTTTGACTTGGTGTTGGGAAGGTCATGGGTTCAAATCTTGAGGGCACACCTTTAGTTCTCGTTTTGCGAAAATTGGTATGGCGAGAATATGAAAAGGGGAAGAGAGTTCTAGCAGGGCTAGGAAGGCTGAAACCTAATTTTTCGTTTGGAGAAGCTATTTTCTGAAGGGTCTACAAGGGTGCGAATTTTGAGGGTGTTGGGCTGCCTAGTGACCAAGAAGGGATTTTCAACGTTTTGCAATTGTCTAAGCCAAGGAGAATTTCAGGTTAGGGGAGCTGAACCTAAATTTTCGTTTTAACCTTGTATGCTTATGATTCTGATATGTTTTGTACCCTGAATTTCGTGTTGCACATGAGGGAATTTGGGGTTATGGGTTTTGGGGACTGTTTCATGGAATCTGACCCAAATGTATGCATATAATGGGGTTGTGTTATGGTTATTCTGTGATTTTGTAAAGTTGGGTTATTGGGGCATAATTTTGTGTCCAATTATGTTCATATGCCTATCTAAGTTGTGCTGAATGAATTGGTATGTTTGGGTTGTGTGTTGAGTCCCTGGTGCAATGTTGTATGCGTGAATTCAGTGCTAGAACCTGCAATTTTCGCTCAGGCGAGCTAAGCTCGCCTAGGCGAGACATGCAGGGACTCATAAACCTCTCTCTGCTCAAGCAGTTCGCTCAGGCGAGGTGTTTTGGCCTTGGGCGACAGACCATCTCGCTTAGGCGAGGGTGACTCACCCAAGCGAGAATTCGTGTGTGTCTCGAGTGTGTTGGTTGCACATCTCGTGCAGGCGAGGTTTATTGTTAAGGCGAAGAAGTGTCTCGCTCAAGCGAGAGTTTCTCGCCCAAGCGAGAGTGCGAAGAGCGTTCTAATGGGAGTTTAACATTCAGCCCAAGCGAGAGATGAGGGTCTTAGGCGAAACGTGATCTCGCCTAGGCGAGTGTGACTCGCCTAAGCGAGGGTTCGTGGTTGGTTTTAGGTATGGTGCTCGCTCAGGCGAGGTAACCTAGCCTAAGCGAGATGAACTGGAATGCTTAGGCGAGAGTTGGATGTTAGGCTCAGGGAGGGATGGATGACATGTTCAGAAGTGAAATGGTTGCAACATTGAATTGATTGGTATTTGAGTGATGATGAGGGATCTACAATGTTCCTAAGATATCTCGATGGTGAGCTTGCTGGAGTTCCATGGGTAGTGGCCCGGAACGTATCCTTGAGTTGTGGCTCAGGATAGGGGTAAGCACGTGGCATTCTATGGGTTGTGGCCCAGAATGACTTCCCTGAGTGATGGCTCGGGATAGCGGATGAACACGAGGAACCTTGAGTTGTGGCTCGGGTTGGCGAGTGTGCCGGTGGAGTGTGCTGGCTGTGGCTAGTACGGATGGGTCCAGATGGATTGCCCTCCTCAGTGAGTCACTAACGAGTTTGGTAGTCCTGGGACGTTGCGGACTATGTTCGTATTTGGGAACTCCACCTGGCGTTACGGTGTGTGATCCGTAGCATGGTTTCCGCACGTGCTCTATCGGTTGTGGCCGATAGGTGTGGCAGCAAGGCGCAGCGAGATACCTAATAGGAGATGTAGGAGACTACTAACATGGTTGTGGCCATGTGAAAGGACTGGAACAAGGTTCTCTGATATACTTCACTATGCATGGTGGTGGCCATGTGGTGGGAAGGTAACGAGTCTTCCACGAGATGTATCGATGTACATGGTAGTGGCCATGTGATGGGAATGGAGTAAGCGTCGCGGGATATGCAAGGATATTATATATGGTTGTGGCCATGTGGTATAAAGGAAGAGTTGTATTATTGATATAATGTTTTATCTATTATACATGTATATGTGTGTGTTGGTACACTTTTATATGTTTCTTCATTAGCTCACCCTATCTGCTTGTGTTTGGCGATGATCGTGTACGCGGTACACGTGAGCAGGTGATGATGCAGGTGGCGCTGGTGAGGCTTAGCTGCGGAGAGGGGATGATCATGGGATTTTATTTCTATGTTTTCTTGATTTTGGATTTTTAATAATATGTAAACGGTTGATGAGATTCTGAAACATTATTTCATTTTGTACACTATGAGACAATGTTTATTATATGATGTTAAAAGTTTTAAATTTCCCTGAATTTTGGGAAATGAGGTATTATTAATTATTGTGTCATTAATTCTTTATTTATTTTATTTTATTAAATTCGTAATATCCTGACGGGATGTTACAACATCGGCGTCGGGGCAGGTTTCAACCAATTTAGTTGGGGTTGGAGGCTCCACCGAAGTGGCAAGATGCAGGTTCAAGGCGATTCTTAAATGCTTGCCTTTGGAGGGAATGTGTGTGAAACTAGAAGTATTAAGAACAAAAAATGTCTTGGTAGAGTGATGAGTGTGCACATTCATGACTATATCAGAGATAATTTTCTTTCTTAATTCTAAATGTTTTTTGAAAAGAAAGGAGAGTTATAGTTTGAGTATGTCTCCTATACTTTTCTTGTTATGTTTGTGCTTTTGAGGTGCGTGTTCGGTGTTAGTAGTGGTAGGAGAATGCAGATTCAAGGTCACATTTGACGTGACACTAGTGCATATTTGATATTTTACCTCGCCTTATAGGCTTCAGTTCCGGTTATGGCGGAACCGAAGCTTATAAGGAGGCGGTGGCAATTTTACAATTTCATCAACTTATATTGCTTCGGTTCTACAAACAACCGATGCCGTAAGCAGTTTTAGGCCTCAGTTCATTAAGAACCGAAGCCTATTAGGCAGTCCAGAAATGAAAATTTCAAAATTGCCACTAGCGAAAACACATTTGGCCTCGGGTGCTTTTGGACCGAGGCAATATTGGGGTGTTTTATGCCTCGGTTGAAATAGAACTGAAGCCTATAACCCTGCCCAGAAACCCTAATTTAATAATTTCATCAGCGCCGTCCACTTTGGCTTCGGGTCCCCTTTCACCGAAGCCATTGAGCCACTTTAGGCCTCGGTTCTTTAAATAACCGAGGCCATAAAGCCTGTTAAAATCCCCAATTCGCGAACCCCGATCATTATTAATCTTTTTCCCCAATTCTCTCCGCACGAACGCCACACCGCCCTCTGCCACCACCAGTTCCGACGCTGTCGCCGACCAGCTGTCGTCGCCGTCTGTGGGTTTTCGTTGCCTCCATTTCCTCATCCATTTCTCTCTGTCGCTCCATTTCTCTCCAAGCCACGTGCACCTCCATCACACCAGCCACCATTCACGAAGCCATTGCAGCACCTCATCCACGAAAAACGCAGGAGGTCCACCATGCCTCGAAGGAGAAGAACGAAACCTCCACTGCAGCGCCTAGAGTCGAACGAAACGCAACCCACCACCGCGCCTGGAGTCAAACACCTTTGACGAAGCACTCTTCCATGTTCCTATGAAGCCTCTACGGAGAGTCCACCTCATGCAACTACATCATCAACACAGATTTGCATAAACGACGTTCACACAACCAACTAAAACGCGCATCTGGCAGATCTGGAACTCTGGGAAGTAGATCTGGAATGTCGGGAAGCAGATCTGGAATGCCAGGAAGCAGATCTATAGCTTCGGTTCAGATGTGACCGGAGTAGAAAAACGCCTCTATGGCTTCGGTTGACAACCGAGGCCAAAAATCAACCATTTTGGCCTCATTCCAATATGCCTCGGTTCTAAAACCGGGGTAGAATATCAAAAACAACCGGGGCCAAAAGCCCTTACTGCACTAGTGTGATTACTTTTACAAAGGTTGGATGAGATCTCTAAGATAAATTTTTGCCTCAAAGATAGGGAGTTGTTGTATGATGTATATCGATGAGCGAGGAAAGCTAAGTTTTGGGTTAGTTGGTTGGGAGAAGATGTTGGAGTTTTGAAACAACATTTGGATGGAGAGAGCCTCAAGGATAAGCTTAGGATCAGATACCACAAGTTTTCTAAAAGGATATGAATCCAGAGGTTAGAAAAAAGGGAAATAATAGGACGTGTCAATATAACGATGTTTGAGGAAATCAATTTGGTTCTACATCCCATCAGTGTTGGGGTTTAGAGGTATACAGACACTAGTGGTTTTAAGGGGAAAGTGTCATTAGATGTAATCATATGACCATATCTAATGATCTTGAATTGGTAGAAACTAGGTGGCAGAAAATGATAGGGTTGTTGGACACTGAGCAAGCTAAGAAAGGTAGAAACAATAAATGTGTATAAGGACGACATATCTTTAAAAGGAGGATAAGATGACACAGAACCTTGAAGATCAGTCAAACATGATTATGATTTATAAGAAGGAAGTATATTAGGGATTTTTATACCAGATCAACATCAAGAAGAAGTAGTGAGATCTTCTCAGCAATAGTAGTTATCCAAGTCAAGAGTAGATGGGATGTCCTAAGGAAGGTGACTCACAAGAGAGGAAGGTTTGACCTTAGAGATGAGATGAGATGGACGGTTTCAAGTATCAGAAGAAGAATGACATCGTTAAGTGATTCTGGTGGGAAAGGGTAGTTGGTAATGTCGGAGCATAGACAATGAGGAAAAAAAAGAAAATTTTTGAGTAGCTATAAGGGGTGTTTTTGATAGTTATTGCTAGAATGGTTAGCACAAATGATCAAATTCAAGGACACAAGGTATAAAAGTGGTGCTTAAGATATGTGCTTTTGTTTTGTTTGGAATCGTATACCCCTTGGTATCACTAGTATGGTAAATGGGTCATGGTTACTTACAAGAGGGAGTTGGTAATGAGATGGTGGTTTTGTCAAAGTGCAAAGATTAGAAGGAATAGGCTACTACATGAAAGGTGGAATGTAAGAAACAAGAGTCATTCGGGTAAAATTACTTAGCATTTTAACAAATAACTATGCTTTTATCATGATTTATCTAAGTTAGTTTGAAAAAAAACTTCAACACAGAGGTGTAAATTTTTAGTCTTCATTAATATAAATAATGCTTTGTAATCTTTGCATTATGAAGTGTTGATTTGTGTTAGTAAAATGTATGATTTGTTGTAGATAACACATAATACAATACATAAAAAAAGGAAATAGATAACAAATGGTACTAAAAGTAGCAACATAGGAGGTTTTTTATTTATGAGAAACTAAAACTTTAAAATTTTATTACTTAAAACTTTAAAAATCAAATTTTATTCCATTTGTAGTATGATGAAGCTATATAATGCATCTTGTCTGGTTCTTCGAAAAATTATTGTTGATGGATCAACTTATTCTCAAAGGGGTGATGCTGATGCATTGAATATGTTGTCTTCATTTGAGTTCATATTAATTTTACACATGATGAAAGAGATTATGGGAATTACTGACGGTCTTTGCCAAGCTTTGCAGAAACAATCTCAGGATATATTGAATGCTATGCAATTGGTTTGTTCTACTAAAATTTTGATTCAAAAGTTGAGGGATGATGGTTGGCAAAATCTATTGAAAGGTGTGGTATTCTTTTATGAACAACATGACATTGATATTCCTGATTTTAATTCTACTTATGTTGCACGTCATGACCGTTCTCGTTATCAAAAAGATCATGTCACTATGGAACATCATTTTAGGGTGAATATATTTCTTGTTACAGTGGACAAGCAGTTGCAAGAATTAAAGGATAGGTTTAGTGAGCAAACAATGGAACTTTTAACTCTAAGCAATGCTTTAGTTCCTAAGGATGCTTATAAAGCTTTTAACATTGAGGATATATGCACTCTTGTGAACAAATATTGTCCTTTAGATTTTAGTGAGCAAGAGAAGATTAGTTTAAAATTTCAACTTCAACATTTTCTGCAATGAAGATTATCAAAACAAGATTGCGGAATAAAATGGAAGATGAATTTCTTGCCGACAATATGATTATTTACATTGAAAAAGAAATAGCTGAAAATTTTAGTTCTGATTCAATTAT
>Ga0214544_1013086_pt1 | contig 10319 bp, 8 predicted proteins | sample CNSS3metaG_FD_160074 | JGI IMG/M metagenome (GOLD analysis project Ga0214544, IMG submission 160074) | Root nodule microbial communities from cowpea collected in UCLA plant growth center, Los Angeles, California, USA - CNSS3 | ecosystem: Host-associated > Plants > Roots > Nodule | place: USA...
TGGGAGGAATGATTCAGGATATAAGTGCGAAGTATAGTTTGTCGTTCTGCTAACCTGACTCATATCATTTGAACAAAATGGTTAAGAGTTGTTGGGTTGGATGATAAGTCTCCACTTTGGTGGGGTAAGTAAATTAAGAACTCCCTTTACAGTCAAACGAATTCAAAAGGAGGAAAAATTCGGATAAGTTTTGGACCTTGTTAAATTTTCGAAATTGAAAAGGTCCCAGATTAAGTGCAGATCAATGTTATGAATGTGGTGGGTTAGTTAAAGATTAACCCATTTCAATAGTTTATGGTGGGAGGAATGATTCAGAAGATAAGTGCGAAGTATAGTTTGTCATTCATCTAACCTAACTCTTATCATTTGAACAAAATGGTGAAGAGTTGGTGGGTTGGATAATAACTCTCCACTTTGGTGGGGTGAGTATATTAAGGATGCCCTTTACAGTCAAACGAATTCAGAAGGAGTAAAAATTAAGATAAGTTTTGGAGCTTGTTAATTTTTCGAAATTGAAAAGGTCCAAGATTAAGTGCAAATCACAGTTATGAAGTAGGTGGGTTAGTTAAAGGATAACCCATTTCAGTAGTTTGTGGTGGGAGGAATGATTCATGATATAAGTGCGAAGTATAGTTTGCCGTTCTGCTAGCCTGACTCATATCATTTGAACAAAATGGTTAAGAGTTATTGGGTTGGATGTAATTAAGAACTCCCTTTACAATCAAACGAATACAAAAGGAGGAAAAATTCGGATAAGTTTTGGACCTTCTTAAATTTTGGAAATTGACACGGTCTCAAATTAAGTGCAAATCACAATTATGAATGGGGTGGGTTAGTTAAAGGTTAACCCATTTCAGTAGTTTGTGGTGGGAGGAATGATTCAGAAGATAAGTGCGAAGTATAGTTTGTCGTTCATCTAACCTGACTCTTATCATTTGAACAAAATGGTTAAGAGTTGCTGGGTTGGATAATAAGTCTCCACTTTGGTGGGGTGAGTATATTAAGGACGCCCTTTACAGTCAAACGAATTCAGAAGGAGTAAAAGTTAGGATAAGTTTTGGACCTTATTAATTTTTCGAAATTGACAAGGTTTCAGAATAAGTGTAAATCATAGTTATGAATGAGGTGGGTTAGTTAAAGGTTAACCATTTGAGTAGTTTGAGGTGGGAGGAATGATTCATGATATCAGTGCGAAGTATAATTTTCCGTTTTGCTAACCTGACTCTTATCATTTAAACAAAATGGTTAAGAGTTGTTGGGTTCGATGATAAGTCTCCACTTTGGTGGGGTGAGTAAATTAAGGACTCCCTTTATAGTCAAACGAATTCAGAAGGAGTAAAAATTAGGATAAGTTTTGGAGCTTGTTAATTTTTCGAAATTGACAAGGTCCCACATTAAGTGCAAATCACAGTTATGATAAGGGAAAGCTGAACTTCATTGCACAATGTTCAGTTCATGGTGCAACGTACAAGTTATTGACCTTAGGTTTAATGGATTTATGGTGTTGTCATGGTGGATGAGTTGTGTAATTTAAAGGTGAACCTATTTCTATACTTTGTGGTGGGAGGAATGATTTAGGATATATGTGCGAAGTATAGTTTGCCCCCTTACTAACCTCAGTCTTATCATTTGAACAAAATGGTTGAGAGTTGTTGGGTTGGATGATTAGTGTTCAATTTGGTGGGGTGAGTAAATTATGGACTACCTTTAGAGTTTCACGAATTGGGAAGGAGTAAATATTAGGATAAGTTTTGCAACTTGTTAATTTTTTGAAATTGACAAGGTCCTAGATTAAGTGCAAAGCACAATTATGATAAGTGCAAAGCACAATTATTATAAATGTTTAACATTTATTCCCTTCCAGTTTAAATGCAAAGCTCTGCTATCGTAACTATGAACCTGAAGTTTCCTTCAAACGAAAACTTAGGTCTACAATCCATTGACAAACTAACTGCCAAAGCACATGATATGTGAACCACAACCATAGTTTAAGCAATGACATAACAAAATAAGGGGTCCATACATCGCATACATTACAATGAAATTATTAGTTAAAACACCCATAATGATTTGCATAAGACAACGTTTGACAGAATATAACTAAACTTAACATTAAGTTGAGGATTTCATCTTAAACCATAATATATAAAAGGATATAGTTGCCACTATGGTTGTGACTTTGATGATTGCCATGCCTGAGTGTTCTTGAATTTCTTGAAAGGATCAACTAGGCTTTTAATCTTATCATCAATGCTGATGTAGGTCATTTCCTCATCTTCACTGCTATCCTCTACTGTCTGCAAAAGGATTTCGTCCAAATGCTCCAAATTTGAATCCACATTCATTTTCACATTTTGCTGAACAATTGGTTCAACATCAGGGTTAACCGTTACTGGTTCAGTGTGGTTCATCTGTTGTTGAACAGGTTCTTGGGGTGGTTCCTTTCCTATATCAACTTTGTATGAAGCTGCTACCTCTTCCATTGTTGGATCACTGATGTCATGCTTAAAGACCTATGCATTTGTTTACAACACAATCAATAATGTGTTTGGACATGACACAATATGATGAATAAGCTATTAAATATCACACCTTAACAATATTCCTTAGAGTCATGTTTAAGTACAACTTATCTGCCTTAGGATTGAATACAGAAACTTGTTTCAGTAAAATCACAGCCCCAATACCAATCAGTGGACCACATTCAGGATGTGAAACTGCTTTATTGTGAACGTTGGCCTGGGCAGTGTGCTTTGCATCCTGATAAAATAGCTCACCATCATTAAGAAGTTTGTTCAGCAGTTTCAGTGGTACAAAATGTTGGAAATAAAAAACATAATAAAACTTGAAATACCTTAATAGTGAGAAGTAGATCCCCCAACCTATTTCCTTTTCACTCTTTCACAACACATGCCACAAAGGGCAATTTGTCAAACACCTTTTTGGTGTACACGGGAGTAACATTTTTCATGTCACCCCCTTCCACCAAACCTGCATTTGGCATAATTTAGTGCTCTCATATCTTTTGAATGATGAAGCTTATACCCAGGTTGTAGTAGTGGTGTTTCAATGAAAAATTACCGTGGTGTTTAATGAACATGGTTGCCCATTTCCAAGAATTTGATTCAAAGTCACGAGCAAAATTTGCAGCAGCAATGTGCCCTATAAACTACTATGTGGACTCCTGTCTTCCTGCCACACGGTTCGTGATGACAACTTGATAATTTCCTGTTGGACCAGGGATCAAAGATGTGCTTCCACTGCACCGTCGCATGAAGCTCTGTAGCTCTGCTTCATCTAAGTCTAGAGACTCCCATTGTTCCATTTTCTTTGTTGCAATATCACCCAATGAAAGCACGTTAAAGCTGGAGCTGAAGAAAACGTCTTAAGTTTGTGTGATGAAAACTTCATGACCAAAATACCCTTGTAAATTGGTTATTTAAGTGATGTGACATTTTCCCACTCTAAAGATTGTCCCGTTGCACTTGTTCTGTGACTTTTTAAACAAGCCAACCACACCCGTCCCGTCAGCCATCACTAATTAATTGCATTCATTGTAATGAAAGGTATGGTGCGATTTTTCTACTAACTTAAAAGTTAAAACACATAAACACCATTAAAGCCTCTATAAAAACAGATTGGAGGAGGAATTAATGTCCAGCGACTAACAGGGCTGACATTCTGGCCACCAATGAAGATGTAAGAGAAGAAATTAATGCAAGCTTTTACTTCTAGCACCAGTTGGACCACTTACAATGGTGCGTTATAATCTGCTTATTTTATCCCATATACGTTATAGTAATGATATTTTAACAATCTGAAAACTATGTTTATGTAGGTTTTTTTTTTTTGCTTATACATTCTGAAATGTCATCCTAAGCTTACTAAAATATTATTTCTGAAAGGAAATGCTACCTAAATGCTACCTTCATATGAATCATAAACAAAGTTTTCAGATTATAAACAAATAATAAAATACCTAAACTGATCCAATGGCCATTGGGATGGTGGAGTTATGGATGAAGTAAACTGAATGTTAATTTACTTTGATCAACAAATGCAAAATGGTGAACATGATTGATGTAGGATTATCTTGTTCCTTTTAGAAGATTAATTAATATAGTGATGATTGATTAAGAAAACCAAGGAAATCCCCACTGGACATTAAGATAGCAAGCTATCTAGATGTGAAGGTTGCTTTCCAAGGTTATAGAGAGGAGGAGGATGGATTGATAGAGAGTATGAAACCAAAAGGAAAAACATATAATAGAAACAATATAAACCAAGAAGAGTAAAGAAACATAAAATGAAAAGCAAGGGAAAGGGGAGGAATGGAGGATTCATGCCACTACAAGGCTAGGCTAGAAGAAGCCATGACAACCTTGAAGATGAGTGGTGTATGCCGCCACTTGCCAAGGCAAGATAAGGCTTGAAAGAACTCCACTCCCTAAGGAGGAATACTCTCACAAAAGGTTGAAACACAAAGTGTATAAATTCTCCAAAATGTTCAACCCCTCTACAAGTGTTAGAGGTCCCCTTAAATAGACAAGTCTAGGGGCCCCTTAGCAAAACAACTAAGTAGAAGGTTACAAAAGAAACCTAGCATGTTCTAGAAAGTAGGTGAACATAGGGTGCACATGGGAGAAATTTCGTCCAAGCCTCCTAGGTGGCAAGTCTTCATGGCCAAGGCTCCCAAAAGAGGGTTCTAGAACATTCTAGAAGACTTGGTGTCCAAGACATGTGGGCCTCACCATTCTAAATGCTTCTAGAAAGTCTTGTTCCTTCCCTCTCTTCCTTAGGATGCCAAATGTCTTCCATGTAGTCCTCTTCCTTTATTATTCCTACAAAAAGCAAATTAAGGAATTTATTAGCATCTTGGTTTAAGGTTAAGCTAATCTTTTGAGTCAACAAGTCAACCCAAAGTCAAGGTCAACAAGTCAACTTAAAAATAGTCAACCAACCAACTTAATGGAATTTTAAACTAAAGCAAATAAAAGCAAAGGAAGGTATCAAAGAATTCCCTTTCTTCTAAGCATGTGCCATGGGCCATCATCCTTGGTAGGGATCAATCCTTTATCAATGATGACCCAATATGCTTGGACGACATAACTTTACTTCATGAAGACTGTAGACTACGCACATCTAATGCGGATGAAATGTCTGATAGTGCTCAAGACATTAACAACACTGAGGAGGGTGTTGTGCCTACTGTTGGAATGTGATTTGAAAGTGCAGAAGAGGTAAGAGTTTCTACAAGCAACATGTTGTGAAATGTGGTTTTGGTGTTCGAACTCGTACATCAAAAAAGGATGACGATAACCAGTTGTGATACCTGAAATTAGTTTGCTCAAGGGAAGGCAAGTATGTGTCCCATATCACGCCAAAATTGAAGACCTGCCCAACCCAAACAAGACAATGTCCAGTATTCTTAACAATAGTAAAAAAACCAGAAGCCACCTCCACTATGAATTTTGAGCTTGGTTGGGAACAATTCATATCCAGCTTCAACTTACATCATAACGAATGACTTTCTACTCTTTACGCTGAAAGAAGTAGATGGGTTCCTTGTTATTTGAAGTCTCAATTTTGGGCTGGTATGTCCACCACTCAAAGAAGTGAGAGTATGAATGCCTTCTTTGATGGTTTCATAAATTCAACCACAACATTGAAACAATTTATCATCCAATATGACAATGCGCTACGGTCCAAGGCAGAGAAGGAAATTGAAGCCAATTTTGCTTCCTCCAATACCACCCTACCTTGTGCCACTCAATCAATGATTGAAAGGCAGTTCCAAGAAGAATACACTCATGCAAAGCTAGCGGAAGTTCAGCAAGAGTTAAGGAGTAAGATCAATTGCACTATCAAAAGTTGTGAATGTGATGAAATGTTTTCAAAGTACATGGTTAAAGAGGAGTGCATACGTAATGGACAAAGTGATGACAAAATGAATGAAGTTGTTTTTGATAAAGTGACGCAACAAATTCGATGTACTTGTCTTTTGTTTGAATTTAGACGTATTTTATGCCGACACAACTTTCTTGTACTAGCACAAGAAGAGGTCAAAAGTGTATCACATCACTACCTTTTGAAGAGGTGGAGCAAACACATTCGATGAAGACACACTTACATAAGAGCGTCGTACAAACATAATAACGACGATGCCAATGTGGAAAGGTATGACTTCATGTGTAAGAGATTTTACGAAATTACAAAAGTTGCATGTCAATCTGAGAATGGGACAAATTCCGTGTTAACCCAACTTAACTCCACGTTTGCAACTCTTGACTTACCTATACTGAATAATCCAAGTCTTCCTTCCTAGAAGGGGATGGAAAAATTAACCCAACATCAAATGCCCACAATGGACAACATGGTACGAAGCCCTTCAGAAGTTAAGAGGAAGGGTCGACCACGAACAAATAGGCTTCAATCAACAGTCGAAAAGGTTTCCAAGAAACGAAAATGGAAGGCATCATTGAATAAATCGACAAGGAATGTTGATGTAAGTAATTCATGCACATTGTAAACTTATTTAGACGGATTGAATTACAATTACTTCATCACACCCAGTTTATGCATGTTACATTTTGCACCAGGTTACCCCTAATATGGAAAGTGGAGCACCCACAGTTCAGCTACCCACCACCATGGGTAATTCAAACAACCTATTATCACTCTCACCTTCCACAGGTTTTATGTCTCTCCTAGCATCATTAGAGCACAATATCGATACATAAACATCTACAAATGAAGACATCATTAGGTACTATATCACGCTGCTGTTATTTATTAAGATCCAAACCACTGAACATATGTCATGACTTTCAATTTTCGATGCAGAAATGAATGATAGAATTTGGAGGGTTATTTTGTAATGTCTTTTCGGAGCTATTGTATATGTCTGATTAACAAATGGTGGATGAAGGTTCAATTGGTGGCTTGAGATTGTTTCTACAATTCTGCTGTCATGCCCAGATTTTTTGTATCAGACAGTAACAACAAATATTATTTCCCATTTAGTTTAGCAAATACATGTCTTTAGGTTTACAGATAATTTCATGTTTGCACTTTGTTACAATCTTTTGATTCACAACTTCTTCACATTGTATGGCCATATACCTGAGATAAAGAAAACAATGTTAAACAAAAAAATTATGTTCTTTTCAATCATTTACTTGGCTGTTGAAAAATTCAACATAACTGGAAAAAAAGTAATCATGCTTAGCAGTTATTAAGGCACGGGTTTGCACATAAACTGCACCCTCTTAATTGGCAGCACAAACAACATTCCTTTAAAAATTAGTGACCTAGGTTATCAGTACTCATGTCATTGCTTTGCACTTAAAAAACCATTCAAGCTACACAAGACCATGACCCTATGAAGAAATATGACAATTAATTGGCTGCTGAAAATATGTACATAACTGAAAACAAAGTTTTTCTGCTTAGCAAATATTAAGCCACGGGTTAGCACATAAATTGCACCCATTTAATTGGCACCACAAACAACATTTCTTTAAAAATCAGTGACCTGGCTTATCAGTACTCATGTCATTGCTTTGCACTTAAAAAACCAATCAACCTACACAAAACCATGACCCCATATGACTATTAAGTAATGCAGGATGCATAAATATGACAACTAATTGCCTACTTAAAATATGAACATAACTGAAAAGAAAGTTTTCCTGCTTAGCAGATATCATGCCACAGGTTAGCACATAAACTGCACTGATTTAATTGTCACCACAAACAACATTGCTTTAAAAATCAGTGACCTTGCTTATTAGTGTTTCCTTCATTACACATGCAACATCATTCCAATCCATTAAACAATATTCCATAAAGAACCACATTCAATTGTCAATAAACAAATTAAGAATATAATTTTGATTCTACTTCCAAACATTACTTCTATAAATTCATAATTTGTCCACAACTTACACAAATTGAGGGTACCACAATTAATTTACTCTATGTTTAATTCAAATAAAATCTAACAACACTACAAACATCCAACAAATTCTAACTACTTCGCTTCCTCCTCCTCGCATAAGTCATAAAAGGAGTTCGTATGGCTATACTCTTGAAACGTTGCCTCGATTCTTCCTTCAATCTGTGGTACAAAATACTGCTTTGACCTTACCAACCTCTTCGGCATGTTGCCGTGGAGGAGTCCTTTCAACAACCTCAAACCTCTCTTCCTGCCTAATTTCATCACAGTCTTCTTGTCCCCCATAATTATGTGGTTCAGCGGGAAGCTCCTCTTTCAAAATTTTGTTCGATGTATTATTCATTATGGCTTTAAACTCCTCCATTGCCTTCCGCAGTTCCATAATCTCAGCTTCTTGTTTAGCTATTTCTATACTTAAATGTTCCTCGTTTTCTTCGTCTTCGTCGTCCTCAAATCCTTCACCATATTTATCAAAACCTTCCTGCACAAAAGGATGACAAAGCTCGGACTTTGATACACATACCTCCAGCACAACCAGAAACATTACACCAAAAAATTACTGCATACAATTTATGTCAATACCTATAAGTAACTACTAATACTAAATCCATTTTCATACCTTGTTGTTATTCAAAGCACTACTTATTTTTTCCTCAGCCACTTTCATATCCATCCATTGCAATATTCGGGGGAACATTGTGCTTGACTTTCCAACATCACATTTTGGAATCAAAAAGTGCTCAAAAGCCTAAATCTAAACCATCTCAAAATCAATAAAATTAAATGAATACATTTCTACCTATTTCAAACAATACCAATATCAATTGAAACGAATTCATTATAAATTACTTGTAACAAGTACACACAACCAACAATGTAGAAGTGTCTCTTCTTTCCTTTGTCCTGTAAGAACATGGATGCATTGCATACGCTCCCAACTAACTGTTCGTAAACAAGTCCACCCCAATTGTATTTTCCAAGACCACTAAGGTCATCAACAATGGTAAATAACATGGGAAAAATTGTTCTTTTGCAACTTGGAATAAGGAACTCTAATATTCCCAAAACAATATATAGCCTACAGTAATCCTCCGGGCTAACAGACTCCTACATCTTTTTAGAAAATCATATAACATCTCAATATCAACAATATCGTTATTCAATAATTTCCTACACTTGCTCTTAACAAAAACGTCATCTAACTTAATACTATCACCAGCAACCCGTAATCCGAGTCCCAAACAAACATCCAATAAAGATAAACGAACAACTTTATTACTTATGATAAACCCCCCTCCTTTCAACCCACACACTGATTAAAGAACTAAGAAATGCAACAACAATGGACATCATATGTGCCAACATGTAAGCATGCTTTAGCACACCAAATATTTATTTTCACACTTAACATAATTTCGAACCATTCATTAGATCTGCAAAAACAATTACCCCACTCACAGCTATGTTGTGCAAACATTTTAAATATTCATTTCCAATTCATTACTGCAAAGTCTGTGCAAAACTCAGTACCTTGACTTAACACTTATATATTAACAAGTTAGCATAAATTTTCAACAATCACCTTGCTAACCTCTTCAACAACACTAACTAAAAAAAAATTGAAAACTTTATCACAAATTTACTCTAACCAAAAATAGAAACAAAATTCACTTCTTTCTACAAACATCAACAAATTTATCGGAGTGGGTTAACCCAAAAATTTTTGTGCTCCACCAAAACAGAAAGCGATGACCATGGAACAGAGCAACGGAAAAACAGTGGGCAAGCATGAAAACGATACCTGTAGATGGTTTAATGACAAAATGCTCACCACCGTTGTTGCAACCACTTCCACTGCGTGATCTGTAACTCCTCTCTACCTTTTCTCACTTCCTTCTCTCACTCATTCGCTCTCTCTCACCCCATTCTCTCTCACTTCTCTCGCTTCTCTCACTTCAACCATTGCTGCTTCTCTCTTTCTCTCACGCTGCTTCTCTCGGACGAAATTGGGTGTTGACAATTTTCTTTCTCACTTGGTAGAAGCTTATTGCGCACTCTTGTGAAATTCAAGGATTTCTTCGGCTACCCGTGCTGGCAAGACAAATTATGATCACCACTGGAGCGTGAGCCTTTTCTATTTTTTTAATAACTATTTTTCTTTTAGTATTGAGATCCTTTATAGATTTTTTTTTCAATGAAAATTTTGTCGACTTTATCGATTGAATTGAAATGGTTACTTCAGAAATCATTGAATTATTCTTCCAAATTGTTGAATATTTTTTGTTTTCGCTCAATTCATCGAGTTTTGGGGGTTTCCTTTTAATAAAAAAATATTTTAAATTTAAAAATTCTTGTTTTTTTT
>Ga0214544_1013087_pt1 | contig 10317 bp, 8 predicted proteins | sample CNSS3metaG_FD_160074 | JGI IMG/M metagenome (GOLD analysis project Ga0214544, IMG submission 160074) | Root nodule microbial communities from cowpea collected in UCLA plant growth center, Los Angeles, California, USA - CNSS3 | ecosystem: Host-associated > Plants > Roots > Nodule | place: USA...
TCTACTCTAGAAAAGCCTAGAAGCTTCTCAAACTTGCTCTCCAAGGATGAGAGTTAGCTTCCCATGGCAAGACAAGTGTGACTTGCTTAAGTGGCAAGTCACACCTTCCACATGCTCCTTTTTGGCTCCAAAATTCAACTTTCTAGACTCCTTTTTCCCTCCACTTTTTGGAGACCCCTTGGTCTCATTTTAGCCTATAAATATAAGGCTTAGGAGATGTATTTTTCAGCTTAAAATTGAGTAATAAATTGCTGCCCAAATTTGTGCACAAATCTCTTTTGAGCTCACCTTAGAGTAAACTCTTCTCTAGTTTACTCTAGTCTTCTTCCTTAGGAGTTGGCCTCACCTCTCTTAAGAATCCTTTCACCTACACCAAACCAAATACCTTAAGCTTCTTTCCTTCATGCTTCCGCATCCAACACCATCCATGGAGCCTCCATTCTTCATGCAAGCTTCAATGGAGACAAGAAGAAGCCATCACCTAATATGCTCAAATTAGCTATTCTAGTAGGGAAAAGTGAACACTTTGACTAATGAAAACTAACAAAAATCAAGATACATCAATACACGCTTGATTCAAATGAGAGTTTGTTGGTAATAGAGTTTTGCCACCAATCTTTGGCTCACAACATTGTTGTCGCTTCTATAATTGTATGCAACTAAACATGGGTGGTCTTTCACTAAACACCTTGTATTGTAAATTTTCGTCGCCATTCCAAACCCAGGACCAAAGCTCTGATACCAAATGATGTAAGGCCCATTTGTAGAAGGACTAACTTACGATCTTTAAAGTTAGAACATTGTAGGAATTTTGAAAAATTAGTGAAAGGTGGATTGAAAATTGGCTAAAATTCCAAGTTGGACGGTATTTTAGAATGATATCTCGAGCTATAGAACTCTAAGTGAGGTGATTCTAAAATGAGGTGAAAGTTCACGTTCTGAACTTCAATTTTGGCTCGTGAATCACTTAATTTGGGCGAGTAGAACGAGAGTTCTAACCATGAGACAATTTTGGACGGAAGTGAGTTTTTGAATTTCGGGTGAAGGAAGAAAAAAAGTTGAATATGAAAGGTGGAAGGAAAGAATCACTTTTTTCAAGGGAGACAACACACAAAGGATGGAAAGTCCTTTGATAGCGCCAATGGGTTCTTGAATCACTCAAGAACTTAGGAGAACCACTCTCACTAAAATAAAAGAGATAAACCTTAATTTTCTGAATAAAACATAACTTGTCTCATTAATTGCAATTACATCCAACTTATTCTAATAATAAACCCATTTAAACTAATAACAATCTCACTTAAGGTAATGATGATCCCATTGCTTAATGACTGATTGTAATTGAATTTATGGGTGGCAACACAGGTCGGCCCAACCCGTTTAGGCCTACCCCACACGTGGCCCGCAAAATGTGAACCGAGCTGGCCCGCCCCGCATTTCCAATGAAGGCTGAAAATTCTGGCCTGTCTCGTAAAAGTGTGGGCCGCAAGCCCGGGGGCCAGCCCGCCTACTTTTTTTTAACAAAAGCTTTTTATGATAAAACTTTCAATGTTCAACAAAATGGGAAACTTTAACAAGTTCACAAAATTAAGCAAAGACTTTGGAAAGTTGGATGACAAATTGATAATTCAACATTTTCATCATATTCATATTCGTATGTTGACATACTAATAATGTCCATTTTTACCTCTTTGTGTGTTTATTGTCATGAATAAATCAACTCTTTCCTAGCTTTTATCTTGTTATATCCTCAAGTTTAGTGTGTTTTGTATTGTTTTGTGTTTTAGTTATTTTATGCTTGTTTTGCCTCTAATCTCTCTTCTAAGTGTGTTAAATAAGTTAATAGGAAGAATTTGTGGTGGAGGAAAACAAGCAAGAACTCAAGGGAGCATGATTGGACAAGAAAAGATTGATTTTGAAGCAAATACTCGCATCGAGCGCCACTAAAATCATGCCTAGTGCTTTAAATACAAAATGTTGTCAAACTGCGCAAGGTTGAGCGGTGGAAAATTGGGGTTGAGCGGTGGAAATTGGGTCGAGCGCCATTCAATTCGTAAAACTTGGCGTTGAGCGCTATTGAGACAAGGTTGAGTGGTGGCGTCGTTGACATGCCAAAAAAATTGGTTTTAAATCTTGTTTCTTGCGAGGGTTTGGACCATTCCTCATTTTGCACGATAGAGAAACACTTTTGGGTGCTTGGAGAGTTTCTTGGAGGTTGCTAGGCATGTTGGGAAACTCTCCCACTCCTCCTTGGGTCTTCTCCTCCATTCATGGTGGGTTTTCCCCCTTTTGGGGTTAAAGAGGAATATGAGTTGTGAATTGGAGATGGAGATGCGAATGAGAGGCGCAATTGGAGCATGAAGCAGTTGCCAAGAACCTTGGGAGAGGGCTTGCATCCTCTCTTTGATTTCCATTTCTTCCCTATCTCTTCAATTTGTTAAACCTAAGTTCTCCACCATGGAGAGCTAAACCTATTTGTTGAGATTAAATGTAATGAACTGAATTCTTGTGTATTGTGTGATGTTAATCCATATGCTTTTCCATTTATGTTAGTATTTGATTTCCATACTTAATGCTTGCTTTGGTTTGGCCCACCATGCATGATTTGTGGTTCTTGAGGTGTTATATGTTAGGTCTAAGGATGGAGTATCACTGGGGATAACAAACAACAATGAGACCTGAGCCCAACCACATAAGGCATTGACACCACTCTTAACCCAAAACCTTAAGGCAATGAGTTTATGGATCTTTATCCTTATATAGTGTTCCACTTTCTCATTTCTAGCCAATGTGGGAGTTAGACTCACACTTGGATTCTTAACAATCTCCCCCTCAAGGGTGAGTCTCTTCAACCACATTGGTCCACTCCCCCTCCAGCGAAAGCATTCCCAACCATGAGTACCCCTTCTCGTATCGTCGTTCATCTTAACGGGACACGTTTACCTGGAACCCTTGCTAGGAAGACTTTTGATACATGGACCTGCACTCGTCTGAACCGGTTTTAACCATTGACTTTGATATCACTGTTGGGTATCAGAGTACTAGCACAAGTACTCACAACTAAAATAAAAGATGAAAATAAAGGAACAAAAAATAGATAATAGGCAACAAATATAATTTATTCAAGGAAAGGAAAAATTACATATCATTCTCTCTAACACTAAGGAGAAAACAATGACAAGTCCTCTCTTAGAAATAGGAAAAACTACAAGGAGAACCTTAAAGGAGAAACAAATATTCTCTCTTAATTCTTCTCTCACTTACTAAAGCAAATAAAAAGAAAGGAAAAACTTTGGGATGCATACTAAAGAAACAATAAGCTCCTTTTTATAACATGAAAAGTAAATCCCAAACTAAGTTCCCACCGATGTGGGACTTCTATTCTCACATTATAAAATGTCTTTTGAACCTATATTTGAATTTGAATACCTAATGGAGCTTGTATCTAGGGATAAAACATGATTCATTAGTAATCTTAAGACTCCTGAACTGAATGCATGATTTCACTTGTTGAGGATTCAAGAAATTGGAACTTGATGAGTTATTATAGACTCAAAGTCGCTAGGAATAGGATTTGAGTATTCTTGTGAGTTGATTTTGACATGAAATTGGAATTGAGATGTTTGTGAATGCATGAGAATAAAGTGAATGAAATCTAGTCTTGACAATTGTATAATCTACGTTAAATTTCTGTTGCACACCAACTATTTGATAAAATACCAAAAAGAGTTTCTTTATGTTTTTGTGAGCTTTGTTGTCTATTTGAGTTGTGAATTGTGCGATTTGTCATGTGTTGCACAAGTCCTTGTGGAGAGAACGATATATTTATTACTTGCTACGTGCAACCGGTGCAATTGTCGTTTTTCACATAACACACAATGTATTATTCAAATTTAGCACATTCAAAAATACATCATACTTGTTGTTTCTACTCATACAAGAATTTGAAACGTTCATGCAAAAGTCTAGAAGGAAAGTAACTGATATACACAAGTGCAAATTTTTTTTATACGACCAGCGGATCGACCCACTCCGTGTTTTTTTGGTGGGCCTACGGACCGGCCTGCCACGCCAGACCCATATTGCCACCCTTAATTGAATTTGTGGCAACCAAAAGTCACTCAAAAACATTCAATTATGCATCCTCTTTGTCTACCAAAGGTTGATGCCTAAGTTTTCAATTAGACCCTTATTACAATTTGAAATAAAACTAAACTAAAGTCCATTAATTGATTAACTAAAACATAATTTGGTCAGCCAATTTTACAAAGGATTGAACCATTATTTTTAAACAAACTAATCACTTAAAAACTGAAGCAAAGTGGTGTGTTAATCCTCCTTCATTTGAGCCATGATGAAATTCACATAATTTCTTCTAATGCTTTTGATTTAATTCATGCTGATATATGGAGTCCTCTTTCTTATTCTTCCATTCATGGACATAAATACCTTTTATTAACTGATATATTGATCATGCTAGGCGTACATGGTTGTTTCTCATTAAAGGTAAGGAATGCACTCTCATGCTTGTTGTCTGGCTACATTTTATTATGCAGTTAGTGTGATACTTTTTGGGTAGTTTTTATATTTAGATAGTTTGGTGAGAGAAATGTAACCAATGTGCGAGGTTAGAACATAATACTGGGATCATTAGCACTGTCAGCTTAAGAGAAAAGAAAACCAAAAAAAATGTAGGTCCAGAACAGATACAACCTTTAAAACTGATGCAGATAAAAAGTATACATACAAATGAAGATGAAAACTACTCAGAGAAGAAGGCCTTAGTAGGTTCGGTAGTAAGGCCAAACCCAAATGGGAAGAGTGGATCATAGTGAGGATCTCCAACATTCATTGGAAGTTGATCAACAGATTTGAACCATGTTCTTGGAAGCTTTCCAGTGAAACCATAGTCACCATATAGAACATCAGCCACACCTTGGCCCTCACTACCTGGAAGCCATGCAGCAACAAGTGCATCTATCATTCCGACATATGGTTCAATCACCAAAGGACGACCAGAAATTACGATAACCACACATTTTGTCACTCCACACACGTTTCTAATGATCTCAGGACCAGGGTCTGGGATTTCCAACTTCATGTTGTCACCATGCGTTTCTGCATAAGGAGGCTCTCCTACTACAACAATGGCGTAGGAAAATTCATTGGATTTAACAAATTCTGCATCAGGGTTCTCCTTGTAGATCACTGTGGTTTCAGGATCAACAGTGTTTTTCACAGCATTCAGAATCGTAGTCCCTGGTCATACAAAGGTTCGCAAGAATAATAAGAAACAAAAGTTGCATTATATAATTGATAGTAAGGATATAACTAAAAAAGAACAAACAAAATACATATATCTTAACCTTCGAGAAGATTGTTCCCACTGACCCCTTGCCATTGTATAGTCCAGCCACCACACTGATATCCTAGATTATCTGCATGGATTCCAGCAACAAGTATTTTTGGTGCCTTTTTAGGAAGAGGCAATAAAGGCTTATCAACAGATTCACCATTTTTCAGAAGGACCATTGATTTTCTCACCGCTTCTCTGGCCAAATTTCTGTGCTCCTGTCCAGAATTTTGGTAAACATTGAACATTTACAACGTGATCCCTATATGTATTTGTGAACTTGGTGATGTAAAAGGAAGTGCTTGAGGAAAACAAAAATAGTTCACCTGGATTCCCAAATATTTGGTCATACTGTAATCTGCAAAAGGGTTCTCAAATATACCCATCATGAACTTAACCCACAGAATTCTTCTCACCGCATCATCAATTCGACTCATGGGAATGCGCTCACTTTTCACCAACATGGATAGACCATCTATGAATTCTGTGTAAAGCTTTGGAAACATGAACTGCAGAACCAAGCATAGTGTGCAACAATATTAAACGTGTTCTCATTGGTACCAAATAAACCAGTTAAAGTTATATCATGTACTTTTGTCCTAAATAAACTACCATGTCAATGCCAGCAGAAACTCCTGCTTCGATTGAATAATTGATGTTTGCACGATGTGGAGTTGTGATCCTATCAATACCCTCAAAATCTGAAATGACAAAGCCCTGATGTAATCCAAGAAAAGGCAAGGGGTTATATAAAAAATGTGCACATTCGATGATAAACAGGTTTCAAGTAATGTTAATTCAACAAAAATCGTTTTACCTTGAAATGGAGAGTATTCTTGAGGAAGGAAGTAATAAGATCATGGTGAGCATGCATTTTGACACCATTCCAACTGGAATAAGAGACCATTATGCTTGCCACACCTTTATTGATTGAGGTCAAGTAAGGTGGCATGTGAATTTTCATCAGTCCATCTCTATCTATAACAGTGTTGTGCTCATTAATCCCATCCACTGTTCCACCATCACCCACATAGTGCTTAGCACTACCTATGACTTTTTCTCTGTTTACAGCAATATATGAGTATTTCAGAAACTAAAACAATAACTCCAAAATCAGCACATTGCTTTCACCATGTGGAGCAAGAACATCAACTACTATAAGGTTCACAACTAACTGATACTGAAGCAATCATATAAAAATTAAGTTATTTTGTTCTTAAAATTCTTACTTTCCAGAGATAAAAGGAACACCCTTTGGTAAATTATCAGGGATATCTCCTTGCAATCCTGGTATGATTTCGGTCATAGCTTGAACTAGTTCAGGATCTTCACTGTAGCTCTCATAACATCGACCCCATCTTGGATCTCTACACACCTACACAGAGTATAAGTGTGTGCTAAAAGATCTCTACAGGTTGAGAGCATAAAAATTTTATTGTAGTTACTTACTGCTATACAAGGTGCATAAGCATATTGAATTCCTGTTGCTCTAACTTCAAGGGCAGTTGCAGCTCCAATTCTCTTAACTAGTTCAGAGTCCCTAACCAGCAAAATCAAAATATCCACAATGATCACTAGTAACAATAAATAAGAATAAAATAATTGTGCTTGGTATATATCGAAAAACCTGGTAGCTCCAAGACCAATATTGTGAGGAAAAATAGTTGCATTGTAAACAGTGTTGTGGCCGTGAACAGCATCAACACCATAAAACACTGGAATTCCAAGGCGGGTTGACAAAGCACCCTTCTGAAATTCATTCACCATGTCAACCCAGCTTTCAGCAGATGCCTGTGGAGCCGGCATACTCCCTCCCTCACTCATCACACTCCCTACTCAAAACACCAAAGAAATTGAGTGAATATAGCACAGAGAAAAATGGGAAACAAAGAAGAAAGAAAAGGTAAAGTAGTCAGTTACCAATAAAATGCTTGTTGACCAAATCAGCAGATGTATGCTTGCGCTCAACCTGCAACATTTGACCAATCTTCTCCTCAAGAGTCATCCTGCTAAGAAGATCCTCAACCCGAGCATCTATTGACTGGTTAGGGTCCTTGTACTTCATTGGATCTACACTCAACAACCCTGTCCAGTTAAGTAGTAGCCAAAGCACCACCAACAACAAGGAGATTTTAGCCATTGCATCCAGATCCATAGTAAGTACTAACAGAAATTCAGCAGGATATGTAAAACTCAGTCTCCATAAAAACTAAGTCCTCTTTTCACATAACTCAAATGTGCCATATTAACCCTTCAATGATCAAGAACACAGTCTCTAGCACAGAAAATATGTGGTGCTCACTGTTCATTAAAGCTAAATAAAGAACGACAGCAATTATTACACAGAGCATCAGAGTGAAAGGCTTATAGAACGAGCAACATGTAAAAGATAAAGTATTGTATAGCTAAGTTAACAGAGAAACATTCTTTAGCTGTGTCGTACCTCTTTGTGTTTACGGAGGATTCTCTCAGATGATGTTTGTCACTGCAGAAAACGAAGCATAATCCGTAACTGTGAATGGTGGCATATATTGTGAAAACAGGGAAAAGGGTGTCACCAGAAATTAATAATAAAAAATGTTTGGTTTGGTAGCATCATTGGATTGGATCTACTTTACATAATATTATAATGCGAGATGGTGAGATGTAGTCTGCGAGGGAGTTTCTAACTATTTTAAGCGTAATTATTCAAAAGGTATTTTAGAAATATATATTCAAAATGTGTACTTAAATATAGCAATTAAAATATTAATTTAATCTTTCAGCTTTAACACTAGGTAAAGTGACTTTAGACAAATATTTATACGATTAAATGTGTAGAAAAAACGGACTTTAAGTTGAAGTAATTTTAAATAATTTTTACATCAGGTAAAAATATACCTAGATATCTTATACTGCTTGTCTTTAGTGTAAAAATATTTAAACATAATTCAGAAAGTATTATTAACTTTAAACTAAATGTAAATAAAATCCAATTTATAAAAGAGAAAATCTTTGAACAGATAGCCCCACGTGACATGGGAATCTGAAAAGGGACAAACATACAAGAATATGCACGTGAGCATGGTGTACACGCATGTAATAAAATTAACTCAAACAGTATTTATTGAAATAGACATTTAAGCTAATGCTGTAATTACGACATATTTATTATATGGGGTAGTGTTAATTTATATGTGAATTGAAATTTATCTTTTAAGAAGAATTACGACATATTTATATAGAAGAATGCAATCAAGAAATTTCCTTTTTTTATTTTTCTTAAAGTATTTGCAAAAATATTTTAGTGAAATATATTGGTGACATGAATAACGACTTTTTTGTACAATCTAAAATTAAATTATCCATACAAATGCAATTTAAATTTATGTATACTCAAATATACATAAATATAAACTAAGGTTCTATTAAAATATAATAGTTTTTTTACATGTAATGATTACTTTTAAGACAAACATTCCAAAGTTCAAATGGGAAGATCACTCAAAACTCAGGGACATAGAACAAATATTCGAATGTAATAGAAATTCAATATATAATAAAACAAGTTAAAATAATTACTTTTTTTCAGTTGACCCTACTGATATTACTAACAAAAGTCATACAAAAGGGAAAAGAAAAATTTATAAGTAAACAAAAGCTGGAATGATGGATTAAAAATGTTTTCTACATCTTCAACTACGATAATGTGTGATCACGTTTTAAAATAAATGAAACATCGAGAAAATGTTTAAAAAAGAAGAGAGAAGATATTTTGAGAGAAATGACGAAAAGGATAAAAAAAAATAAGGGAGAGAGTGAGAGTGGGGGGTGGGGACAGGGGGTTTTACAACTTTTAAATTCCCAAGTTTACAATATTATTATAAAATTAATATAATAATTTGAATAGTTAAAATTACATTTAATGATAATGTGTAGACGAGAACTTAGGATGTGTTGATGAATCCATGTAATGCATAATAGATTGCGGTTTTTAAAAAGAAATAAAGTTTGTTGTGAAATTGTTTTAAAACTATTAGATTAAACTACTCTTTTGGTCTCTTTATTTGTCATCAAATTTTATTATTGTCTTCAAATTTTTCGTTGTCTCAATTTGGTCATCATTTTTTTAAAAATAATTCAATTTGATCCTCACCGTTAACTTTGACCAAATAATTTTAAAGTCAACATCACGTGTCAATTTCTGATTTTTTTAATTTTTTTTAATTTTTTTATTTTTGACATGTGTCACTTCATAATTGTGTCAAGTGTCAAAAGTGACCCAATTGGTGATGATTCACTAAAATTCAGTAGAGAGGGAGAACTACGTACGTACCACTGTATAATAAATTAGCACAGATTAAATATATTGCATTCACTATTTTTAATATACGATGAAGATAAAGTTTAAAATCTCCACCATCTCTTCTATTTTTAATGAATATAATATTAATTATAAAAAATTATGATATTGTTATTTCTATCATATATTTTATCTAAATATAATACTAATTATAATATCATCATTGTCTATAATTTGTTACATGACATTTTTTTTTAACTTGAGCATTACAATGTGGTTCAGATGTGTATTTTTATTGAACCGTTGCTCATATTATAAAAGACTATGGAGTTCTATTTTCATCACAATCCATAGTTTGGTTTATAAAATTTAAAGGTTTCACCTAATCAACAACTCATCTAAAGATACTTCAGTAGGTAAGAATATTTTAGTATTCATTGAAGACTTGAACCTAAAATCAGAAGGTTAAAAACATTAATATTTAGTTAATGTATGATGTCTTGGTAAAACATAATGCCATGTTTATAAGCATAAAATAAATAATCACTTAATATGTTTATATTGAGATTATTGAGATATTGTCATTATGCTTATTTATTATCATTGTCGTTAGCCATTATATTTAGGAGATATCATTTCTTCTATACTAGGAGTGTAAATATTGTGAGATATTTTTAGTCTA
>Ga0214544_1013090_pt1 | contig 10315 bp, 2 predicted proteins | sample CNSS3metaG_FD_160074 | JGI IMG/M metagenome (GOLD analysis project Ga0214544, IMG submission 160074) | Root nodule microbial communities from cowpea collected in UCLA plant growth center, Los Angeles, California, USA - CNSS3 | ecosystem: Host-associated > Plants > Roots > Nodule | place: USA...
AGTAAAAACTAATTTATTATCATAGTTGTTTGAAATATTGGACACAAAAAAAAAAAATAAATCATCAGAGCAGAATCAATTGAGTCATTTATTTGAACAACACGATTGTTCGGCCTTTAAATTGTGCATTTGATTTTACGCTATTGAAAGAACTAAATTATATTGGGTAAATTTTATTATGAACTTATTTTTAAAACGTAGAATCAAGAACAACTCAATTTTAACTAAAACTAATTTTGTAATTAAAACCAAAATGTAAATTCCATTTTACTAATATGTCCACTTTGAATCACTATTGATGATTTGTTGAAAACACCGCAAAAAAAAGAAACGATATTCCGCAATAGAGATGTTAAAAAAATTTGTATCCGCAGGTATCTGCGAATAAAATCCACAACGGATAGAAAATAGATATTGTAAATAGATATCTGTAGGTAACGGGTACGAGTATTTTTAATACTCGCATTTTAACGGGACGGGTACGAGTATCATATTATCCTGCATATCTGTACCTGCTATACTCTAATTTAAATTATAAAAAAAACATGATCAAAATATTAACATATTGATTTTGAACGAATTATTTTTTTATCAATTAATTTAAAAAAAAAAATCATTTCTTTATAAACTGTCATTTAACAATATTTACTATTTAAATAGCTTATTTGGACTTTGTTTAAAATTTATGAATGATGAATGTTATGTATTATATTTTATTTAAATTTACGATTAAAATATATTGTTAAATATTGTATCAGACATATGTCTAATTTAAATAGAATTTATGTGGATATTTCCACAAGAACATCTATATATCAAATATTATATCAAACATCTGTCTAATTTAAATGGAATTAAATAAAATTATTACAGTCAATAAAGTGTTTTCTTAAATTTTTGAACTACTCGGTATTACCGGAGAGAAACAATATCAATGAGACCTGAACCTAATCACATAAGACACTGACACCACTCTCAACCCAAAACCTTAAGGCAATGAGTTTATGGGCATTGATCCTTATATAGTGTTCTACTTTCTCATTTATGGTCAATGTGGGACTTAGACTCACATTTGGATTCCTAACAACTTTGTCATTCTAATTGTTGGATTATAAAATTATGCACGAAAAACTTGATTAAATATCCATTTAAGCAGTTGGATTAGTCAAAAAATTATATAAATTAATTGAAGTATGGAAGTTATTAAATTTTCCTATTTCATAAAGTTGCTTGATATCATATATGTTCCAATATTCAGTAATGTGAAGATTGTTGTTTTGGCAGAATAAGAAAGTAATGTTCACACCTACACATTAATAAAGTTTGAGAAAATGAAAAGGAGAAGAATACCCTAAGAAAAAGACTTTTTGTTATTACCTTTGCACAAGGTATACGTATAGAAAGCGAAGGTAGGGATATCTATAGCTACACATTTAAAGAACATATAAATACATATGTGGTAATATTTAAAACCACAAGTCTCTGTCTCGTCATCATCAACCAATTCTTATTATTTATTGCACTTCCAATTAATTATTCACTTTATTATGGGTCCCTGTGATCAATAATTCCCCATATAGCTTTGTTTATTACTTTATTTAATTAGAGAATGATTTTATGATCCCCAAGAACTTAATTAAATATTCTTCTGCTCCATCAACATGTATTTACTATCCTCGTGATATCTCCTTCAGCTCTCTTCAATTAATGTACAATGGTCTCTTTCTTTCCAGCTCCATTAACAAAATCCAAAATTTGGTGTGTCAAAGCTTAATTCTTTATACTTTCTCTGATTTGTTCGATCTTACACGAACATTTTCGAGGGTTATGTTATGAACTAAATTTAGTAGAAATTGTGAAGGTTGGTCCAAATCTTGATATAGTCATGTAGAAAGGTACACTTATATTATAATTGGTGAGACGAATTCTTGGTCGGATCCATCTTCTGTTGGCGTATTCCTTAGGGTTTCATTTTCAAACTTTCGACCTGTCTCATTCTTTTTCGGGACAGTTGGGCGTTTCAATTATTATTTTTTTTTTCTAGGGCTTTGTTTTTTAGTATATTGACATAATTAAGGTATATATTTATTATGTTATTTGAGATTTTAGTTTTTGTTTATGATTTTTTTTGTGTGAAAGTTTTGTAAAAGGTGTAGAAATGTTGTAGGGCATATCCATGTATGTTAGGGATGGATGTGCATGTAGGTGTTGTAGCTGTCATGGTCCTGGTTGCAAGGGCAAGTGGCTCCCAAACCCATATTTGTCATCATTGACTTCAAAAAGAGAACAAGTAAAAGTGTGGAAGAAAGGGTCGTCCCCACCGATTAGGTCAAACCAAGAACCCTAAAAAACACTTTTTTGATTTGAATCTAAATGAAGGATTTGGCTTGTACCAGTTACAAATTTTGAATTTCTATTGAAAAATGATGAACCTTTATTAGTATCAATTATTATTCTAATAAGATGATTACTTTTTACAGAAAATACATGTAAAGATGGTTTTGATATGTCAAAAAACTAATAGTTTATACTAAATATGATGTAACATACTAAAAATGAAAAAATAAATAAATAAAGGAAAACAAGTGAACTCTTTCTACTATTTCAGGAGGAAGGTCATTCTTAAAATGAAAAATAAATAATTATCATATTTTATTTTTAATATAATAAAAATACTACAGTCTGTTATAAAAGCTTTAATTTTGTTTAAATTTTTTAAATTTAATGTAATTAAATATATATTTGATTTTTAATTTTATTAAAAAAATAATGTTAATAAATAATTAATCTTGAAAGAACCATTAAGTATTTTAATTTTTTTTTTAAAATAGTTATAATTGCATATTAATATTAATTTTGAAGAGTCTTTAGTTATATTAATTATTAAGGACATTTAAACGAAACTAAAACAATTCAAATTTTTATAATAAGATTGTCATTTTTTTATTGAATAAAAAATGAAATATACCAGAACTAAATATTTATAAAAAAAAAATAATCACTCCTCTTGACATTTTTAAACTATATTCATTTTTTTTTATCTTTACAATGATATCTTATAAGTGTGATATTTTTAACACTAAAACTATAAAAAAAATTAGTAAATAGAAACAAATTTTAGATATAAAACATAATTAGTTATTATATTTATTAAGCTAGATATTATCTTATGAATTAAAAATTATTAATATCTAAACTAGTTTATAAAATATTGGTGTCTAACATTATAAATTAATTTAGAATTCAATTATAAACTTTTTATATATAATAAAAAATATTTTAGATAATAATCATTTTAATTTATAAAATAGTTTATAATTTAATTAATATAATATTTTTTGTCTCTAAAATTATTGAAAATTAACGAAATAACCTTATTAAAAAGAGAAAAAGAAAATGTGTGTAATTTAAAAAAGAAAATTGAGATCTGACCCTATTTTGAGAAAATCCAATAAAGTGTAAGTGTAGTTTACTTTCTAAATAAGGTTGAGTCTCTGAGAATGACTTAGTCAGCCAAAGACTTAAAATACGTCGCCATGGTAGTTCACCGGCGTAATTGAAGGCTTCTGGTTGCCATTAAATATAACTACCCATCTCAACATATGCAAACAGACCTCAATCTTCATTTCTTCTTCTACACTCTCACTCTCTCACCTTATAATTACTTTTTCAATTCTTTCTTTTCTATCCGCTAAATATCCACCCGATTTGATTAAGACGATTCCAGATTATTTATTGGTATTTTGATGTTGTATTTTGCTGAGCATTTAAAATATACTGTATTAGTATTTTAAATATTTTTTTAATAAATTTTAAAACATTAAAATTAGTGATAATCAGTGTATTATAAAGACACAGCAGAAGAATAACACAAAAAGATTCGATTTAGATACAATGAAACTTATTGCTTATAAATAGTTATTAATTATAACCACTTCAGGAGGAACAATTTCAACATGTTCTGTTCCATATCAACAAGAAAAAAAAAAAACTTAGAGATCTAGGGAACTCATAGCAACGTGACATAACTCCTCCTACATATGTTCATGTTTCCTTAAATTCGTTGTACACTGTTACGGCTTGTTTTTAATTAAATAATGGTTTATAGGAAATTATTATTTAATACTCTAATTTTAATTTCAAATTAGAAAAATGTCTTTAATTTTTTTTTTTTTGGCTTTTAACACGACTTTATACGTAAGGAATGACAGTACTAAAGAATGGAATTAAGGAAAGCTACTTTAATGTAACTAGGAAACTTTGCATTCTTCAACAAAAAAAAATCGTAATAAATATATATGTATATTAATTGTTAACGATATTTAATGTTGTATACATGTACACACTTCTTTTAATACTATTATTATTGAAATAGGTATCGTTGGTAGAAGGTAGATTATGAATTTAATTTTTCTTTCTTGTGTTTTCAAATTTGCAGGATGTTGCTTATCTGATCTTTAAAGAGATTCAATTTAGGAATGGATTTTGTTTCCCTACAATAAATGAACTTGGTATGTATAAAAAAAGTAATATATATATATATATATATATATATATATATATATATATATATATATATATATATATATATATATATATATATATATATACACTTGGGGTTCTGCATGTAAGCTTGGTGTTTTATATAAAATGTGATGAATTAAAATTATTCACACCTTTCTTTTTAATTGTCAGCCAGTAAATACACTCTAAATAAAAGAAAACGTAACGAGTAAGAATTTTATTTTTATTGTTTAAATGATGGTTTTAGACAAATAAATATATATTAAAACTTTAAGTTAATTAAATACAATAATTTAAATTATTTCATGATATTCTTAAAAAAAAGTCATGATATCTCTTAATTTATTTTTTATATTCCTTTTATCTTTCTTTTTTATTTCTTAAAATCATTTTTTTCCTTTTTTTTTAAGTAGATATTCCTAATTAGGAGATGGTTGAATCTAGAAAATTTCTATCTAGTCTTAGATTTGACAGATATCGTTTTTTTTAATAGTCCTGCGAAAACATCAATGAGTTTCACATATTTCTAATTCTATTTTGTAAGTATCATAGAATTTCTCAATAGGAATTGACTATTCAAATTGGTTCTTGACTGATATTTTGCTTTATTGATTTTCTGAGATTATTTTCTTTTATGATTTGAAAGTCCAGTTTGCTAAATTTGGTGAAAACAAAAATTCTTAAATCTCTATTTTTTGTCTAGTTTGTTTAATTTGATTTTTATTATGTTTAAGTATTCAATCATGTCAAAATTTTGTTAATTTTATTCAATTTAGTCATTTTTACTGACATCGCCTAAATAGTTAATCATAGAGTGTATAACATGATCCATAAGGGGATGACAACGGGTTGGATTGGACATGAATAGTGTCGACTCGCAACTTGACCTGCAAGAAAAAAAATTCACTCCCTACCCGTCTGTTCACTTGCTAGATACCCGTTTAAAAAATATCCATAGATTTTTTTGAAACCCATGGATATCCGTGGATACCCGCATATCCTTAAATATTTAAAAAATATATATTTTATAAGTTTTTTAAATAAAAATATAAAATATAATATAAATTCAATTAAGTTTTAAATTTAAGCTAATAAAAATAGTTTTAATTTTAATTAAATTTAACTTAATAAAATATAAATTAAATTTTAATTTTAAATTTTTGTATGTAATGGGTATCCGCGAGTATGGGTAATATGATATTTACACTTAATCCATTTATAAGCGGGTATTAAAATATTCACTACTTGCTACCCACGGGTACAATCTATCCGCCACGAATTTTATTCATGGATACTCGCTGACGTGGGTATTTTTGTCACCTACATCATAAAAAACCCCATTCACCTCCACAATTTCAATTTTTGTTTTACTCTTAGTTTTAACAGTTTTGAGATTCTGCATTTAGGGTAGAGGAAAAGAAATTGGGAAAAAATGTAGAAATATCCAAAAGAACAAGAAATGTACAGATTTTGCTTAAGTGGAAGCAGCATTAACACCAAATGAAGGAGGTGAAGTGTCATATAATAGTAATGGGTCACACGGAATATTCTATCATTAACTATTTAGATCGTGTGAGAAAAATGAGTAAATTAAACAAATTTAATAAAAATTGGGACATGATTGATATTTAAAAAAAATAGGACAAAATTAAATAAATTAGACAAAATAGAATTCAAATTAATATTTAAGCAAAAAATAATAATAGTTTATTCACTGAGACAAGTACTATCTTGTTTGTCCACTATTAAAGATACTGATAAATCAAATACTATAGGAGAAAATTCTTAAAAAATATGAAATGCCAATCAATAATGTTTTATTTAATTATTTACTTCAGAATATGAAAATTTAACTTTTTTTATCACTTTAGAAAATTCACATCAACTTTTTCATTAGAAGTTTAAAATTAATTTTAACAATTTCTACAAAAACAAATATTATTGTATGCTTTTGAGTAGTCCTTATAAATATTCCTAATACAAAATAATACATATATATACACCGTAAGAAATACTAGAATTATCAATGATATTTATAGACTAATTTAGCTCCATTTGTAATATTGTATTGCCGACGAATTATTTTAGTTGTGTTTCTAATGGAAACATCTATCAGTTATTTACTAAGAGATTTCAGATTCTATAGATAAATATTACCAATTGAAGAATATTTTTTTCAATTATAAGTAATTATTTAAATTTAAAGGATATTAATTAGGATACTAAAATTAAAAAAAATTATATAAATAAAAAAGTTAATAACCAAATCTATATTTTTGCTAATAATAATAAAAATTATTATTATTATTATTGAACACATATATGTTACTAATATATGTATTTAAACTTTTTTATGATAAAAAAATATAATAAAATTATATTTCTAAAAATAAATACAAATAATTTTATAATTTTGTTATATATAATTTTTATTGATTTATACGTAGTATTTTTATTATAAATAATTATTTTAATTTAAAAAATAATTAAATTTTTAAAAAAATGTCAGAACTAATACAAGAATTATTTTAATTTAAAAAACAAATACTTATTAAAGTATAAAATTAAAAAATAAATATGTACACAAAATAAAGTGAATTTATAATATAAATATATTATACATTATAATCTAAAAATAAATGGTTTAAGATAATTGCACAAGCACAAAGGCCCAAAAAAGTAAAGCCCAATCCAGTCTACAGATAAAAAATAGAAAATATCGGAAACATGGAGTCCGGGGCAAGTTTTGTTCCTAAGTTTGAAACGTTGAAGAATGGCGACTCTGGATTCCGACGTGACGATGGTTCCGGCCGGCGAACCCTCCAGCAGCGCCGGTCCTTCGTCTAGCAAGAAGCCCAAGCGATTCGAGATCAAGAAGTGGAATGCCGTTGCTCTATGGGCTTGGGGTGCGTCTCTCAACCCTCTTCTAAACCCTAGCTTTAATTTCCTTCATCTCATTTTCTTTTTCTTCTTTTTCCTTTCTGTTGTTGCAGATATCGTTGTGGACAATTGTGCTATCTGCAGGAACCATATCATGGATCTCTGTAAGCGTGTTAATTCAATTTATCATTGTGAATTAACCTTTTTATGAGAAATTGCCTAATTCGTTTTGGTTTTGGATGCTTGTTTAGGTATTGAGTGCCAGGCCAACCAGGCTAGCGCCACTAGCGAGGAATGCACTGTAGCTTGGGGTACGCTCTTCTGGCTGGTCTTTTTCCATCTAATTAATTGGTTGTTTTGTTTTGGAATCTGTTTTTTAAATCTTTTCTTGAATCTTTACTGTCTCGTTGTATTCCTATATTTGTTAAGGATGTTATCGTCTGAAATCAATAAACGTGATATGAGTTATCTGAAATCAATAACTGCTGGTTGTTCCTTCAGCTAGTTTAAGGTTGGAACTTACAGTTATTAGACCTGATTGTTAGCTTCTTACTCGGTAGCTCGTCATCACTTTTTATTTTTTTTGTTCCACCTTTAAACCAATGCACTGTCAGTTCCTTAAGCTTGTGAAATTGTTTGATTAGGCATCATTCTTCTTTATTATAAAAATGTTCCCCCACCCTGCTTTTCCGCATGTAAACTTGAGTTTTTCACTCAAGTGATCCATTCAAATTGTCTATTCAATAGTAAAGCTCGTTAGGAAATGAGTTGAACACTTTTCCAAGGGAAAATCATCCTCTGTGTTCATGATTTCATATATATATATATATATATATATATATATATATGTAGGTGATCGTAGTGCAAGTAGTGTTGAAATTTTGATTCCTGTATCCCACATGAATGCAATCCAAAAGCTCAGTTGTAAATTTTTTTTTTTTGGAGAAAATCAAGCAATGAACAGCCTATAGAAACGGTTACTCTTTATCAACTGCAGTTGCAATGGAGATTTTAACAATGATTCGTATGTTTGTTTGTTTTTTATTTGTTTGGTCCTTATTATTAAGGTTTGCATACTTGATGACTATACTGACTTCTAGATTCTAGACCATATTGAGATTGTAGGCTTGTTTAGTTCATCTTAAAGTTTACAGTTTAATGAGATAAGATTTTATTTCAAATACTTTTAGACCTAAAAACTAATTTTACTTTCATCACGATTCACATATGACTATGGTTTGAAGTTTGATGACTTTCAACTTTCTTCGGGCCAATTTTCACTGAAGCAAATGCTAGATCGTTTTTGTTGAAGGACACTAGGTCATGATTTATTGAAGTCTAGCTCTGTAGTCTGTTAACTGTGGCTCTAGGTAGAACCAATTAGTGGTGTAAAATACTTTAGCATAATATCTATATCTGATACTGAAACCTGTGTTACAAGCTTGCATTTGTTTTGGCACATTGGTAGGTAACAGTGTAAGAACGAAAATGCAGAGGTTTTTTTTAGGAAGGGAGGTCTTCATTCCATTCAATATATATTAAATACTGTATTTATTTGAAGCAGAGGTTTCAAATACTGACTATACTTTTAGTTATTTATTTATATATAAATATATTCCATTCAATATATATTGTCAGACCATTAATCTTTAGAATATTATCACATTTGTATATTGTATTGGATACTTGTACCCGTTCCCCGGCACAGATCAGTGGCACAGATCAGCGTAGGGAAAAAAGTCCATATTAAAAGTCCATATTAGGCAGTAGTGCGTAGGTTATATCTCTAGTTGTGTAAGCCTATCTACTTGTTACGTTTTGGCTTGGCAAAAGCAGGATTACTGAAATTGTTACTTGCTCTGGGTGATATCTTGTACAGGAGTTTGTAACCATGCTTTTCACTTCCATTGCATAAGCCGATGGCTCAAGACCCGTCAAGTATGTCCGCTAGGTATGTGGGACAAGTTCCTTTTCCACCCTTTTCTCTGTTTGGATTGAATGAATTATTAGTGATCTTCTCATTTGCTTGGTGTTTCTTTGGTGCTATAGATAATAGCGAGTGGGAGTTTCAGAAATATGGTCACTAGAACTTGGATGCCGCTGAGATACCTTCAACTGGGGACGTTTGATTGTATCAGTTTCTATCAAATATTTATACGTTATTGTCATTGGAGTTTTACTATCTTTCAAAAGAGTCCCTTCTAAAGTTTAATCATGTCGTTACTCTCCAGTTCCACGGTTAATCACATCATTCAAACCTACTAATGTGGTAAATCCGGTAACGAAAACCAAAAAAAAAAAAAAAAAAAAAAAATCCGTCTGCGTTACTCAATTGTATATGCACTGTTATGTCACCTACTGTACTGCCTATTTTCACAAATATGATGTACAAAAAAATCTTTTTTAACGTTAAGTATCATGTATTCTACTGAAGTAGAACCTTCTATCGCAGTTTGTACTATTTTAAATAGATACGAAGAATTATGAAAATCTGATATTAATCGGAATTTCATTTAGAGGAGAAAGTGATCTATCTTGTTGTAGTGTAGCATAATTGGAAATGGCAAGTAGGAAGAGCAAGGCCTAGTTAAAATACCTAATATCAGCATTGTTTGATATATACATATATATATATATATATATAGGTCAATGGGTTGGGTTAATGGTTGAACAGATACGTTTTCAAAGTCTATAATTCACTGATGACTGAATTGGTGTATTTGTTTCTAAAATAATTATAGTAAAGAAGGAAATTTAGTATGTAATACAATAAATTATGAAAGTAATTTTTTAACTACATTTTCCGTGATAAGGATAGAAATAAAAAAAAAAAAAAAAAAAAAAAAGAAAATGAAAAAAAAAAAAAAAATTTTATATAAAAAGAAAAAAAATAAAATTTTTTTTATAAAAT
>Ga0214544_1013092_pt1 | contig 10315 bp, 8 predicted proteins | sample CNSS3metaG_FD_160074 | JGI IMG/M metagenome (GOLD analysis project Ga0214544, IMG submission 160074) | Root nodule microbial communities from cowpea collected in UCLA plant growth center, Los Angeles, California, USA - CNSS3 | ecosystem: Host-associated > Plants > Roots > Nodule | place: USA...
CCAACAAATTAATTGAGACTTTACATTGATTAATTTGTAAATCTATAACAATAATTAATTGAGCAATAATCTTTAGATAACCGATGATGAATCTATTTTGAAAAAGCAATGGAATCAATCTATTTTTTTAACTATTGTTTTTATTTCTTTTTGTATTTTAAATTTTATTTCTATCTTTGTTTATCTTAGTCCCCTATATTTTTTATTTTATTTGGCTAACTCATTTGTATAGTTTTATAAGAACTAATTTGTTAAAAATCAATTCCGTGTTTGTTGGGAGACGACTTAGGGTTACTTTACCCTTTCTATTTTTTGACTACTATCTTAGCAATACTGAAGTTGCTATAGTTTAGTAGTATTACTTTGATCGCATCAACGACAACGTTATTTAAAGGTGGTTTGTAACTTCAATCAATTTATATTCCCACCTTGAATGAGCTTAATCTTAATTTCAACTGCATCAACAAACGTTAAAATATCCAAGAAATAATTTATGCAACTAAAAATCACTTTTTAAGACATTTTTATCACACAAGCTCAAACAACCTAATTATCAAAATTATCAATTAAATCACTCATTAAGCACATAAATTCAATTAAATACCCAGAATTAAACACTGAATGAGGGCAAAAATACGCACTCATCAAGCTTATTTTACAGAATGAGTCATTTCGTTTTGGGGTTGTTATCATGCTAATGAGTCATTTTGTTTAACGCTTAATGAATATGTGCTTTGCTTAATAGCATATTGAATTCAATTTTAATCTTCGCTTAATTGATTACTTTAGGAGTTCAACAAAGTACACATTGCTGATTAATTTTGTAACTTGTGATTGGTATATTTTTGATGAAGATGGACAACCTCATCAAGTTCCAAGGAGGCCAACCCTAGGAGGATCACTAGAAGCATAACAAAAGGGAAGGCATTATCCTCTCTATCTTTATTTTGCATTTCTTTAGTTTCGATTTCTTGAAGTTGGTTGTTGTTGTTGACTATTTTGAGTTGACTTGTTGACCCAAGATTAGCTTAACCTTAAACCAACATGCTAATAAATTCCCTAATTTGCTTTTGTAGGAATAAGAAAGAAGGAGGACCACATAAGAGACACTTGGCAACCTAAGGAAGAGAGAGAAGGAATAATACTTTCTAGAAGCATCTAGAAAGGGGAGGCCCACATGCCTTGGACACCAAGTCTTCTAGAATGTTCTAGAACCTTCTTTTGGGAGCCTTGGCCATGAAGACATGCCACCTAGATGGCTTGGACGAAAATGCACCCATGTGCACCCTAGGATGACCTACTTTCTAGAACATGCTAGGTTTCTTTTGTAATCCTTTAACTTAGTTGTTTTGCTAAGGGGCCCATAGACTTGTCTATTTAAGGGGACCTCCAACACTTCTACTAGGGTTGAACATTTTGGAGAAATTATACACTTTGTGTTTCAACCTTTTGTGAGAGCATTCCTCCTTAGGGAGTGGAGTTCTTTCAAGCCTTATCTTGCCATGGCTTATTCTAGCCTAGCCTTGTAGTGGCGTGAATCCTTCATACCTCCCCTTTCCCTTGCTTTTCATTTTATGTTTCTTTACTCGGTTTATATTGTTTCTATTATATGTTTTTCCTTTTGGTTTATTACTCTCCATCAATCCATTCTCCTCCTCTCTAGAACCTTGGAAAGGAACCTTCACATCTAGATAGCTTGTTATCTTAATGTCCAGTGGGAATTTCCTTGGTTTTCGTAATCAATCATCACCATATTCATTAATCTTCTAAAAGGAACAAGATAATCCTACCTCATTTGGTATCTAGAGCTTAAGTTGTCTAGAATATGGTATTTTTCATGTCCTAACTTTGTTTTGTTGTAATCTTGGTATGATCCAAATCCACTTCCATTTCACACAAAAAAAATGTTGGCAGAAATTGTTCACGATTTTAAAAGATTAAACTACACCTGCTCAGTGGTGTCAAAAGAAAGCTCTGTTAGCCTAGTTTCTAACAAAAAAAGAACCAATGCATTTGGAGTTCTGTGGAGAGAGTTATGATTGAAATAGTGAGCAAAGGTCAAAGCTGCCGAGATCACCGTGAATCAACGTTTTTCAGGTTATGTTGGGCAGTTTTGGCTACTGTTTTTGTTACTCTTCTTACTCCTAAATGTTGTTGGATAACATGTTTTTGGGTGCTTAATCGTTGACCTTCATTTCCAAAAGTTTAAATGCATGATACCTACATGTTTGAGTCTTTAAATGTGCCTAACTTTTGCTTGAGTCATATGTCATATGTTAGCTTGAAGTTTTCTTGTTCTTGTTATTCCAAGTATTTGAATATTGCATTCACCTTATGTCTTGTTTAATGCATGCTCCTTGAACTTGATTTTGGCCTAAAAATTTGGGAACTAAGTGTCCAAGCCAACCAAAACACCTTTCTCATCATTTTATGAAACTAGTTTTTGAAAGAAGAAAAAATTTGGTACACTTTTACAATCTTACCGAGAGCAATATGGCTCTTTGATGAACCAAATTTGTGTTTCCACTACGTGTTATGGTACTAGTTTTCATATTTGGGTGTTGGGTGATATTGGCTAATTAGTTCCACGCTTAAAACTTGGTTATGATCTTTCTTGATGTATGCATGATTTGAGACTTGGTGATGCATAGTTCAAGTATTTTTCCAATAGAGTCTTTTCATGTGTTTTTCTTGCTTGTTTTGATTTAAAGTTTTGTCACCTTGATATCCTTTCCTTAGAGTTTAGCTTTCTTGGCTTTAAGTACTTTTATTGCTTTGTCTTTAGGTTCTTTGTTTTGTCTTAGTAGTTTTCTTCCTTTGCTTTCCTTTGAGTGTAGTGGCCAAGCCACTTGAACTTGTCTTGAAAAGGTCTCCAAAAACTTTGAAAGCATTTCACTCCTTTTTGGTGGATTTAAGTGTAGCCTTGCCTTGTTTCTTTGGGGGAGAGTGATCAAAACACTTGGGTTGTTTATTTTGACCACACTTGGTCACGGGTTTCTTATCATTTGCTAACCAACTTCTTTACTTGTCTTAGATTTTTGGAGTTGTTTTGTAGGAAAAAATGGATTTGAGTCCGGTTTTTGAGGATGTAAGAGAGGGAGAAGGTTCAGCTTCTCCATACTCACCTCAAGTGGTGACTCCTATGGCACATCAAGTGTACATCATTGATGTCATTAGCCTCCTCCAACAAATGGAGCTTAAAAGGAAAGAAGATAGGGAACAACAAGAGAAAGCCTTTCAAATGTTCATGCAACAACAAATGCAACAAATACAACAAGTGCAACAACAACAACAAATCCAACCAAGAGAGGAAAGAAGGGCAAGGAGGTGATCTCCTTCCGTGGACTCCTATGGAAGTGAGGAAAGAAGAAGAAGGCTCGGATGGGGTAGAGAAAGAAGGCACCAAGTGCAACATCAAAGGCAACCTCCTCCCATCAAAATCCCAAAGTTCAAAGGAGAACATGACCCCAATGCTTACATGGAGTGGGAACAAAAAGTGGATCAAATATTTAGCATTCATAGAGTTAGTGATCAAGAGCAAGTAGACTTGGTAGTTTTAGAGTTTGGAGAGTATGCCATGACTTGGTGGCATCAAATTTGTATGGACAATTATAACCAATAGCCACCCTTGGATGGACATTAAAGTTAAAATGCACGAACATTTTATACCTTTCTATCATAGGAGGGAGACTCTTTTAAAGCTCCAAAGGCTTCAACAAGGGTCTATGTGTGTTGAAGAATATTTCAAATTGATGGAGTCCATGCTCTTAAAGGTAGGACTCCATGATGAGCATGAAGAAGAGAAAGTCACTAGGTTTGTGAGTGGTCTAAGGAGGGAAATTCAGGATGTAGTTGACTTGTATGAGTACTCCACTCTTAGCAAAGTTTTGCACTTGGCCTTGAAAGTTGAAAACCAATTGAAAAGAAAATAAGAGGCCAAGAAGAGTACTTCATACAATGACTACTACTCTAAACCTTGGAAAGGTAAGGAGAAAAAGGATTTTAAAACAACTTCCAAATACCTCCAAGACCCCAAACCTAAACCCAATTCGACTAGGACTATGCATCATAAACCAACTTCTTCTCAAGAGCCAAGAACTAGTTCTATCAAATGTTTTAAATGCTTAGGCTTTGGACACATAGCCTCCAATTGTCCTTCAAAGAGGAACATGTTCTTGAACTCCAAAGGAGAAGTTGAAAGTGAACATTCCCCTCCCTCTTCCCCCAAGAGTAGTTCATCACACACTTCTTCCCCTTCAAGTGAAGATGAGATCAAACCTCATGAAGGAGGTCTTTTAGTTGTGAGGCGCATGTTGGGCCAAGTCCCAAAGGAATTTGAATCTCAAAGGGAAAATATTTTTCATACAAGATGCCTCATCAACAAAAGGACTTATTCCCTCATTATTTATGGTGGAAGTTGTGTCAATGTGGCTAGCACAAGGGTAGTGGACAAGTTTGGCTTGGACACCATCCCTCATTCCAAGCCCTATAAACTATCTTGGTTAAGTGAAAATGGTGAAATAAATGTGGATAAACAAGTTCTCATCACTTTCTCCATTGGGAATTACAAGGATAATGTTTTGTGTGACTTACTGCCCATTTCACAAAAAAGCTTTCCATAATGGCCATTCCAATAAATTTTCTTTTAACTTCCAAGGCAAAAGGATCACATTACTACCTTTATCCCCCAAAGAAGTAAGTGATGACCAAAAACAAATGTTTGAGAAAAGAAAGGAAGAGAAGGCACAACTAATGGCGCAACTAATGGTGCACACCAAGGAAGCAAGGAAGAGCTTGATCTCCTTCAAAAGAGCTAAAAAGGTAATGCTTTCTCAAAAACAAGTTTTTCTTGCTTATCCAAGTGAGTCTTCTCCTTCCTTTCAAAACCCTCTTTCTAAGTGTCCTCAAGACTTGTCTATAGTCTTAGATGAATTCAAGGATGTGTTCCAAGATCCCCCAAAGGGACTTCCACCTCTAAGAGGTATAGAACATCAAATTGACTTCATCCAAGAATCATCTTTGCCCAATAGGCCAACCTATAGGACCAATCCCGAGGAGGCCAAAGAAATTCAAAAACAAGTCAATGATTTGTTAGAAAAGGGATGGGTGCAACATAGTATGAGTCCTTGTGCTATGCCCGTGATCCTAGTTCCAAAGAAGGATGGAACATGGAGAATATGTATAGATTGTAGGGCCATCAATAATATCACCATCAAATATAGACATCCCATCCCTAGGTTAGATGATTTGCTTGATGAGCTTCATGGTGCAACCATCTTTTCAAAGATAGATTTGAAGAGTGGTTACAACCAAATAAGAATCAAGGAAGGAGATAAGTGGAAAACCTCCTTCAAAACCAAGTTTGGATTGTATGAATGTCTAGTCATGCTCTTTGGGTTGACTAATGCACCAAGCACTTTCATAAGGCTCATGCATCATGTGCTTAGACCATACTTGGGCAAATTTGTTGTGGTCTATTTTGATGACATATTCATCTATAGTATGTCTAGAGAAGACTATCTTCAACACTTAAGGGATGTGCTAAGTACCTTACACTAGTGTAAAATAGGCTTTTTATACCGGTTGAAAAAGGCTTTTTATACCGGTTCTAGCATCGGTATAGATACAGGCGATATAGAAAGTTTTGTCTTTTTATATCAGTTCCATGACAGGTATAAAAAAAATTTATACCATTTCAAAAACCGATATAAAAAGTCCTCTTGGAAAGGGAAAAACATGTAAGAAAAAATGACTTAGTATATTGATTATAGTTCCAACCGGTATAAAAAATTACACATTTTACACCAAGTATGACTCAATCGGTATAAAAAGTGATTTTTTATTTTTTGTAAAAAATTCGTTTATGCTTCCTACCACATACCAAACCTATATATAATTACCCAAAGCATCCATAAAACAAATCTCATTCAATCTAATATTTACATGAAATAGAATCTAATGTTTATATGAAATATAATACTACTCCAAACTGAATTACTATATAAGTCATAAAACACTTAACATCATCTTATACAAACACTTAAAAGAAACGAAGCACATTGCTCATGAACTTCCTTCAAGACTCCTTGATCCATTGAAGATGTGTCATTGAAAATCTACACTGTGAATAGTTGAGTCAATAAGAATGAAAACATATAATAAGTATTAGTTACATATTTACGTAATAAATGATATAAGTTAAGATTTCATACTTGGACACTTTGCCAAATCTGGTTCTTTACTATCTCTGGAACATGGTCCCAATCATCTATAAGAATGGCTGACTTGCTCCTACCAAGCAAGGCCATATAGTTGGTGAATTTCGTGTTATTATCTCCCAAAGCTTTACCAGTTTGCATATCAAACTGGATAGGCAATCTCTGATCTTCGTTGCGACTAACTGTTAACTCTCTCAACCTAGTCCCACGTATACTCCTTTTTTTTGGTAGACGTTTAAATCTTGTCCCCATCTTGTGAAGGTGGGAGGTCACCAAATGGTGTGTCACCAGACATATCCCTATTCAAATAAATAATTGTTAGTGAGAATTAATAAATAACAAGTACCCTTTTCATAGTTGAAAACATTACACATGATAAACATTTTTACTATTGTCATTGGTTAAGTACATACAAGTTCAACATAGATAGAAGAAAGCTATTGGTTATATGCCTTTTATTTTTTAGGCTTCATCACCAGTTGCTGGAAAATTTGGGTACTTGAAAATATACTAACAAACTTCCCCAAAAAAGGCTGATACGGGTGATGATGATACTGCAGTCATGAGGGAAAATAGCCAAAATGGAGTTATGGCTAATTTGTAGGCCTCAGGAATTAATATGGAGTTCAGTACTATATTTATATGGCTGCAAATTGAATTCTCACCTTAAAAAAAAGTGTGTTATGCATGTAATTATAATCTACAATATCCTATATAGGGAATATGAAAAAAGAACAATGCTACTGCAAAATAATGCATGTAATTATTTTCTTAGAATGAAAAATAATCCTATTAAATTTGGTACTAATCATATCATAAAGTAACAACCTAGATAATATTAATTAAAAATATCAATAATAGTTCTCTCAATGCCAAACCTGACTTGGAATGAGCACTTGATAATATTAAGGTATGTAGAAATAAAAAATCCAGAATAAGAAACAACACATCATGAATAAAATAAAAAAAATCTGCAAAGGAAGCAAAGTTGTTTAAAAGAATGTATTGAAAGAAAATAATCATAAGCCAAATAGGGAAATCTCCTCATTAATGGAAATTATATAAAGGAATCTGAATCATGAAAACTTCATAATTAAATGGTACATTTAATTAATAGGGATAGGGAAACAAACAATAATTGCAATGAGGAGTTAGTACTCAATAATTTCAATAGTGTAAAATACATTTGCAGTTTCTTTTTTGTGATTACTTTTACCAATATTTATATGGCCAGAATGGAACATAGTTGCTGGCATGTTAGAATATGTAGAATGTAAATAAATAGTGAACAATAAATAATGACTATTTGAAGTGAAATGGAAATTAACATAGTTCAAATTAACATTATTTGAACAATAAAAAGTCTGCTAATAATATTGATTGATATTAAATGATGTATGGTTGAAACATCTTTTACTTCATGTCCAACAAACAAAATATATATATATATATATATATATATATATATATATATATATATATAAAAAAAAAAAATCAGTGTTTGATTTCAATGTCAACCAAACTAGTTCATGAAAACAAAGTTTCATCAAGATTTATTCAAATTAATCTATTCTAAAACTAATTATTCTCAAATAACCTTGGAACAACTTTTCCATAGTAGAAAGAAACAAAAGTATATTTGATGTTTAAACAATAATTCAGAAAATGCTTAAAGAATATAAAAGTTCGAAACATATGAATATTTGATGATGTATAAAGAACAATTCAAGGATTTAGCATATGAAGAAGAATATTCGAAGAATCATATAGAAAAAGTAGAATATAAAAGTTACCTGAAAGCAATGGATATTAGGTTATAGCTTCACATCAAAACTTCTCCAATATAAAAAAAAAGTAGAATATAAAAGTTACCTGAAAGCAGAAAAATGCTTAAAACCCGGTATTTCAACTAATCCAAAATATAAATTAATTCCTTAGAGTATCAAGTAATTAATGATAGGAATAACTAAAAAGAAAAGTGAGTAACTTTAAGTTTAAAGATGAAGTGAAGCACATGAATCATAGTTTTTAAAACAGTGAACAAGAAGGAAGAAAACGTACCAATAACACACACAAGTTTATTGGCACAGAAATAAATGGGTCAAGTTTATTGCCAAATAATCTTTTAAAAGATAAGAAAGAGCTGAAGACTATTGTACACCTTATTAATCTAGAATCACCTTCTCATGAAAAACCCGAGAAGTCCATGAAACTGTGGTACATGTCCTGCAAAAATTAAGAACATAGAGCCTTATTTTCACATGTCATAAATAACCTTAAGTTATCCAGATCACCCATATGCATCCCCCCTGCCCAAAAAAACAAACAGAATTACATAAAGTACAACTAAAAAAAGCATGTTTAAGAAATGTGGAAATATTAAGAGAAATTCAAATACTAATAATGAAAAGTGCTTCAAAATTATGATTTCCAATCAATAAAGGAATCAAATAATCATGCATATTAAATAAAATCATCCAACCCAAGTTTGTTTTCCATCAAGAACTACAACTCAGATGGACAACTTAATTTTTCTCAACACCTTTTCCAATACAGAATATGACTCAGCATCCTTCTGAAATACATAAAAAACACAAAAAATTTAACTTTCAATAAAACTCAAACAAAAGCTAAGAAAAAGCTTTTCAGAGCCACCAAGAAGATTGAGACAAGAAATTGCTAGTTGTTCCTTACTTTGGAGGTTTCAAAGACTCTCCCACTTGCAGCCACAATTTACATGAGGTGACCTATTCATAAATGTAACCCCAATTAGGCATATGTCTTGGTAAATTGGCAACAATGAAAGCAACTTCTCTGAACTTTGAACTAAACAAACTTGAAATTTAGAGTAACTGATGTTAGTTTGCCTCAAGAAACAACCTCCAAAGCATTCCAGTTGCCCAAAAATAAAACTGACATTAAAATGCAACTAAATTCAATAGTAAAGATATTTACAAGTGACTGGCAAAGTTACAAACTGTTAAATGCATCATTATCAACTATATCAACTATTCACTGAATTCAAGTCAAAGTAAATTTAATCGAACAAAATAGATTTTCGGATTGATATGGCAACATTTGATTCATAACTGTATTTTAGGGCATCTTTGGTTTGTGGAAAGTTTTATGTTTCAAATTTCATTACACAAAAATACTACCAAGCAGTTTGGTTTTCACCATTCACTGTACAAATTTTCAAATAAACAAATAATGTGAAAACAGGATGGCCTTTTTTGTAATTATTTCTGAAAACCGAATATTCACAAACCAATAGACCCTCCCTACTTGAATGTTAATCTTTAAAATGCTATTGTCAAGGGAATCAAGTGTGCTTTGAAATCGTTAATCTCAAGATGTTGTATCTTTCATCCGACGTATAGTATTTTTAATTAGATTTAGTTATCATACTAAACATATTGAGCATAAAGACATTGTTATTTGACAACGTGGTATATCACAAACTGGCATCAAAACACTCATGCTAAATGCCTAATAAAAATGTAAATCTCTCTGCTCTTAACTGTGTGAGAGAGTAAACATGTGTTTATGTAATTATTTACTTAATGTTACTTGCATTAGCAAAAAAGCTACCACTATTAACAGATTTACGTCTCCAAAAGGAAGAACCATGAAAAAATGGACGTTGTTAAAGTGCCAAACTAGTAGCCACCATATGGAATTAATAATGTCTATTTTGTTTTCTTAGAATTTGGACATTATAACTGATAAAAGAAAAAGGATGCCCAAATATGAGGTCAGGCTACCTCCTAAGAAGAGATGAAAGAAGGAATGGGAAAACTTTTCTCTCCCCCATTCAATGCACAGTACAGAATATATAAGACAAATGCTATAGAAAGATTCTCTATGCTACGGGGCACGCAGGCCAAATAACAACACTGGAAAACTTAACAAACTTCTTCTAGAAGGAAAAAGAGTCCTAAAAGCATATCAGTGAATGAAATCAAACCATCCAGCAGGCCTATTGATCATCCTCTTGGGCCTTGTATTTCTCGCTATTGGGTCACATGTAACAATACCATCCCCTTCGGCAAGGACCTTGTCCTCAAGGTCATATAAGGACTTGAGCTCGCTCCAGT
>Ga0214544_1013101_pt1 | contig 10304 bp, 10 predicted proteins | sample CNSS3metaG_FD_160074 | JGI IMG/M metagenome (GOLD analysis project Ga0214544, IMG submission 160074) | Root nodule microbial communities from cowpea collected in UCLA plant growth center, Los Angeles, California, USA - CNSS3 | ecosystem: Host-associated > Plants > Roots > Nodule | place: USA...
CACACCTCATTCTAGACTCGATATCCGGATTATGTAAGTGGCATTGGAGCTCTTGGTGACTTGCACTTGAGATGGTTCCTAAACTCTGCAGAGTTTTAGGCACAAGGGGTATTCACCCAACCACTCTAAAGGTAAATCCCATCACCTCTATGATGGATCGGAATCATAGACCAGGACCTCCTACTACTCCCCCCGACGTAATCCATCATACTCTACTTGAGTCTTAATGGTTACTGGGAACGTCAAGATATCACCAATCTGAGTCCTCATGCCCTTACATTTACTAAACCACATTCCTTAGGATTTCCCTTGAAATCCTAACTCCAACATATTCCCATTCACATCAAATTCATACTCAGTTCCATCACACAGTCTAACATGCATAAGGATCACATACAATATCAACCAACATCATCTTAAAGCAATCAATCAAGCAATCAAGTAATCAAAACAGTGAGAAAACTAATCTTCTGTAGGGAATCTCGCTTAGGCTAGAGGGTCTCGCCTAAGCTAGAGAATTTATCTCGCTTAGGCGAGTTGCTCTCGCCTGGGCGAGACCTCGTACAATGGTGAATTAAAAGTCCTGGGCGAACTCTCGCTCAGGCTAAACTGGCTCGCCTAGACGAGAAGTCATCTCGCTCAGGCGAGTCCAGCTCGCCTAGGCAAGATTTCGTGCAGTGACAGAGGTATTCATCTTGGTAGTTTCGCTCAGGCGAGAGCTGCTCGCCTAGGCGAAAATACCAGAATTACTATGCTGTTCTACACATGCATTCTCGCCCAGAACCATCCACCATCCAAATTCGCATACAAACAGTTTCCAAAATACCAATTAAACACACAATCGCATAATTGAATCATTCATAAACACAATTTACATGAAATGTAGTTGAAAAGTCAGCTTCCCTTACCTATTTTCGATTTAAAGCTTGGAGGAAGACAATCTAGGAGAGGGGAGCAGAATTCCTCAGCCTAACCTAGGAGAATTCATCATCCAATCACACAGAAAGGATGAGCACTGGGTTAGACTCAGAATGGAAGCAGAATTTCGAGTTGAATTTCTAAATTAGACTTGAAGCTGTAAGGGAAACTTACCTAGGTGATGAGAGGCTATGAGTGTAGGCAGCAGGAGACTCAAGAGTGACTTCCTCTCCAGAATCTGATCAGAAGTAAGGAAGGTGAGACAGAGAGAAGAACTGAGTTTGCAAAGGAAAAATGAGAGGGGAGGGGGTTTTGGCTTCTATGTTTGGAAAGAGGGGTGTTGCATTCATTACTTAAACAAAGTTTACAAAAATAATCAAATTAAATAAAATGGACTGAAATTGAAACTAAACTAAAAAATATATATTATTTATAGATTAAATAAATTAAACGAAAATAGAGAAGAAATTAATGTTTTAGTCTAAAAAAACCTAATATTTTTCTCATATTACTTTTTCTTTTAAAAAAAAAAACCCTGGGCCATTGTCTCAACAGCTCTGCTCTCAAAGGCAGCGCATTTTGTCTCACTCTCAAGACTGCATATTCATTCCACCTGAGTTTTGTGCATATCATCTGCGCGTCTCCTTCACGAGAGGTGAATAAAGGTTAGTTTCTCGTTTTCTCACCTACGAATTTCAGGGTTTTCCGGTTGTTTTCTGTCATCTGTTCGAATTGATTTTGGGGTTTAGGTTTGATTTTGTATAGGCTGCCCTATTCGGGTCTTAAGAAATTTTTTTCTCGCGTCTTTCTCTGATATTCAAGTTGTTTTTGTTAATTTGATTCACATTCTTATCATATTCTTGAGACGAGGTAGATGGTCGATGTTTTGCTGCTTAAACTTGATGCCTAGGTTTGTAATGTAAAAAACGAAAATCACATAAAAACAATTTACAGTCCTAAATCATGTTTGACTTTATCTTAAACAACTCAGAGCTGACGAGTGAAATTGTGAACAGTGTGACTTTTTGAACAAAACTTTTGAGAAACATTCGCCGTGGTTCTTAATTCGTGAATACTGAATAACTGTCATTAATGAGTGTATGTGACCATCACAGTTTTTTGTGCTCTGGATTTGTGTTCAAAATAAACAGGTGAAGGGTAGTTATCAGATTTAATTGATGATAAGCGAAATTGACGACTCTTCAAATGTGTTTGACTATGATTTTTGGGGCTTAGAATGATAAGGAATTGGTTTCCACTGAAATATGATGATATTAGTAATATTTTACTATCTTGAATATGAACGGAGAGATGAAAGAATTTGGTAAATTAAAATTGGAAGGATTTTATGTTTGTTTACTCTTCATGTCATCTCGTTCTTTTTGATTTGGCTCAATCATAAAACACCAAACAAAGGACTGGTTTTTAGTTTGTTTTGGTTGAAGGAAACATGTATAAACAATCTACTTCCTTTATTTTGCGAAATAAAGTATGTAGCCTTTTCTGTGCAGACTAAAGGTTGCAAACCTTGATGCTTGAAGTTATTTTCAACTATTCCTAGGAATAAAGTACTGTGTTTTTCTCCATGTTGAATCAAGATGTGAGTTATACATTAAGTGAAATCAAATTGGTCATTTCCCAATAAAAGGAACAGAGGAATATCATTTTACAGATGCAATATCTTAGAGGCTTCTGACGTTACTCTAATGATTACAACGAATGTTTTATCTATACTCTGCATAATGCTTATATAAATAGTCTGCATAAGTTTTAATTGTTATTGAACAATTACAAACAAAAAATACATAATAATTGTATCTAACCTTTTTTCTTTTACATTCCCAACAAAATTATCTTGGGTGAAATTTTACTATCATGAATATGACATCTGCTCCGTGTGTTTTTGATGCCTGTCTTCAATCATCTATCTATCTATCTATATGGTGCACATAGTCTAATATTATCTATTCTCTCTTATAGTATTATCTTATCTCTCTTTCTCCCTTCACCACCACCACCTTACCAAGCTTCTTTTCTGTCTTTATTTATTTATTTTTTTTGTGGTTACCATGTCTCTTTTTTCCTTGTAATTATCATCTTATACCTCTTTCTCTTTGCTTTTACCACCAACTATTTCTCTTACACTACCTTGTCCTATTGCTCATTGATATCATCAAATCTTAAATCATAACAACACCCTCTTCTCTTTTCTCTTTATTCATGCAATCTGGCCTCAAAAAGAGGGAAAAATTAGTGCCGCCACATTTGGCACTTCTGCTAGTTTTTAATATAGTCTCCATTTTATGCACACATGTAGAGATTAGAATTAATAATGTATTACCAAATCACAAAGCAACTAACTCTTGAAAAAAAATTAGCCCTAACACATTTAAATTTTACGTCTAATTAATATAGTCGTTTAAATAATAGTCAAATTGTCTACCGTAGCTCCAATGTGGTGAATGTGGGAGCAAGAAAACATGATTAATAATTAAACTAGTTGTCCTAGTATATAAAATTATTAACTAATATTTAATATTGTTTTCTTCCATTTCACTTCATGAGTGTTTAGGCTTTAAATATCTCAATTGTTGACTCTTGGATTGCTTTCTTTTACCTCTTTTAGATTGAATGCTACTATAAGGGATTTCATAACTATAGGTGTGTTGCACATTCCGTATTCTACTTGTTGAAGATTCCCACACTAAAAGAAAAAACTCCTTAAGATAATAGATAAATTTGATCAGGAGTTATAAGATGGTCTAGTGGTAAAAGTTGGAAAGGAGGGTGGGAAAGGTTGTGAGTTCAATTATCCCCTGTTAACATTTGGGAGACATTAGGTTAGCTTAGTGGGTTTGTTATCTTTTTAATTTTTTTGTTAATTAATTAATTAATTTAAATTTTATTGATAAAAATAATTTTAATTATAGGAGAACATTTATACAAATTTTCTTTCTTCTATAATAAGATTTTTATTATCAATGAATGATTTATTATTGAATTATGTAAAAATATTAATGTCTGCATGCATGAATTTGAAATTAATTTAATTTCTAAATAAATGTCGAAATCACTATTTGATATATTCAGATGTATCAAGCTTTTTATTCCATTTATTTATATTCAATTGGGACAAACGTAGAACACTAATGATTAATAATATTAAAAATTATAATAGTTTGGGGAAGGAGGGACTGGGCCAATTTTGGTGCTGGCCCAAGAGTGTTATCAGTTCTGTAAAAAAAATTATTGCTCTTTATATAGCTTCATGAGCATAAAAAATATGGAAACTAAGGTAAAAACCTAACCATCTCCTGCTTCTCCAACAAACCATTTCTGCAGGAAGACACAAAACATAGGGTTTGTTGTGTTGTTGTGAAATATGGAGGGTGCTCGACGGCTACAAGGACAGTCTATTGGAGTTTTCAATGAAGGAATTGGATTACTCCTTTTTCGCTGGTCGGCTCTTCGAACTGCTGTCGAGAACGAATGGGGTGGCCGTGAGTCCCGCGTCAAAGCTGATCAACTTGTCACCGATGTCCTTTCGTGGTTCACTCAATCCAAAGGTATATATTGATTGACGCAACATAAGACAATTTAATTGTGTGGATCGAAAACTCTGTTTTCATTTTGTTTTTTATATTGTGCTGGTTGATATGTCAGAGCCACTTTACATTGATGACTTAGAAGACATACTGGATCAAGGTATGCTTTCTCTCAATGTGGAGGTCGAAGATGGCAGCATTGAAGAGGTATACATTTTCTTTTTTTAATTTGTTTGTTCTGTTAACTTCACTTGTTCTTATCTTCTTTTTTTTATGATTATGTAGGTGGCTGAAAAATTAATGGTGATGCATGAAGAATTCTTGGATGGAAATTTTAGTTCTTTCGAAGATCTCAGGAAAGCCAATGTCGAGCATCGTCCTCACACAGCACAGGTACATAGTGACACAGTATATGCACAATCAATTTTACTATTTTTTAATATCATAATTACAGGGTTCTATGCTGGTTTATTTTGGGTGTTTCAATCTCTATATGATGGGTATTATTCACAAACATCAAGTCGTAACTGTAGTGTGCCTCAATGCAAAATGTCATCTAGTGCATCTATTCTTGCCTCTCAAACTACCTTTCAATTTCAAGTCTTGAAAACATTGCTATAGTTACTGGAGCAGAGCAGCTACTAATTGTTTGTATTTATATGGATAGTTCTTGTATTTTTGTTTCAATCCTTGTTTTCTTGGCTCATGACTTAGAAGTTGGAATAATGGGAAGTATTCAAAGAACGGAAATATGTCCTAAATAATTATTATATTACTCTATATTTGAAATATTTTGGAGTGTGAAGTTGATAAATCTGATGAAAGCTGTGATTTTCTTTTTATTCATCTTCCTTCTTTTTTTTTCTTCACAATTTTCTTCCCACCGTATACCAGTCCCGAACCTCCATTTTTAGGCTCCTCCAAAATAAATGGGAAAAGCTTTTTGTTGATCTCCCAAGGTAGACCGGGACTAAATTATGTAATTTTCAATTTGTTACATATGTTTACAGAGCATGTTTTCACTTGATTTTTGCATATTTTCCCTTGTTTATGTATGGCCACGATACAATTGTCTTATCTTCCTCTTTTCTCGAATTTGAATGCAATTGTCTTATCTTCCTCTTTTCTCGAATTTGGATGCAGTAATAATGTTAGGTGTTTTCATTTCCCCTTATATAGCCTAGAAACAATTGGATGATCTTCCACTCGTTGAATTTGAATGCAGTAATAATGGTAGACTTTTTTTATGTTTTAGATTGTAAACGATGGTGAAGATGACAGTGAGGAAGATGGTGATGATGAAACCATGATTGTAGATGGCAATTCTTCAAGCATGACTACGGAGATTCCCAGATCTTATTCAAACAATAATTCAGTTAATGAGTCCCGGCCGAATGTTTCAGGCGAAGCAGATGATGAATGGGTTGTAGTTTCGAACAGAAGAAATAAGGGTAGAAAAAATTAGATAAAAAAAATATTTAATTTGTTTTTTCAATTTTGTTTCAAGCGTGGTATTCCTTGTACTTTTTGAGGTTTTGCAAATGTTGAGGTGTGTATTGTGTATCCGGATTTTTTGTTGTACTCATTATTGAAAGTTGCATCATATCTTGCCGTTGGGTGATCCATTAATTCAGCAAAGTTGCCTCATTAACATATACTGAACAAGAGTATAAATGGTTGTCACACAAAATAGAAGAGTTGACAATGTAAAGAAAACTGAACGAGTGGTTAAGTTGTAGAGAAAAAAAAAACTATTATCATTATTTAGTTTGCAATGGGGAATAAATATTTATCACTTTATTTACAGAACCTCCTCCTAAAAGATGAAAAACCCTTCCTTGTAAAAGTAATGGGAAACGTAAGTTCAAATATTATAACTGTCAGTGGTTCGCTGGTATGAAAGGAAAATTTGAAATGAACAGTTAAAAGGACTAAATTGCACTTTCATTTTAGGCTTAATTACTGTTTTAGTCCTCTTATTTATTAGCAAATTTCAAAATGGTCCTTCTATTATTCAGAGTCTCAATTTAGTCCTCAAGTTTTCAAAAGTGACTCAATTTAGTCCTCACCGTTTAATTTGAACAAACGCCGTTCAAACAGTAGTGAGGTGGCACAATTGTACTGATACGTGTCAACGTTTTTAAAAGGCAAGAGTAATTGACGTGGCATATGTTGAATATGTTTAACTTTGATTAGAAATGGGAATCATGAAACCTTAAATTTTTACCAGCCACGGTGCATTCGTTCATCTCCTCCGCTACGGTGCTACAGAACATTGTTGTAATTAATTTCGCCCCAGATTTTGTTGTTAACAGAGATGTCCGAAGCCAACTCTTGTAAGTCTTGCTCATGTTCACACAATGAAATTTGTGGTGTGTCTTCTCTTGGTGGTGGGTGGAAGGGGTTGGGTGTGTCTCCCATTTGTCAATGTGGAGAGGTTGCTGTATTGAGAACTGCCAGAACAAGTAGGAATGCTGGGAAGAAATTCTGGGGTTGTCCAAATTTCAAGGTTAGCTTGTTGAGTTTTATTTTTCGATTATTTATAATTCGTGATTGTGAATAATGTAATTTTTGTTGTGCTTGATTTGATGAACAGAGAGGAAATGAAGGTTCTGTTGGCTGTAATTATTTCAAGTGGTGTGGAGAAGATGATGTTGATGATAGAGATGGTGTTATCATCAGACAGAGGAGAAAGATTGTTAGTTTAGAGAAAAGTAATAAGTTGTATGAGAAATGGATAAAGAGGTTAATAGGAATTGTTTGTGTTCTTGTTGTATTCAATGTATTCTTAGTTTCAGTAGTGATCAAAAGCCCCTAAATTGTTGTGAAGGGGTTGTTTGTAGTATGTTTTGTTCTGGTATGGTGCGATGTTGTATACTGCACCAAAGTTGTATTTGGTTTTGCTATGATATATAAAGTTCCAAAATTAATGAATTCTGTGATTTGCCTTTTATTTATGTATATGTTCATTTATATGTTTTGTTGGCTATTACACAGTGGAAAATAATCACACAGAAAAAGATTTGAATTAAACAAGGAAACTTAAGATATATTTATATCAACCACAATAAGTTTCTCCAAAATAGTACATCATAGTTTCTCCAAAATACATAGTGTTGTTTCATGATTCAGATTTGTCCAACATACATAAAACATCAAATTCAGCTTATCTGTTGTCCAGTAACAAAATACATATAACATCATATTTTCATGGTTTCCAAACACGGCCTCGCCTATGCTGAAGCTTTGGCCTTATATTGGGTCTGCCACATGATGGTGGAATTGGTGGAATTGGTGTTGCATTGGGATGTGTTGTAAGTGGTGCAGTTGAAGTTGCAGTTGAACCTTGTGTACAATTAACGGCTGGTGGCATATTTGCAAGGACAGATTGAGCAGAAATAGGTGGCTGGGTTGGAGGCACATATTGAGCAGAAGTAGAAGGCTGGGATGGAGTCACAAATTATTGACTGCAAATATTTTGCCCTTCATCAACAGGTTGTCCCTGGTTTGGAGGCACATCTTGTTGACTGGAAATGTTTTGGCCTTCATCAGCAGTTGGTCCCTGGTTTGGAGGCACAGATTGTTCATCAGAAGTAGCTGTTGGTGGTGGAGTTGGTGGAGATGGTGGAGCTTGTGGGCAAGTTGTCCTGTTGTATCCAAGTTTCTTACATGTTGAGCATTTCTTCCTTATCCCCCCTCTTCTAACTTGGGTGTCATCTTTCTTCATCTCAGATGCTTGTAATCTTCTTTTCTTCTTAGGTCGTCCAGACAGTATGCGCTTTAATGGAGGCAGCACATCAGGGAAGGGAGTGATTTCCAGACATCTTGGCCATTTACATGATATATGATTGAGCAGTATATTTCTTCATATGAAGACTTGGTAAACCAGTGTGCTACAAATGGATCTACACTCAGATTTAAGAATTTCATTGCAGCCAAAGAATGTGAGCATGGGATGCCAGTAATACCCCATTTCCTGTAGCTACAGTCCATGTTGTCCACATTAACCACAAACTTCTCACCAATAGTAGACACATGTCTAACCTCAAAAAGCTTGTCTGCTGACCAACTATATTCATTAAAAAAAGTACACAGATTATTAAACCAGTCACATTCTTGAATACATAAAACAATCCAATGAAATGTGAACAATACCTGGGAACCCAATATTTTGTTAACTGCAGCTCCTTCTCTAGTTTGTCACGAATCCTGGGGCATATTGAACCTTCGAAGGAACTAACCTTCAACCTATTACTTGCCCATCTATTCATCATGTACAACCTTATGTCTTCAAGCATGGTAATTATTGGCTTACTCCTTGCATCCACAATGACGCTGTTGAATGCCTCTGACATGTTGTTAACTAGTGTATCACACTTGACATTGGTATTGAACCTTGATCTTGACCAATACCTATTAAATTTGCAGCATGTCAACAAATTGTGGCATATAAAAAGCTAAGTAATAAGTGAAGGAACTTGCCTTGGAGGAATAGCTATTAAATGTTTGAATGCATCCTCGTTAACTTCTTTAAGCTCTAACATAACCTTTTCCCATGCTTGTGGATATGTGCAGTAAGCAGCCCTCCACATTAAGCGTTTGAGCATTTTCCCTGGAAATTTCTTCCTGAAATTCTCATACAGGTGGCGCATACAAAACCTTTGATCAACTCCTGGGATGAGTTCATTCAAAGCTGGCAGGAGACCCTATAAAAATAGATACATTAGATTCTGACAAAAAGGTAGCAGTACACATATTTAACACAATGAATTACCTTTTGCTGGTCTGATATAAAGGTGCATGAGGCACAACATTCAACCCCACCAAGATCATCAATTAGAAGGTCTAAGAACCACGACCACGTGTCCTTATTTTCAACCTCCACAACTGCGTATGCTAATGGCAACATCTGATCATTTGCATCTCGTGCCACAGCTGTCAATAACTCACCACCAAACCTCCCCTTTAAAAAACATCCATCTAATCCTATTATAGACCTACATGATACAAAGTTGTCCTTACATGCTTTTAAACAGACATAAAATCTTTGGAATATTCAGTGGAGGAACCATCTTCAATCTGAACCTCTTCCAAATTCTGTGTTTGAGGTAGCACCTGCGACACACCACTGTGAGGCTGTGCCTGTGATTCACCAACATTCTAAATTTCAACCTCAACCTCAACAGTTTCAGGCTGCACCTGTTCTGTTGCCTCACACTGCACCTGTTATGTTGCCTCACACAGCACCTGTGTTGTTGCCTCACAGGACCTCTGTTGTTGCCTCACACTACACCTCTTTTAAAACATCTGCCTCACACTGCATATCACCCTCATTTACTACTACTTGTGCCTCGCACTACACCTCAACCTCACCAATTGGGGGTTCAACTTGTTCTGCATCAGTACACTGCATTTCCTCTACGGGTTCAGCCACAGTGTCATTCTCCACACCAGTATGGTCTTCACCATTATCCCCACCTGGATAATATTCCAACATATGTACCTCCTCTGCTACACATACTGAGTGAATGAAATACATGTGGACTTCACCACGCTGCTTCGCGATTTGGACCATATGCAGTGCACCAACATCATCAACAAATTGACGCAACCTTTCCTCCAACACTGGACAACCTCCTACTGAATAACACAGATCCTTCACACTAATATAACCCATTTCTCTCAATATGGAAAGCACCTCGAAGTAAGACCACCTGTCTTCATCACACCATAATTCGCTTCTATGGCCATTGACGTACTTGATTCCACCCTCATTCACGAAATATCCTCCATGGTGAATAACCACTTTAAACTTGTCATCTTCCATCATAAACCTGTGAA
>Ga0214544_1013102_pt1 | contig 10304 bp, 7 predicted proteins | sample CNSS3metaG_FD_160074 | JGI IMG/M metagenome (GOLD analysis project Ga0214544, IMG submission 160074) | Root nodule microbial communities from cowpea collected in UCLA plant growth center, Los Angeles, California, USA - CNSS3 | ecosystem: Host-associated > Plants > Roots > Nodule | place: USA...
GTGTGTGTGTGTGTGTGTGTGTGTGTGTGTGTGTATGACGACTTCAGTTGTGTGTGTGTGTGTGTGTGTGTGAATGACGACTTTAGTTGTGTGTGTGTGTGTGTGAATGACAACTTCAGTTGTGTGTGTGTGTGAATGACGACTTCAATTGTGTGTGTGTGTGATGACGACTTCAATTGTGTGTGTGTGTGTGAATGACGACTTCAGTTGTGTGTGTGTGTGTGTGACGACTTCAGTTCAAAAATAAATAAAACTGAAATTGTCACAAGAAATGGCGACTACTTCATTATGAAGTCGTGATGTGTAAACACAACTTGATCCTACATTTAATTTTTTTAAAAGGAATTCAGATAGATAATTTTAAAATTTAATTAACCCTGTTTAATAAAAAGGTATTCTTTGTGGTTGAAATTATGCATTTTATTTTAATATAATATAAAATTATAAATTTAGTTATAAATTTTAATCATATAACAACATTGTTTCTTACACATCATTAAGGATGGCAACGGGTCGGGTCGGGTCGGGCATGGATAGTGCTTACCCGCAACCCGACCCGCAAAAACAAAATTCGTCCGTTTACCCGTCGGGTATCCGCTTAAAAAATTCCTGCGGATATTTTTAAAACTCGCGGGTACCCGTGGATACCCGATACTCACAAATATTTAAAAAATATATATATTTTATAAAATTTTTGATTTAAAATTATAAAAATAAAATATAAATTAAATTAAATTTTAATTATAATTATAATTAAATTTGACATGATAAAATATACTGTTAATTTTAATTTTAATTAAATTTAACTTAATAAAATATAAACTAAATTTTAATTTCAATTTTTTGTGGGTAACGGGTACTCGCGGATACGGATAGTATAATACCCGTACCCGACCCATTTATGAGCGAATATTAACATGTCCGCTACCCGCTACCTGCGGGTAATAAATACCCGCGGATAGTAACTATCCGTCGCGAATTTTATCCATGGATATCCGCAGGTGCGGGTATTTTTGCCATCCCTACATATCATTGACTAATTATCGTGTGAAGTTTATAATTTAAAACCAAAAAATCCGTACCCAAATATTAATTTTTTATATTTTGTATTATTGTTATTGGTATTATTTGTTATACTTTTAATAATATATTATTTTAAAATAATGAAATCAATATTGAAATAATTTTATTTTATTTAATTCATTATATAAAAAATACTCATAATTAATTATTTATATGTTTCTCATATAATTAAACTTTTTATTAAAATTTTATATTCATAGCTATATATAATTATAGCAATTAATTATATCATATAAATAAATTATTATATAAATATAAAAATAATTACATTAATTTTTAATACAAGTTAAAATAAAAAATTAAAAAATACAACTTTTTTTTCAAATATAATAAAAAATTATTTTTATTAACACAAAATAAAAAAAAAAAACAACTGTTATTATTGCGAAGCCAAATAGACCGGGGATCCAACAAAATGTTTTTCAATGAACTATCCATAAAACCAAACTTGTTCTTTCGAATAAGCATAAAAGGATGAGAATCAAAGACCAATCTGGGATTGTGAGAATAATGAATACACAAGGGGTTGAATTTTGTCTTGCGATAAAACTAAAGAAAACTTCAACAAAAAGAAAAGAAGTTCGAAGAAGATATTAAAGATGCTTCATGAGAATCGAAAAAATAAAACTGACCGCAGAAGAACTATATCATACTAAATGAGAAAATTAGAGAAAAAAAAGTACTCTCATAAAAATAATACACACAATATACACCATGAATTTACACACTCGGTTACATTATCTCACTTTGACTTTCCCAAATGATAATTAATTTATTTTTCCAGACTCAGCATAACCACTTTGGCTTTCTGCAAAACATTAACTCTAAGTAGATAATCATGAAGAATTGATGGCGATGCACTCTCAAAACGTCCTTAACATTTAGGAAGATCAGTAGGAGGTTGAGGGAGTGAAGTTGAAGAAGTTGGTCCATTTTCAACCTCAAAAGCCATGTCTAGTCCCCATGGCACATGATCTTCCACATGGCAATGCACAAACCATACCCCTACACAAAAAGATAATTCATATATTATAGGTAATGCATATCCCCCATTTTGGGGTTCATGAAAGAAAGAGATAAAACTAAAGAGACAGAAAGCAGCATATGTGATCAATCATGCAAGGAAAGGAAAAAAGATAAGGTGTAAACAAGATAAAATAGAAAATATATGCTGGTGTCATGTCAAGTGTTCTGTGGGGATATAGAATTGGACAATGATACGTTGACACTGTTTAACATTTTTGTCATGAAGATGATAAATTATGTAAAGTTTGTGGAATGAAAGTGTCGAGCAGATTGTTCTTTAGTTGATGATGCAGCAATGTTATCAAGAGAATCATTAATTACCTGGATTGTTTGCTTGAAATCGAATCACAGCCCATCCTCCCACAGGCACAGCAATTGTGTTGCGCAGTTGAGGATTCACCAAATTAAACTTGGGTGAATCAGTGGTGGAATTGAAATTCCCAAACCCTTGAGCCAAAACATGGAAACTAAAACCATGAATGTGAATTGGATGGCTCTGCACATCGATAAATGCTGTGTTCTGAAACACAACCTCCACGGTTGAATTGAACTTGAGTTTCTTCGCCTTGGTTGATTTTGGCGCAAACAAAAGCTTCGTATTAAAACTGATATTAGGATTGGTGAAGTCAAACATAACCGGAGGGTTGTCAGGGAAATCAGCAGTGTAAACTCCACTCACATTCTTAAAGAATGCTTCCAACATAGAGAATCCTCTCCCCTTTGGGATCACAAAGGACTCATTGTTCATACTAGAGGAAAACCTCTGACCAAGTGGACTCTCACACGTGGCATTAGTGGCATTCTTAGGATCACACGGTTCTAGATTCATTCCAACAGTAATAAACATGTGTTCATCAACCTTAGACGGCACAGGAACCCAGTGTGGAGCCCCCACCTTACCAGTAATGTTGCTGAAGAATTTGTAAGCCGTTGCTGTATCATTGAAAGGTGGTAGGATTGGCATCAGGGGGTGTGATGATGGTGTTGCATGGTCGTAAACGACAATACCACGTGTTGTAGTGTTGTCAAAGATTGGCACACCAAGAGAGTAAGGAGATGCAGCCATGTAGTATGAACCTAAAGGTTGTTGGTTTGTCGTGAATAGTGCATCAACGGTTTGGCCAGGAGCGATGACGATGATGTCGGTGATATAGTGGTCAGTGTATGCAGCATCCACAGCAACAACTGTGAAAGTGTGATTTGCTATCTTGAAGAAAAGGTGGTTATTGAGTGCAGCATTGATAATTCGTAGCATGTAGGTCTTTCCCTGCTTCACCTTCACCTTGAATGTCTCTAAATTGTCCAAAGAGTCAGATAAATATGTCATGAGTTGAATATCTCAAAACCTAAACTCATGAATGGTTATAGTTTACATGAACAATTTAATGAACAAGGAGGAAACATACGAGAACGAGAACAATTGAAGAGATCACCAGGTAAGCCGTTGATTGTGAATGCATTAGATACATTTGGAGCACCACCACTGGCCAGTGCTTGGGTTTCAACATCCACAACATTAGCATCATACCAGTCACCTACATTTAAGTAATAATATCTTGTTTCAGAAGACAAATTTCCAGTAACAGATGATTTAAGAATGGTTGCTTCATAGATATAGATGACTTATTATATGTCACAAGAAAGGTTCACAAACTTAACAGAAGACAGTACCTAATATAATAGGAACTTGTTTGTAAGGTTTAGAAAACGGAAATAGGCCTGAACGAGGTTGAATGATGAAAGCACCATGAACTGTGGCACGTAAAACAGATGCATGAGCATGCCACCATAGGGTTCCTTCTTGTTGCGTTACATTGAATTTGTAAGTATACTTATTTCCTGGACTGATTGTGCATTGAGTAACATATTCAGGACCATCTGCCCAAGCACTAAAGAGCTGAAACACTCCATGCCTACACGTGTAGTTTATACATTACAAAAGAACAACACTCCAAATGAGTTTTTTATATCTAATCCCTTAAAATTTCTATAATGACGTGAAGCTCATTTGTAGTAATGATCAGTAGGAAAACGATTTCATGGCATTTTCAAAGATATGCATATATGGAAGTTTTACCAATGAATAGTGATATTATAAGGTCCCTCGTTCAATAGATGAACAATCACAGTGTCACCTTCGCGGACATTAATATTTGGCCCAGGGAATTGTCCATTAACTGCGACAATTACTCGCTCATTGCACAAGCGTTTGATTCTCAGGTTTTGAACCTGCAATACATGAAATTCAATAATATGAATCTATGCAGAAACTAAAGGCGTACGTAGTTTCGTAAAAGTAGTGTATATCAGATTGAAAATTTTCATGTCTCAATACATAGTTGTTATGTGCATTGGCTGGTTTAAAACACCAAAAGACGACGGAAAATTAGGAACTAGCTTAGTTGCTTAATTATGAAAGTGTACAACTAGGAAAAAAGATAGAAAGAGAACAAAAGAAAAAAAAAATGCTGCAAAAGTTATAATTATGAAAGTGTACCTAAGAATAATATTGTAAGTTATATAATTGGTGCACTACTTTACGGTGGAAGAAAAGCGTATAAAGGGAGGTAGCCAATTACTCTGAAAATGCGTTCCACTACAGAAGGAGAAGTAGAAGCGAAGGAAGAGGATAAAAGAGCAAAAGTCCATGGAAGAAAAAGCATGAAAAGTTTCATGTTTTAACTGCAAACAACAGAGAGAAGAGTACCAAGAGAAACTGAGTAAAAGTGTATTAGGGAAGCTTGTGTGGACCACAACTTAGTTATCATGGAACGACACCATGAACTTTATATATATAGATATAGTGTGTGAAATTTGACATTTTCTGTTTGCTTGTTCATTTAGAAATTATTAATTACACAAGCAAATGAGATTTGAGTTGGCGATGAAACAAGGTTGGTATTTTGAGACTTTAAGTCACCTTAATGGGGAGTGATATGAAGTTTTGGTATGATATGAAATGATACTGCTCCCCGGCATAAAATTTGGTATGGATTTTTGAGGATGCAAAGGAATGGGACAGGAATAAGTAGGACCATTCCTATGCCTATCTTTAGCAAAATGCAGGAATAATAAGGTTCATTTAATGTCCACTATTTCTTCTATGGTTTTTCTTATACCTATATTTCATCTTTTAGTCAACACATCTTTCATAATTTTTTTTTTTCATTTTTCTTTTCCTATCTCATTCTTCTTGTTGAGAATAAGTCATGTTCTAAACATAAACATTTTTATTAAATTATATATATAAAATTCTATTATGTAATATATTATAATTTTGGGTGTTCCTTCGTTACCTTTTTAAAATATAAGGTTTTGTTGTCCGTGAATCAATTAAATCATGTCATGTATACTAATTTTACCTATATTTCATAGATCGAAGAGATTTTATATATTGTTGGTGGACCAAAGAAATCATACAGTCACATGCTTAAGGATGGCAGAAATCTGCTTATCGAACTCGATTTTGATGTCAATGGAGGCACAGAGGTAGAACCTCTATCAAAGGATGCATAAGAGGAAGTGAATCTAATACGTTGCTATATCGTCATGAATGAAACTCATGGAAGTAAATCCGTCGATAATTAAAATTTTAAAATTTTTTGATTAAATTTGTCAATAATTCAAATTTATCGATGAATTTATTTCTGTCACTAATATTTTTTCGATAATTCCAAATTCTTTTGTAATGAAATATCAAATTGATAATATTTCATATGTATAATTGATATAAAAAGTTTTTTCTAATTTGAGAATGGAGACTAAATTATATATATATATATATATATATATATATATATATATATATATATATATAAAAACTTGTATTATGTCATATCATCTGATATAATTATTACAATCTTGATTGTTCCTTCGATACCTTCTTAAAATAAGTGGTTTTGTTGTCCTTTACATAAATTAATTAAATCATGTTATGTATAATAATTTCATCCATCTTTTCAAATATCGAAGAGTCTCTCTCTGTTGTTGGTGGGCCATAGAAGTCATACAGTCACATGTTCAAGGATGGCAGAAATTCGCTTATCGAACTCGATTTTGCTTGCAATGAACACAAAGGTAGATATTATAGCGAAGGATGCAATAGATGAAGTAAATCAGATACACTACTTTCTTGATAGGGGAGACACTATTGGAAATTTTCATATTACATGAAAATTTTCTTGCAAATTTGTTAAGAAAATTTGCAAAAAAATACTTTTTTCTGCCATTTTTTCTAAGAATTTTAATTGGCAGGTAATCTTTCGTGGGTAATCATTTCCTACGAAATTATAAAATTTGCAAGTATTTTCTACAAAATTTGTTGCAAAAAGTATTTTATACAAAATATTTTGCAAGAAAATTTGTAGTAATTTGTTGCAAAAAACATTCACAACAAAATTTGTAAGTATTTCCTACGAAAACATTTTTAAAACAAAATTTGCATGAAATATTAGTTTTTTTAGTAGTGAGAAACCCCCAAATGATTCTAGAAGCTTGCGTTGTTTGGATCTAGAGTCAGAATTAATCTCCAGATCTGGCGAATGGATTTTGTTATCGGTGTGGTCACAAACGAGATCTCGTAACGCTTGCTCGACATAGGTGATGAGCGCAACAACGACAGTTAAAGTCTTTGTGTCACTAGAGTCGAAATCTTCAGATCTAGCGAACGAGTTTCGTTGTCGGTGTTAGAGACAAAATCTCATAGCCAGGGACGAACCTTTGTTGTTCATGAGGGGCGCCATGGCCCCCCTAAATTTTTAATTTTTTTTAAGTATATGTAATATATTACACTAATGAAATTAAACTAAATAAATTTTTATTTTTTACAAAATATAATATTTAATGTTTATAAATAATAAAATATAAAATTAAATATAATAATGATTAACAAAATTGATTGAGATTTTCTTTTATGTTATCTAACCTCGTCTTTTAAGTTTATCACATATTATATTCATCTTTCACTCTTGATGTGTTTTTTTTGTTGTTTCAGAAAAAAAATTAGATACAAAATTATTCTTTTTGCTCTCATTTGTCATATGTCCTCTTCCGCTTTTTGAAGATAAAAAACACAACTCTTTTTTCATAGTGAAATATTAATTTAATAATTAATATTTTTTTCATCTCATGAACTTTTTGTATATTTTTGTATGAATATAGAAGAAAAAGTCATGTATTGTATGTTTTTTCATAACCATTTTCTAATTGTAACTTGATTATCATAGCTCTTTTTAGTAATTACATCTCTCAATTTTCTATTATATCTTAATAAATTATTTTTTAGTCTGAAACTTTTTTTTTTCAAATAACATATATTAATGAGGAATAAAATAATATAAATTTTTTAAGAGATAGAAAGGAAGATATATTGAAGATATAAATAACACTGATATACTTCTTCACATATTTTCAAACATGATACTAAGAGTCAATAGTTGAATTAGAGAAACCATTTCTTACTATTCAAAGAATTAGAGGTGTGGAGATTCATATTAATTCTTTAAAATTTATTCCAAGAAACATTCTCAAATATAAAAATATCCAAAGAAAAAGATGAATTTAAAAAAACTAATTTAAAATAGATAAATACAACTTTAAAACTGTCGTTCTTTTAAAGAAAACATAAAAATAGATTTTAGTATTAAATTATATATAACAATAATTAAATATATAAATTTAAATTTTTTTTTTTCAAGATCCATCACTCTCTCACGGTGTTCGTTCTGCGTTGACAAAGATCTTAGGCGCAACAATTAAAGTGTTTGTATCTCGTTGCTTCATGGCGGTGATGATTCTCCTGAATGGTGGTTTCGCTATAGACCTTGGCGTTGACTGCTTGGATGCAGTATTTCATGACATTGAAGTTGTGGACGTAGGAGGAGATTACTACAGAAGATAAGGACATTGATGATGGTGGTGAGATTGAAGAATGCTACTTTGCATGAGAAGCTCCTTCATTCATCCCACGAGATTATTTTTGCAGGACTAAGTCAACTAAAGAATATCTCTTCATGTGAAATTATTACATAGAAATATTTTAATTGAATCCACATTGAAAGAGTACCAAACCTTTTTTTAAAGGACACGAAAGTCATAGCCTATAATTTTAGTGGATAACATCTATCTATTGTGTAATTGAATTTTACTTTCAGTAGAATTTATAATCTTTGTCCTTGACGATGATTCTTTGCCGGCTTTTTCTGTAATATTTGTACTTTTAACCATTACTCTAAAATTTTTTTTTGTCTTTAAAAGTTATTTTAAAAATTTATTTTATGTACATATATATTTTATTTTTTTAATTTTATATTTAACAAATATTTTAAAAATTAATTATATATTTAATATTTATAACAATATATAAAAAATATATTCTTTTGTATTATTTTAGTTTTATCTTTTATTATTTTATAATTATTTTACTCTTAACCGTTATTCTAAAATTTTCTTTTGTTTTTAAAAATTATTTTAAAAACTTCTTTTTTTACATATTTTATTTTTTTTATTTTAGATTTAATAATTATTTTAAAAATTAATTATATATTTAACAGTATATATAAGTAGGATATCCTCTTTTATGTTTACATGTTATTATTCCAGTTTTACTCTTAATTACTATTTTAAAAAATAATTATTTTATAAATAGTTTCTTTAACTATTATTTTAAAATCATATTTCGTCTTTAAAAGTTATTTTAAAATTTTTTTTTCTCTGCATATTTTATTTTTTTAATTTTAAATTTAAGACCTGTGTTAAAAATTAACTATATATTTCTTAATGATCTTAACTCAAATTTCTATAAAAATTAAAAAAATGTAAACACTCGTATGTTTTTGCTAGTTAATATAAATAGAATTAATAAAAAATATTAAAAATTGAAATTAATTTCAATTAAAAAAATAAAATTAAATATTTTAGGTTAAAATACCTTTTTGGTCTCAATTTTCGTCAAAATTTTTCAAATAAGTCCTAATTTTGGTTTTGTGTTCAAATAGGTCCCAATTTTCGTCAATTTTGTTCAATTGGGTCTTTTTTTGCTAACATCGTTTAAATCATTAACGGCCATGAACAGTGACTGTCACGTGTCACTTCGTGGTTTTTTTGATTTTTTTTTTATTTTAATTTTTTTTAATTTTTTTAATTTTTTTAAATGTACATGTGTCAACCCTAGAGCGTGCCACGTGTCACTTTGTGGTTTTTTTAAAATTTTTTAAATTTTTTTTAAAATTTTTTTAAAATGTTCACGTGTCTGCCCAGTAGTGTACCACGTGTCAAAGTCAATGTTCTAAATTCAATTTGGTCCCTATATTTGTTATTTTTGTTCAATTAGGTCCCAACTTTTGTTAACATTAACCAATTTGGTCCCTCTCCAAATTAAAATCAAATTTAATTTTTATATTAAAATTCACATTTTTTATTAAATATTTTTATATAATATATTAAAATTCACATCATTATAACTTTGATATAAAAATTAAATTTTGTCACATCTTCGATAGGGACCAAATTGGTTAATGTTAACAAAAATTGAGACCTAATTTAACAAAAATAACAAATATAGGACCAAATTGAATATAGAACATTGACTTTGACACGTGACACACTAGGTTGACACGTGGACATTTAAAAAAAATTCAAAAAAAAATAAAATAAAAAATTCAAAACAACCACGAAGTGACACGTGGCACACTCTTGGGTTGACACGTGTACATTTTAAAATAATTCAAAAAAAAATTCAAAAAAAATTCAAAAAAATTAAAAAAAACCACGAAGTGACACGTGACAGTCACTGTTCATGGCCGTTAATGATTTAAATGATATTAATAAAAAGGGACCCAATTGAACAAAATTGACGAAAATTGGGACTTATTTGAACACAAAACCAAAATTAGACTTATTTAAAAAAATTTGACGAAAATTGGGACTAAAAAGATATTTTAACCAATATTTTAAAAGAGAAAGAATCGTTACAAGTAGGGATGGCAACGGGGCGGGGCGGGTACGGGTATCATGATCCCATCCCCATCCCCATAATAAAAATTCATCCCCATCCCCATCCCCAAACAGTTGGGTATACAACTTTTGACCCATCCCCATCCCCACCGGGTAACGGGTATTTTCTTATACCCATACCCATACCCATTTTTTTATTGTTCCATATATCAATTAAATATTTTTTATAAAAAAAATTTAAA
>Ga0214544_1013108_pt1 | contig 10294 bp, 6 predicted proteins | sample CNSS3metaG_FD_160074 | JGI IMG/M metagenome (GOLD analysis project Ga0214544, IMG submission 160074) | Root nodule microbial communities from cowpea collected in UCLA plant growth center, Los Angeles, California, USA - CNSS3 | ecosystem: Host-associated > Plants > Roots > Nodule | place: USA...
CAGCAAGGGAACGATGATCCAGCAGCTTAGCCATCTGGGCTAGACCTCATGCTTCTTTCTTTCATGTTTTCTTTAGGGCTATGGCTCCTGTACTCGTTGTCTTTGGACTGTAAACTCTTAAGTAAACGGTTATCCTGCTTTTGTTGGCATCGTGGTGTGCCTGGTTTTGTAGGGGTGACGTTATGAACCCCAAGACTGCATAGTTGATTATCTCTGTGTGACATTTCCTTTAATTTTATGTATTAAATTAAATGGGGCGTTACAGTTATAATTTCATTTAATCGATCATGCTTAAGCTCACAACTTTCTCTAACGGAATAAATGCAAGGTCCTTTGCTTTACATTTTTGCAATTTAAACATACATCATATTAATGTGGTTAAAATGTTAAATATACGTATATATTTATGTCAAAGAAGTTTACTTATACTTTTGCAACAAAAATAAAGATAGTCTTACTTTAAAACACATTACAAAATAAGCTAAATTTTATCAACTACAAATTTAACAAAATTAAGGGTTACAAGAAAAGTTATAGTGGACTATTCTCATAGTTACAATTCAGCTCCCCATTTTCTTCTTTTGAAAAAAAGAAGTAAGGGTGAGTCTTTTTTTTTATCTTTAAAACTTCATCATAACATCTCAAAGTTTACGCATAGTTATTCAAATGAAGTTGCAATTGAATTAAGCAACTTCTCCAAATTTTAGATTTTCATGAACCATAACTAATCATGCCAAAATAAATCAAATTAATCATAAAAAAAATCATGTCTGTATATTTTGAGTTCAAGCTCTCACTCACAATTATCAATCATTTAATAATCATATTTATATAATTTGAGTTCAAATTCATCATTAGATTTATCGCATAATCATTCTTTAAGTGCTTAGGTCCTTGATAAACCCCCTTATTGCATAGAGATTTAGCAAACATATAAGTTTCCCCCTAATGTAGTGTAAAGGTCAACCAATGTATCAATCTGAAGACATATAATTCATTTAGACACACTAGCAAAGCATTGACCAAGATTAAAATGCATGATTTTGGGGGAAACTATGAAGATATCAATGCATGAAACTAATGCAATGGAATGATCTAAAACAATGAATACAGTAAATAACATAGAGTTTTGACAAAATGCCCAAGTGACAAAATGCATATGTTAAAAGGTGTTTATTAAAATGTCTCAATGAAATGGAACTATGCAATTATGATGCTTGGAATATGTTTAAATGATTATAATAATGCATGAAATGTTTTTAGAATCATGAAACTACTCTAAAACAACAAAATCACAAAACAAAATTTGACAATAAACTGGTGTAGAACAATGTATCAGGTTTTGACAACTTTTTACTCTTGGAGAGAATGTATAAAATTGTGATGCAATGGGTTATATGATAGAATGGGCAAGCAAACAAACATAAAGCAATGCTAATTTAACAATGAAATCATATATTGCATCTAATTATCAATACATAATCACAATTCCTAAAACTAGGAAAGCTAGAAAACCTAATATTTATAAACAAGAATGAACTGAATTAACATGAAAAGCTTGAATCATTTGTGCAAGAAATGTTTCGAGCATGTCACCCCACATTATTGATAGTATAAGTCTTTAGTTTCTTTAGTGATGATAGTTGATTAAATCTTCCAGTCCTTGAGACAACCAACAATCAGTTCATTAAAGCAAGAATAAAACATAAGAGTTGTAAGATCCGAGAAATTTAAATAATTAAATAAATAATTATTTAATAAATGCGGGTAGGGGGAACCTTTATGGTATTTAATGCGGGCATTTATGACATGGAAAAGTATTAGTTCAAATAGTTGAGAGTACTTGATTGTGTTAAGAGGACTTGGCTTCAAGTCTTAAGTTTGCTAATTGTTTGTTAATTTAATTGTGTTATTATTTGCTTGAGACTAGAGTAAGAATATAAAATCATAGAGAAGTAGGAAATACCAAGAAACATGAATTGGTTTAATGGTTGTGCATGCACTTGATAATTGGAAGGTCATAGGTTTAAACTTTGGTTAGAGTAAAATCATCTCATTTTTTTTATGCCTCGGGAGGTTCCACAAATGTGGACACAAAGAGGTTAATTGGACTTAATTAGGCTTTAAGGACCCAATTAAAGGGCAAAATTAATTTAATTAATTTTTAGAGCTGAAAAGTGAGGAAAATTCACTTAATTTTCGTGTGGCTGCCAACCAAGGAAGTTTAGGACCCTAAAAGTTGAGTTGGGAGAGTGTTAGAGGGTTTGGGAGATGGTCTCAAGGTTGGAGTTCAAAGGTGGGACGAATTAGGAATAGAGAGGAACGCTAAGAGAAATCATAGTAGTAGAAATTCCAGGTTAGGAGAAACTGAACTTGTTTTTTTTCTCTTTTGCAGTTTGATGTTTGGTTCTTGTTGTTTGCTCAGATGTATGAACACGTCAAAATGTTGAATGTCTTTGTTCTCCTTCCGTTGATTATTTTGTGACTTTCAGGTGTGTGAACCTGTAAGTTGGCTGGTGGGTTCTTTTTGAACCTATGTATGGACGTGCATTATAGTTTTGGGTTTCTTTTTTTTATGCGTGCATGATTTTTTTATACGTTGGCTTGGTATAGCAATTGTTGGGTTGATTTGGTGCAGTAAGTGATACAATTATAAAGGTTTGGAGTGGGTCTTTCCACGTCAATCGATGGGCAACATTAGAGTGTGTGTATGTCGGGTGTAGTTTTGATTAAAACCCTATTTATCAGAGTTTCGTAGGGGTGGGATGGAATCACTTGGTTGACAACCTTTGTACTTTTTATTCTTTGATTAAAACCTAATAACCTTGGTTAGGAGCGTGATGTAGTGTCGGTCTTTGGTTGGTTATTCACACTCATTGCACATCAAAAATTGTTATCAAAATTTAAGCGAGGAAGAGTGCATTCATTGGGTGGGGACGTATGTGTGTATTGCAGGGGTGCGTTGATTACAAATCAAATGCATAACCAAATGTTTCGAAAATGGGTTACGTTTTGGTTAGTTTTCAGTGCAGTGCTTTTGCTTCAAACTTGGTTTAATTCCATGGTAGATTATTTGATCAAGGGGCCCACTATTGAAAAAAAAAAGAAACACATTTATGGGTGTGAGGCCGTTTTGTCTCTTCCATTGTTTTATATCACTTTTAGATTCCTTTCTTTTATAGTTGTGTGGTTGCAGTACACGTGAGTGAATGGGTTTTAGCCTAGAATTTATGACATCTTTGTATCTAATGGGATCACGAAAATGAGAAAGGGTTTAGTTAGTTTTGGATTCTTCCTTGTTCATTTTAAGGGAGGTATATAATGTATTATATATCTATATCTTAAGCTATATTAGGTGTGGAATGTTTGATACACGTATATATCTGTATATATAATATAATGATAGTATAATATTATATAAAGGATTCAATTTAAGTTTTAAGATTGGATGGTAGTGGGGTATATTATATATTAACCATCCGTGAAAACCTAAGAAATAGAAGGTGCAATTACACTATTTCTCAGATTTTTCGCGCAGCAGTGACCGTCGGGCGGTGGTTTCCTGTCATTAGGCGCTAGGTCACTGGTCCTATTTCGTTGGGCGATAAGATCAAGTCGCTGGGTGACTATGATTTTTCTGGTTTGTGCAGTTTTTGTAAAACTATATTTTTCGATTCGTTAACCGTTCAATTTAGCTGAATTTTTGACAGAGGTTTCATAACATGTTGCTCTTAGTGTGAACGGTGTGATATTAGTTTGGATGTCTGTAGCTGGAGATATATGATACACATGGTTTCTGGATTGGAAGTCTTTCAAATGCACAATGATGATAAATTGTGGGCTGGACATAATGTATTTGGAATGAATAGAATGTTGTAGAAACTGTTTTGGTGTTAAATTCAATATGGCATGATTTATTGATAAAATAAAATCTGTAAGGGATTATTGTGAAACCTGAAGTGATGGTTTAATGAATTCATGATGAATGTAATTGTGTTGGATTGTGATCTAGTCATGTGATTATGACTGAATAAGCATATTTGATGTTATGGATTGTATGTTGAGTGCTTGGGGTTTTTTGGAACTTGCTCCAAAGTTCCAGAAAGGCAGTAGCAGTGACGTTACTAATGTGACGCCTAGGGCATGGGGTGTGCCGCTAAGCGATAAGGAAAAACTACAAAAAGCCTGCAATGTGTGGCACTGGCGAAAAGGGTGATTCCGCCAGGCAGAGAAGATCGAGCAAAGGATCTAGGAAAGCGCATGGCGCCTGACAGCGTGAGGTGTCCGCCAGGCGGTCTGGAACTAGACAGCGCTAGGAGACGTGTGTGATGGGCCAGGCGGTTTAGGGTGCTGAATTGGACTACGAAGATAATTCTACACGGCTTGAATTGAGGTATTGATGCGATGATTTGTTGGGGGCCCAATTACGAATGTAACTTGTATTGGGGTAACACGTGGCCACTCGAGGGTGTAGCCTGGTGGTTTTGGAAGTCCAGTGGAGTGTGGAGATCATGGCTCGTATGGCGGGGTTCCAGAAGATTGCCCTCTTCAGTTTAACCGATTGAGTTTGGTAGTCTGGGAACAACTACGGACTACGGTTTGTTTTGGGGAACTCCACTTGGAGTCGCGAATTATGGCCGTGGAAATTTATCCCGCGTGTGGACTATTAGGTAGTGGCCTGTAGTCGGAGGAGCGAGTAGACACTCGTGCAACAAAGATCGATCAATGTACTCATCAAAGGGTGTAGAATCAAGAGGCGTCCAGAGGAAGATATGAAAGTTTGGGTCCAAGTTTTGAGTGTAGTAGAAGTGTTAGGGGTTTTTAATTCTTATTATAATGTACATTGTAATGCATTTTTATTTTGAGCTTGTAACATCCTGTTAGGATATTATGGATTTTAATAACAAATAAAGAAATAATAAACAGTTTCATTTAATAATACCTCATTTCCCAAAATGCGGGAAATGTAAACTTTTATAGATTCCAATGATAAAACCAAAATCCATAATTACAAAAGTGGAATAATCCAAAAATATCTCATAGAAGCTTACAACTTATGCCAAAATCATAAAACATGAAAATATATAAACTCCCAAGCTTTTCCCCGCTCCGTGGCTAAGCCTCACCAGCACCACCTGCATCAACATCATCTGCTCACGTGTACCGCACACGCGATCATCGCCAAACACAAGCAGATAGGGTGAGCTTAACAGAATCAACATAAATTATATTCATATACATATATAAGTCACTTATATATTTCATGCAAACACACCAAATGAAATCCCTCCTTTGATTCCATATCACCTGGCCACAACCGGGTCATTCGTGTTCTACCTCTTTTAGTGATTACCCCAAGGTGACTTGCTGACATACCTATCGGCCACAACCGATAGAGCACATGCGAGAACCATTGCTACGGATCATACACCGTAACGCCAGGTGGAGTTCCCAAATACGAACACAGTTCGTAACATCCTAAGACTACCAAACTCGTCAACTATTTACTAAGGAGGGCAATCTATCTGGGCCCATCCGTACTGGCCACAACAAGCACACTCACACCGGCAACACTCACCAACCTAAACTCAACTCGAGGGATGCCATTCTGAGCTCAACTCGAGGAATGCCACGTGCTTAACCCCTATCCCGAGCTCAACTCAAGGGATACGTTCCGAGCTCAACTGAAGGAACACCAACAGTCCCACCTTTGAAGCATCACCAAAAGCCTTGTAGATCACGCATGTAGAATCTAACAACTCAAGTCTACAACATCAAAATCGCCTGGCGAGGGACGCGTACCGCTAGGCGCCAAGCGCCTCGTTTCATACTGCCTCTGCAACTATCGCCTGGCAGGACATCCTTCACCGCCAGGCGCCTCGCGTCATACAGAGCTTCTGGAATAGAAGCTATCGCTTGGCGGGTTGCACTCTGCCGCTAGGCGCCATACCAATATCTGCACAATACAGTATTGGTCTGAAGTTAGGCACTATTTATTTGCATCCAGACTCAGTTAGTCACTCAACCAAGTTCAATGGTCACATCCAAATTCTGTCGTAGTGCCCACAATGTCTCACATCCATTACAATTACTAGATCAAAAATATTAGCTTTACCTCATATTAAAATTAAAATTCTTAGCCTTAAGTTTTAGCACTCTATTTGCATCCAATGCCAGACCAGTCTCGAGTCATATGACAGTATTCCCAACATGCACCCAAACAATCCTATTCCTGCATTCTACATTGCCCTAATGTAATACCTTGATTTCCAAACCAATTTCCACAATTTATTCACCCCACTCAAACTTATCACATGTCATAGATATCGATCAACCAACACAATGAAAACAACTTCACGTAATTATTGCCTTATACATTAGTCTAACTAGTTCCTGGTTGAATTATAAATACTAATGTGTTAGTATTACTCCATTCCTTTACCACAACTTAGTAACTCTTCTCACTTCGTTTCAAGACTTAACATCCAAATAACATCTCCACAAAACTCCTCTCTAGGTATTTATTTACTTATCAATTATTTCCAACTGCCATAACTGTCTCGACACCAAAACAATCTCACAATTTACTCCCTCAGCGATGGCGCCTGGCGGCTCAACCCTTGCCGCCAGGCGGTGCCTTCTATTTTGGAAAAATTCCAGAATTTCCCTCTTTGTACAGCTCCTCCTAACAGCTTCTCATAGCACTTCTATGCCTATTCTCATCGCTCATCTCATGAACATAATAATGACCTACCAATAATCAATTTTAATTATTTTCAACCCAATAACAATTGTATCCAATTCATCCAAACTCCAATCATTCAGCATAACTCACACTCATACCATGTTCAACTCAATTGAACCCCAAACCCCACGAATTTAAGAAAAGTATAATGTTGAACCATTCTCCATCATTAAGACATGATTTTCTTCTGATCAGAATCCTCCTAGAACACTTTAACCAAATTCGAGCCAAATTGCTCGCGCCGCTTAGCGGTTCGACTGTCACCGCCAGACTCTTCATCCAAAACCCAAAAACTGGTGAAATAGCTTTGTGTCGCTTGGCGGTCGGGAGCTTACCGCCAGGCGGTTCCTCTTCAGGAACCCAAAACAGGTGAAAATCACATGTGCTGCCTAGCGGCTATGAACAGCCCGCCAGGCGATTTTTGGAAAATTTCCAAAAACTCAGAAAAACACAAACAGAACAATGGAAATGCATGCAATTCATATCAAACATTATACAGTTCATGCTCATAAATGAAAACTAACGCGTAAACTCCCATAACCTGGTTCCCTTAGCTTAAATTTGGAATTGTTGTGAATTCTTTCTTGATCCTCAATAATCTCCCTTTGGCTTTCTCTCCCAATTCAACTTTAAAGCTCCACTCCAACCTCACAACTCTTAAAATGCGTGCTCTGTTTTCTGAGTACAGTCACTGCTTGCCAAAACCTTTCTTCTTACCTCACATTGGCCTTTTAAAGGTGCCTTAAAACTAGATAATTACAAAAAACGAATTTAAGGTTTAATGGTAATGTTTATTATCATTCATTGATTCTTTATGGTCCATTTTTCAGCCACCCTTGGCTGCCCATGCATCTAGGGTTTCCCTTAACCCTTCAAATTCAAGCGAAAACCCAAAATGATCCATGCATAATCATCAAACCAATTCATGTTTCTTGCTAACGAATATAATTCAAGGATTATATCATTCCATAACAAGATCACATATTTATAAAAATATAATAACAAATAAATAACACATAATTGGCATACATAAGACTTGAACCCAAGTCCTCTCACATAATAAAGTACTCTTAGCCAATTAAGCTAGTACTTTTCCACGTCATCATCATCAACATTTAATGTCATAAAGGCTCCCACTTCCCGCATTTATTAATTATTTAATTATTTAATTAATTTAATTTTATGGGTCTTACAAAGCTCTCCCTATATGTATGTGTGGCGATGATCATGTAACTCGTTACATGGGAGCAAATGTTAATGCAGGTGAGCACGTGGATACTTAGTGCCAGAGTGGGGTCAACATGGGAATTTTTACATGGAATTATTTTATGTATTTTATGGATTATTTTTGTAATCAGTTACTATAAATTGTTTTATATTTGCAGGCGTTGAACACATTTATGGATTTTGTCTTTTAATGCTTTTAATAAAGTTTGAAATCTTCTCGCATTTCGGGAAACAACTTTGGTTATTAAATGCGTTTTATTTTAGCTTCATTTTATTTTATTTAAAATAGTAATATCCGACCGGGATGTTACAAAAGTGATGGAAAAGAATTATATTGTTAGTAAAATTCACAGAGAATTAAAAATACATTACACCCAACCCCGTAAATGAGAGAGTTAGCCACTCCTAGACAAACTGAATACAAGACTGATGTTGAAATTGAATGCCTCAATCCTTCATCCTTATGAATGCTCTTCTACCTTCTAGTGTAGAGACATCAAGTTTCTTTCTCTCCAAGTGTGTATTTGACCTATGCTAGGCCCTTTATTTATGATGTAGGATTATCTTGTTCCTTTTAGAAGATTATTGAATATGGTGATGATTGATTAAGAAAACCAAGAAAATCCCCACTGCACATTAAGATAGCAAGCTATCTAGATGTGAAGGTTCCTTTCCAAGGTTCTAGAGTAGAGAAGAAAGGATTGATTCAAAACAAATAAGAGTGGACAACACATAAAAAGAGTAAAACCCAAGTGACACACACAAAGGAAGAAGAAAGCATAAAATGGAAAGGAAAGGAATAATAAAAATGTGAGAAGCACACCACTACAAGGCTATGCTAGAAGAAGCCATGGCAACCTTGAAGATGAGTGGATGTGTGCTGCCACTTGAATCAAGATTCAAGATAAGGCTTAAAAGCATTCTCTCCTTAAGGAGGAAGACTCTCACAATGAGGGATTAGTTTATTGGATTCTCTCCTTAAGCAGGGCTAGGTTCTGTTACAATTTTATTTGGGATTAGTTTATTGGATTCTATGATATCTGGTGAAATTTGATGAGGGAGTTGTTGGGCAAGAATTAAAGAGGTTGGGATTACCTTAGGGTATAATGATATTTGCTATATAGGTCTTGCTTATATCAGTTATGGCATAGTAGAAATTATGAATTTTTGGATAAGATGGGTGTAAGGGGTTTAGGGAATTGAACCACCACTGTTGCGATTCGGAGTTAACTCCAAGTTAACATTAGAAAAGGGAATGAGTCGAGAATGGCTGTAATGATTAGAATTAAGTTAAGGAAGCAGCACTAGGGAGTGCATTGTGATGTGGTAGTGTTGAATAAGGTTGAATTAGAGAAAACCAAGTTGTACCCTTATGTGGTTGAATATAAATGAAAGTAGGAAATTGGATAGCAAGTTAGCCACTGGAAAGGAAATACCATAAACCGGAGAAAATAGCGTAAGTCGTGATGCTTATATGAGTAGTTTAATCTGTGCAGATTTGTAAAGAAACCAGTACAACGTCAATAATTATATGGCACCTGGCGGTGGCTGTTAGACCGCCAGGCGAGAGCCACAGCGTCAACGAAGTCTGGTAGGAGTTCGCCTGGCGGTGAATGTAGTTACGCCAGGCGGTTGCGGTGAATTCAGTAAGGTCCGAGCGTGGATGCGCCTGGCGGTGTGGAATTTCCCGCCAGGCGGTATCTACAATTATTGATAATTTTGAGGTGCTTGGCGGTATGGATTATTCAACTTTTGTAATCATGGATTTTGGTTTTATCTATTGAATTTATAAAAGTTTAAATTTCCTGCACTTTTGGGAAATGAGGTTTATTCATAAATGCGACGTCTTTATGACTTTATTTATTTTATTTATTTGAAATCCATAATATCTTGACGGGATGTTACAGGAACCCTTAAGTTGAGCTCAGGTTGGCGAGTGTTGCTGGGGTGAGTGTGCTGGTTGTGGCCAGTACAGATAGATCCAGATGGATTGCCCTCCTCAGCAAATCGCTGACGAGTTTGGTAGTCTTGGGACGATGCGAACTATGTTCGTATTTGGGAACTCCGTAGCAATGGTTTCCCGTACGTGCTCTGTCAGTTGTGGCCGATAGGTTTGGCAACAAATTACCTTGGGGTAATCACTAGAAGAAGTAGAACACGAAATACCTGGTTGTGGCCAAGTGGAATGAATGAGAGGGATTGGAATTCCTATGGGTTGAATGTATTGTCTATATATATATATATATATATATATATATATATATATATATATATATATATGTATGTATATATATATATATTTTTTTTTATTTATAATTATTA
>Ga0214544_1013110_pt1 | contig 10287 bp, 5 predicted proteins | sample CNSS3metaG_FD_160074 | JGI IMG/M metagenome (GOLD analysis project Ga0214544, IMG submission 160074) | Root nodule microbial communities from cowpea collected in UCLA plant growth center, Los Angeles, California, USA - CNSS3 | ecosystem: Host-associated > Plants > Roots > Nodule | place: USA...
TTTTGCATTGATTATGTAAATCTGAAAATGGGTGTAGCTTTTGGTGTTATCCTTTATTGGAATTATCTGAATAAGTAAAGCAAAGAGTCCCCCCCTTTCCCCTTAGCCACCATCTGTATTCTGCCACGGAAACTACATGTCTTGTCCACCATTTTCCACCATTCTTTGTCCCTAACATGTCTTCTTCTAACATTTCTTTATTAACTTTTGCAAATACTATATTTTTTAATACCTTTAATTTCGGTGGGACCTTTGCTTCCAACATATTCAACTCTAATCAAATATTCTATCTTTTGGACTATATATATTTATCAGTATTTTTCATTAAATTTTATTTTATAACTTATGTCAAATTGAATATCAATATATACTGTGTATATGACATACTATACATTTTTACAAAAATTGTTTTCATTTGTGGGAACATGATGTATTACTTCTATTATTATTATTATTTTGGTGTTATGTCTAGTTGTCGAGAGAAAAATATATTTGAAGTCACAAAATTCTTTTAACTCCTTTGAAAGGAAACATATATGTTTTTATTTTTATTTTTATGAATCTTTAAGCAATCTTACTTTAAATACTTGAATTGATGTAAAGATTATACATGGCTTTTTCTGTAAATATTTTAAGCAATCTTACTTCAAATACTTAAACTATTGTGGAGATTGACATTATTTGGCTTAATCAGTATTATTAACATATTTCATTTGAGTTATGAAACTTTTATCATTCTATATATTGTCTAAAATTAAGACAGTATTTCATTTCAAAATTCTTCGTCACACCTTTCATATAAACTATATAATTATTTTGAATTATTAACATGAAGTCACAATAACTCTCTTGCTCCTCAATCATTATATTTATATTTTTTTCTCTTAAACAATTATAATATTAGATATAATTAGTTGTAAAGCCAATTTAATATCAGTTTATCATCATAACATGATAGTTTTCTTATACATTAACTTGATAAAGGGAGAGAACAAAGTTAAGTTGAATATTTATTTACTTAATGCATTTAATAAACTCATTTTGCATACTCCAAAATCAACAAATAAAAACACATTGACAAAGTTATATATATTATTTTCTTTTCTTTTTCATCCATATCTTTTAAATTATCAATTAGTTGTGAAACTTTAAAAATACATTAATATATATAGCTTTTCTCTAAACTTTATGATAAAAAATGTACTACTGAATATTAGTTTAAATGCAAGAAGTGACTAAAATCATTACTTATTCATTAATTTAAGTTTTGAAACCAAAAAAATAAAAATTAACAATATATAAATGGTTTAGATACAAAAATACATTTTTCCCTACAAATTATTATGATCGATTTATTAACTTTAATTTTATTTTGTAATAAATGTTTTATTCCTATTTATCATGAATTAATCTTTAATATGACAGAAAATATTGGATTATAAGGTTTGAAGAGCTAAGATATCTAAACGGATGAAAAACACCCTTAAACGATCTAATATTTCATTATGAATTTGAGTGAAGTTGGATTAAAAAAATTATTATTTTTTAATTATAAATTGAAATTCAACTTATTTACTTAACTAAATAAGTTTAAGCCAAGTTATAAGTAGGTTATAATCTCATTTACAAATCACCACATTTCATATTAAAAAATACAATAAAAATATTAAAACTCTTAATATTACATAAGTATTAAAATATATACCCACTATACTTCTATAAATTTAGTAAGTCAATTTATCTATTTCTAGCTGGTGAAACCGGATTCAACATTTTCTAACTAACTATAAAAAAACCTAATTAGTAAGTTAACTTAGCTCAAGATTATAGTCTAACTGGTGAGTCAAGTTGATATCTTTCACAGCTCATTGATGTGCCAACATCTAATCTCGAAATAATTATCAAGAATCCTGGTTTAAAAAATGAACATATAATTACTAAATTTAAGTTGATGTTAAAATTAATTATTTAATAACAGTACATTAATATTAGACATTATATTAACCAACAACGTTAATATTCTTAAAAGTTGACAAGATGTTATATTTGGACGTTTTATTTGTCTGTCTACTCAAAATCTGTCCTTTCAATTTCAACATAGTTTGGCAGACGACCGTTACGTACTTCTATTACATTCAAATGTGTAGGATTCGTTGTTTTTTAAACATGCTGTTTGAAATTATAGAGTGCAATGCAACTATCCCTTGCAGGTTTACTATGAACTTGATGAACACAGAACTCAGGTTGAAGCAAAGGATGTTGCAATATGTAGGGTGGAACAGTCCTTTCCCTTACGACCTTGTCCAACGAGAGCTTAAACGATATCCAAGTATGTATTTGTAGAAGTAGAAAATTTTTCCTTCAAATTATTATTATTTTTTATTTCTCATATTGAAGGCCTGAATTGGGTATAATTTGTATTTTGTCTGGGACCTAATTTTGTTGCTTGTGCTTCTTACTGTTTAAATTTCCTAATTTTAATGACGAGTCTTTTACTAAATAGTTTCACCCAGAGAGAGATAATTTTACATTTTATTGTTAAGTAGGCCTAACCATTTTGCAATAGGGGGATATATCTGTTTTTCCACCCTTTTAGAAAGATTTGATTTTGTTAGACTCGTTATTATTTGTGACTAAATCATATATTCTCTGTTTTGATTCTTATATAGATGCTGAAGTTGTTTGGTGTCAAGATACACTTACGTTTTGCCCCGACTTATATCTTCAATGAAAGCTGTGAATAGAGGAGGTTATGATGATGTGAAATATATTGGTCGTGCTCCATCTGCAGCCACAGCCACTGGTTTTCTCAAGATTCACCAGAAGGAACAGACCGAGATTGCTGAGAAAGCCCTTCAACAGGAACCAATTGATTTCCCTTACTGAAAAACCCTTTGCACATCATGATGATGCATTTCATTTACTTTATCCACATAAGGGTGGAAGGAAGGTGACTTCGTGCATTTGCTTGAGTTTTGACATTTTGTTTTTTGCTTCCTCACAAAGTGTCAGCTTAGCTAAATTTCAATATATGCATATGCTCAAACCTTTTTATTTTATTGCCAAGAGGTACGCAAAAGTGGTTTCCTTACTGGTTGTACCGAGGCTTTGATATTTATACTTTTTGTTATACTGTAACTTGGAGATGGATCTTCAATAATTTTTTGACAATGTAATTTCATTTTCCAGATGCATGCCTTGGCAGTATAGCCTCGGGATCATGATCAAATTAGTTTTTCCCCTCAATTGTTACCAAAATCAACTTTGATATGGTTCTTGAATCAATTTGAGTTCACCTTCTACGTATCTTTGTCCGATAATATACTCTTGATCGAACTTTTGTGGTTATTGTATTTTGCTATGAAGTTGGATAACGTTCGTTTCTAATTCAACCATTGGGGATCTGCAACAATTTAACAGAACAACCTTATAGAGGGTTTTTATGTGCTACAATCAAGTTTAGCTTTTGTGCTCTTCAATTTCAAAAGAAAATCTCTAGTTCAGAATATAGAAGAGATTGAAAACCCAGTATGGGTTAGTAAAATAAAGCTTTCTTAGTTTAAGAAGCCAATGTATCAACGTTTTACATTTTCGTGAAAAAAAATGATGGTTTTTTTGGATCAAACTTCTGGGACTAACTATCATATATGCCACATGCATGCATATACCTAAAGCAATAAATTGTTATAGCTCACAACGCCAGACAAACAAAGAACTGACTGTAACATGAATATACCCTTTCCTCTCGCATGTAATAACCTCTATTCATCTTCATACATAGTATAGATGGGATGGGTTACCACCCACAAAATTGACATCAAATCTCTTAAAAGATTCACTAAGGAACATGGCTTGCAAGCAATTTAACAAAGGTGACAAGACATCAGCAGATTGTGATGGGAAGAATGACACCGAACCACGAAAAGACATCTTCATTACCATAAACAAAACAAAAGTTCCTACAAGAAGCATCGGCTAAAACTTCCCAAACATGCTGAGTGACTTTTACAAAATCTGTATAAAATTTATTCTAGATTTCAATGTTTCAAAAATAAAAAGAATATTTGTCGAAGTTAATATACCACCATACATTATTCAAATTACAATCCTAAAAAGTAGAAATTGTTAAAATTGATCCTGTGTAATTGATGTAGTATTTCCAACATAACTATTGGAATGTCAGAGATGACACACAAAGAGAACATTGACTAGAAAAGTAAAATTACAAACAATTACATCAGCGTAATAGTAAAAATATCAAACTACGAGATTTTTCAGAACATTTGAAGCAAAATCAATAGTTCAGTCAGCCAGTAGATTCTGCTAGTTATTGCTGATACCAGCCAAAACATAAAAGTCTGAAAAATCAGTGACACAAAACATCATCTGAAAACAACTACCAAACCTTCTACAAGGCCATAATTCGATCCAAGATTGTTTTAAGTTCTTTCAGACATTCTCCAATAGCACCTATATCTTGCTGGTTCAGACAATCAAGCATTTCGGTGGCTCTACAAATTGTAAGATTGATATCTTGCTTTTCTTTTGAGCTCAACTTCGAGTTGATTTTCTCTTCGTTCAAAGCACTTCTGATCCTGTAAACACGACGATCTAAATCATTTAATGCATTCGCCTTCCTAATAAACTTTTCATCTTCAGACTTGTACTGTCGTGCTTCTTGAATCATTCTATCAATTTCTGCAGATGAAAGCCTTCCTTTATCATTGGTTATCGTAATTTTTTTCTCATTGCCGGTTGCTTTATCCTCAGCAGAAACAGATAAAATGCCATTTTCATTTAAGGCAAAAGTTATATCAAAAGGATGGCCTCGGAGAGCTGGAGGAAAAATAGAAATAGAAAAAGATCCCAACAAATTATTACCACTTGCCTTTGCTCTCTCGCCCTCATAAACCTTAATCTTGATTGACAATTGGCCATCTGTGCATGTCCAATAACTCCGTTTCTTCGTTACAGGAATAGTATTGTTCCTCGGGATGAGTACACTCATGATATCTCCCTTTGTTGATACGCCAAGGGAAAACGGAGTAACATCTTTTAATACCAATGGTGGAACATTGCTAATACCTTCACTTAACATTGCAGCTTGTATAGCTGCACCATAAGCGACAGCTTCATCAGCATTTATACTCTTGCAAAGATTCTTCCCATTGAAAAAGTCTTGCAGCAGCTGCTGCACTTTCGGAATCCTGGAAGAACCACCCACCAGAACAACATCATGCACACGGCTTTTATTCATTTTAGCATCCCTAAGACACTCCTCTACTGTCTTCACACACTCTTCAAAGAGATCGATATTAATTTTTTCAAATTTGGCTCGAGTATTGAAGCATGCCAATCAAATCCTCTAACTAAACCATCTACCTCAATGTCTGTTTTAATGGCATATGAGAGATGCCTCTTTGCTCTCTCGCAAGCACTCTTTAACCTCCTCAGGGCTCGTGAATTTCCACTTATTTCGACTCTATTTTTTGTTCTCAATTCCTCCACAAAGTATTTCATCATCCTATTATTGATGTCTTCCCCACCCAAGTGAGAATTTCCTGCAGTCGCCTTAACTCGAAAGACTTTACCCTCAATGGTCAGGAGAGATACATCGAATGTACCTCCTCCAAAGTCAAATACCAAAATATTTCTTTCTCCAATACAATCATTTCTCTTGTCAAGAGCATATGCGATGGCTGCAGCAGTTGGTTCATTGATTATCCGAACAATATTCAGACCGATAATAACACCAGCATCAATAGTAGCTTTGCGCTGAGAGTCGTTGAAATATGCAGGTACCGTAACCACCGCATTCTTCACAGGCTTTCCCATGTATGCCTCAGCAATGGTCTGCATCTTTGACAGTATCATCGATGATATTTCCTCTGCATAAAACTTCTTTTCCTCACCCTTATATTTGACAACAACCATTGGTTTGTCATCCACACCAGCAACCACCTTAAATGGCCACATCATTTTGTCTTCCTGAACCAATGAGTCAGTGTATTTCCTACCCATCAACCTCTTAACATCTGCAAAAAGTTACAAATAATATTTTGGTAATCTATTTTTCTTGCTACAAGTTTACAGAAAAAACATATAAAGGAAAAAAAAAAAAAGTTAATGGTTTAGAAGTAGAAACATACCGAAGATGGTGTTCTCTGGATTGATGGGAGCTTGATCTGCAGCAGCATCTCCTATCAACCTTTCATAATTCGTAAAAGCAACACACGAAGGGGTGGTGTTGTTGCCTTGATCATTAGGGATAATGTCCACTCTATTATGTTCGTGCCGCCATACTGCAACACAGGAATACGTCGTGCCAAGGTCGATCCCTATTACCAATTCATTATTTTCTTTGGTGGCCATTCTTCTGTATGTGAATGAAGATCCTGAGATAGGGAAGAACATGAGAAATATGGATGAATATGAGGATGGGTTTTCTCACTTTGTTAATTATAATATGAAAATCACCGAAACAGTACACTTCCATAACTTTTTTTTCCCCGTAAAAATAACATGTATATTAAGAAAACACAATCTCGAATTTATGCCTCAGGGATGGATGCACGCGGGTATAATATAATCAGAATTTAGTAACTAATAGGATAATTATGCTTTTCTTCAATATCAGGACCAAGTGCCTCCTGGCCCACGACAAAGGCATTTGAATTTTGTTATTTAATGAAAAAAATTAAAAATAATTACAAAAGCTTCGCAATAAATGGACAGGACAGGACATAATTACAGGCATAACTTAAAGTTATTAAACTATGAAATACTTTTTTCTAAACATACATCTTAAATTCTTTTTGCTACACAATCAATAAAATTGTCAATAATTATTTAGAGATAAAAAAGGAATTATCTGTTCTACAAAACATGTGATCTTAATAAGCCAAACATTTGCGAAAAGACTTATAAGGGTGCTTCCCGAAAAGCAACAGTGTTAAATATATAAACATAACATGATTAATTTTTTTGTCAGTTAATTTATACTTAATCATAAACTAACCAACTATTATCTATAATTCAAGAGTCACAGCTAGCAGTTATCTATTGCAGCAAATTTTAGTTAGACAGAAAATAATTCTTGTGATTAAACGACCTGATACGATGAGTTGCAAAGACTACACCCTAGTGGTAGGATATACCCTGAAATCAATTTGCCTATTCAGATTCTTCTTCGCGAGAGAGTCCACCACTCACCGCGACACTACTCGGCCCAAACAGAGCTATCGACGGCGGCGTTATCGCCGATTATCGTCCGTTAACCCGTCGCCGTAACCTTGTCGGCGGTTTCCTTTTTCTTTCTCTAAATCGCCAAACCAAAAAAAAAAAACACTAAGCCTAGCCTTATCCATGACCGCATCTCCACTACGGTGAAGGCTGCCGCCGATGACGCTGCTCGGAGCCGGAGCACTCAGCCATAGAGATGGTGCAGTAGATAAGAAACGAAACAAACAAACGACAAGAGACTCCGAAATAAAGTAAAGAATAGGAACCTTCGAATCAGCTTTTAATTTCTGTCTTCTTCCTTAAGCTTTTGTCTCTTGTTTCCAGAGTGTTTTCTCGTCTCTCTCTACCGGCAAAGTGATCAAGGTTTATATAGGAGTGGGGAAAGTTACACAATTCCCCTCCCGTGCCACCCACGGTTAGTCCTAAGACGAAAAAACATGACATGAAAACAGAGTATACGTCAGGAATTTTAAAAAATGACCATGATGCAAAAAACATGACCACCCATCTTTTTCAGAAAAAAAAAAAAAAAAAAAAAAAAAAAAAAAGAAAAAAATTTTTAAAAAAAAAAAAAAAAACAAAATAAAAAAAAAAAAAAAACAATAATTAAAAAACAAATAAAAAAAAACAAAAACAATAAAAAGGTAAAGATTCTGTTAGAGATATGCAAATAACTAACTATGTAACAATAACTAACTATATGTAAATAACTATGTAAAGTCAACACCTCCTGTCGACCCAACTTCTTCTGACACACAATTAAAATTCCAATTCATAACAGAAATATGCAAATGACACATGTGATTAAATTATAACAGTTTTCTTAATTATTAAGGTTGGTGATTAATATACGTAATGAATACAAATTATTTAAAAATATTTTTATTTTCTATTTATTATGTTCAGTACAATAATTATTATGAATTTAATTAGAATAAAATCTAAACCATTTTGTATTATTATCTAATTATATAAATATATATGACTTTTTCACTTTTATAATAAATAGTTAGATTAAAGATTAATTTTGAATACCAAATAATTATCATGTATAAACTAAATGTTACAACGAATAGAGACAAAATATTTGTGTTTTATTACAGTTTTGTTGAAGAATACGTAAGAATTGAGTTAAATTAGTGAAACTGATCGTGAGTAAATTTTTAGATTAGGAAATGTGATTTACATATTTACTATTTATTTTCAATAACTCATTGGTTGATATTTATTGGAAAAAAGTGTTAACCGTTATTTAATGCATTTTTAACACATTTATTTATATGATTTAAAATTTATTAAAAACTGCAAACGATAGTTTCATCAAATGTGGAGAAAAAGTCGCAATTCTTCGCATTTTAATCAGGTTATTCTAATATTAATTATGATATGATTCATTGTCCTGGCGATCATTATTTATATGTGGACATATGTATTCACTTGTCATTTAATAATAGTTATTTTTTAATATTGCAAGTGTATCCGAAGGACTTTTTACTAACTTTCTCTTTTCTGTTTATTGTTCAAATATTATCTCATTTCTTCTGAAATCATAAAAATATTAAATAATATTTTTTAAGAGATATGTATTTTTCAATTTTTAAAATAACAAATCAAAATATTATACCACAAAACTGTTTCAATTTATTATATTTCAATAAATAATAAAAATCTATATATATATATATATATATTAAAATAACATATAAAATATGTAAAATAGTATATGTATACGTCACCAAGTTTAACGGCATAAACAATCTACATTAAAAGAATTTATTATTTCTGTCTAATACTAAGAGAAACATATGTGTTTTTTTTTATAATAAACAAAAATAACAATGTTATTATAATTATAAAAATATATGTAAATAATGTCCATAATTTTATTATATAATTATTAGTTATTTTATAAGTAATTTTTTTATTATAAATCATCATTTTAATTTAAAAATTATTAAATTTTAAAAAAATAGTCAAATTGAGAAAATAGTTAAATTAAAAAGGCTACTTATCTCAAGGAATCAAAAGAAAAATCAATTAATTCCTTATCATTCATTAGATTGTATTCGATCATTGATAGAATGAAAAATTTGTCATTTCTTGAAATATATATTTTGATTCAAAATCTTTAGACCACGATGGAATAGATGAGATAAATTTCAAAATGAGTTTTCGTTCAAGAATGAAATCGTATATAGTTTGTAACTCTTTCTTATTGTTCCCTTCTCAACTTAATAATTAGTTCAATTCAATGTATTAGTTCCAACCATGTTTATCTCTGTTAATTATGTACTTTCACTTCTTAACATATGAAGCAAAATTGTACTTGTTTTTATTTTTCTCTTTATTTTTCTCAATAGAATGGTTTTTCTTGTTTAATGCATTTTATATATTTATTTGATAATACATTATATGCATTCTAAGACATTATATATATATATATATATATATATATATATATATGAAGTAAGGATTGAACATTGACTTGAGTCATGGTGATTTTAACATCAACAACAACTTATTTAATAGGTTTAATTATGCCTTTGGTCCCCATTTTGGAGTCAAAATCTCAAAATGGTACCCAAAATTTTAAAAGTCTCAAAATAGTCCCCTTTTTTGTTGAAACGTCTCATGTTTGCCCTTGCCGTTAAGTCAACGTTGACGCCGTTAGAGGGAGTGCCACGTGTCAGTTCCTCGATTTTTTGAATTTTTTTATTAATTTTTTTTTGAATTTTTTTTTTTATTTTAATTTTTTTTAAAAAAATTAAAAAAATTGTCACGTGTCAAGCTGTCATCGTGCCACGTGGCAGTGACAGTGACACGTGTCAGTATTACGCCACGTGTCATTTTTTTAGTCTCAATTTGGTCCCTTTATTTTAATTTGTCTCAATTTAGTCCCAATTTTTGTAAAAATTTGGAATTTTGTCCCTCTCCAAATTGAAATCAAATTTAATTTCTGTATAAATGTACACAAATATTTCCATCAAAATTGATATTTCAAGTAAATATTTTTAACCAAATTAAGTTCATTTAATTAATATTTTA
>Ga0214544_1013117_pt1 | contig 10284 bp, 3 predicted proteins | sample CNSS3metaG_FD_160074 | JGI IMG/M metagenome (GOLD analysis project Ga0214544, IMG submission 160074) | Root nodule microbial communities from cowpea collected in UCLA plant growth center, Los Angeles, California, USA - CNSS3 | ecosystem: Host-associated > Plants > Roots > Nodule | place: USA...
TTTGGCAAAAGTGGACCATTTCTTCCACCACACATTTTCAATCACTTTCTTTTACTCTGCAAATCCATTGTTGTATACCATTAAAGCATGTGAACATGCGGTGCCAAAAGTCGTAGGTCCACCTACTTTTATGCATATTGTTTTCTTGCACGATTTCACGAATTATGTATACTATGCTCATTGCAAGTTGTAAATGGAAATTTTTAAGCCTAAAGGGTTGTATTTGACAATGAATGTTGGGTCAAATTCGCTACTCTATGTGTTGAGTTTTAGGAATGTAATCATTTAAGTTATGGAATGTTCTTTTAACACAGTACACTAACTCATAATTATAGAGATTAAATTGCAGGCATAAAATGTAACAACTATACTGTAATTAATAAGTGAAACAATGACTATATTTTCTTTTCTTGATTAGTTATGTATCGTGGGTGTATATATTATACTAAATTTGATGTGCTTCGATACGATATCGAATATTTTCAGCTAAATGTAAAAAATTGTAGGAATAATATATGGATATAATCATATGGGTTTTACCCTATTCAAATGATACATCATTATGTGTCGTGTTAACACAAAGACCAAGAAATTATACATAATTTGCTTTGTTTCCATACCAAGTACATGTACATAAAGGTGAGTTAATTGCTTTACAATCATCTTACAAAATGATATACTTGTTATACATTACAAATATATATCAATTATTACGCCACATTCTCACGACATATAGAATAAATTAAAAAAAAATCACTTCTATACAACAATAATACACAATGTCTGTATCTTAATAAAACAGTGTAATTTTTCAACTCAATAACTTCTATGATACTTGTATTAAATATATTTTAAAATGTAATAATAATTAAAATGTCTGCAATATAATTGGTAAAAATAAAATTTAATATCTTATATCAAGACGATTATTGTCATTTGTTATAGAAGATCTTTATAGAATAATTTTTTTTGTTATTTGACCATATGATATCTTATTCATATGATTGGATCATTAGTGATAACATGTTTTTATAATGACTTTCATGTTTAGTATTATGATTCTTTAACACGTAATAACATCCTAAGTATCCTCCCACCCTCCCCATAAAGGATCATAACAAACCTAAAAGGAGCAATACACTCATAAAATGACCATAATATCATACAAATATGACATACACAATGTACATCATACATGTACATGCATCTCATTAACATAATTGCCAATGATATATTTAACACACACACACACATATGTGTGTGTATATTGATACAAATCATCTTAATAATTCTACTCTTCATTAGATATGCATCACTTGGGCAACCACTCATCACTTTGAAGACCACACATTGTTGGAGCGATACCAACTTTAGAAAGGAAAATGTTACTTCTTATGCAACCCAACAAGTTTATGAATGGGCATTTTGACCACTTCATCAACACTTGAGCATTGTTTATGTAGATGCATGATCTCCCAACTTGTATAATCTTATGCGTTAACCCTACTCGTCAACGCTTGAACGATCTCTCATCACTCGTGCATCAATTGTTCCACACGAGAGATGATTGTCCTGATCTCTCTTGCTCAAGCCTCAAACCATCACTTGAATTGTGTACTACTACATTGCTTGAATAACCACTATGGTGATCAAGTGGTTGTCCTTCGCTTGACGACCATTAGACCACATAATATATTTACAAAAACATCTAAATATGTCAGATATAACTATTATAAAAATTGATATTTTTTTCCTTACAATCATCGGTCATATTATAAAACACTAATTAAATTTGTAATACACAACAATAATATGATTGACTCAACTTAATTTTTATGTAGTTGCGTTCACATAATTATACTTTACCAATAAGACAATACTTTGATTAGTTTTTTTTTTCTACTAAAATTTCAATTCTTACAACTTTTGTTTGAAATTAATCATGATACGATGTAATCATATAGAGGAATAAAAAGTGGTAAAAAAAATGATGATATGGGGTTTTTTTTTTTTACATTGTTATAAAACCAAAATAACAAAAAATTCATATGAAATATTTGTATTTACCTTTTATATAATCACTAAAAAAAAGTTTTACTTGTGATAATTATTTTTTAAAATTGTGGCGGTTTTAACTGCCACTATTTATGAGTGTGGGTGTTTCAAAAACCTTCATAAATCTCATTGCCAAAAAATATAATATGACGATTTCAAACGAACCGCTGCAACAACCATAATTTATTATAGTAATGTTTTATAGATGTAAATAACAACAATTATAATTGTCGTAATTTTTGTATTAGAGAACAATTTCAATGTAATTAGTGGTGGTTTGAATCGTCACAATTCTCATTATATTACGACGTTTTCACTTGTCGTAATTTAAATATTATATTATTTATAATTATAAAATATAATTTTATAATCTACCTTTATAACATGTGTTTACAATTTCACAATTTAATTAAATTTATTTTCTCATATTACTAAATAAATAAAAAATTGAATATATTACGTCAAAAACAATAACCAATTTTTTTTTCATCAAAGATTTAAGATAGTGAGGTATATTCATTAATAATTACATTAATGTATAAGTAATTCATTTGTGCACACATTTTTCATTGTTTTTCTAAAGGTATTTTAAAAAGTTATAAAAAATGTTTAAAATATTAACAAATATAAATAATATATTGAAAAATCTTAGTTGTTGTCTTGTTTTTTGGTTTACAAAATTAGAGGGAATTCAATTTGGGTGTTTGAAATTAAGTTTGTTTTAGGATAAAGGAAGTTCATGAATACAAAAACAAGAAGCTAACATACATCGAACACATGTATTATTGAGCATGGTAACCTTCAAAGATAGCTATTTTGGTGAGTAAGTATCCTCGCTGGGTAAGTGTTTCTCAATAAAAACTTCCATAGTTATTTCACTAGGCGAGTTGGTGCATATGATGACCAATAATTGATATTTTAAGTGAAACTAGTCTTTTAAAGTTTTAAAATGTGCTTACATATTTAAATTGTAATGAATGATGAATTGTATGATATTGTTGATTAAAATGAGGTTAATTGATCTAAAATTGAGAAAGATTTAATATAATAATTTATGTATGAATGAGTAGGTGATGATTTCATTAAGATGTGTTAATTTGTATGACATAAACATAGTCATTTCCATGGAAATATATAATATGTTGAAATATTGTAGGTTGTTTATTTAATGGGGTTTCTAAAAAGATATTATCCTAACTCTAATAATGTTGGATTTACATAGCAAAAGATACTAAGATATTGTGTTACGAGAGTCAATGAATGTTTCTATTATTTATAGTGTGAAAACAAGTTTTTGGTAGATCATAGAGAATTTACTCTATCATACAAGAGGATGTTATTTCAACCTCTTTCTAATCCATATTTTTTCACTAATTTTTTAAATTTTCTATAAGATTCTAGCCCTAAAGATTTTATGTCAACCTTTGTGCAATTACTACATTGACCATTACTAAATTAACTTATTATAATTCTTACGTATTTAATTTTTTTTTATTTTTCTACTTCTCTCATAAAAAAACCAAATTTTTATATTTTTCCTTCTATTTTAAATAAAAAACGAAAAGTCAAAAAAAAAAAATGAAAAGCAAAAAACCAAATAAAACAAAAAGTAAAAAAAAGTAAAAAAACCTAGCTCAAAATTCGGTTCCGAGGGATTTGTAGGCCTCAGGAATTAATATGCAGTTTCTGTATTCGTACGTTTGCAAATCGAATTATCACCTAAAAAAAAGTGTGCTATGCATGTAATTATAATCTACAGTACCCTATATAGGGAATAAAAAGAACAATGCTATTGCAGACAAAAAAAATTCACACAAAACACCGTTAAACTTAATATATATATATATATAGATATATATATATATGTTAAATATATTTTGTTCTCTTAAGTTTTAGTGAAAATTAAAATTAGTCTTCTTTGAAATTCTGAATCAATTTAGTCTTTCATCTTTAATAAATAGGTGAATTTAGTTATTTTAACCAAATTTTATTAAATTTATTTGACGTTTTAATTGTTTTTCTAAGTAAATATTGAAGCTAAAATGAGTTAAACGATGTAAACAACTCAAATACAATTATGAAATACATTTAAAATGTCAAATAAACTTAAAAAATTTGGTTAAAAGAACTAAATATACAAATTTTCAAAGTTAAGAGATTAAATTAATCTAAAATTTCGAAAAAAGACTATTTCTAATTTTCAACAAATATTAAGTGACCAAAAACGGATATATATATATATATATATATATATATATATATATAAAAAGATATATTTTTTAAAAAAATATATTTCCACTCATAAGGGAGAATAAATATTTTCTTAGAATGAAAAATAATCCTACTCTCAGTGTCAAACCTGACTTGGAACGAGCACTTGATAATATTAAGGTATGTAAAAATAACAAATTCAGAATAATAAACAACACATCAAAAATAGAATAAAAAAAAAAAAAAAGCTGCAAAAAGGAAACAAAGTTGTTGAAAGGAATATATTGAAAGAAAATAATCATAAGCCAAATAGGGAAAACTCCTCATTAATGGAAATTAAATAAAGGAATCCTAATCATGAAAACTTCATAATTAAATGGTACATTTAATTAATAAAGATAAGGAAACAAACAATAATTGCAATGAGGAGTTAGTAATCAAGATCTAACAGTGGGAAAAGATAGTTAACCAAGTTCTTTTTTCTCATAACATGGAAATAATAATTATTAAGAAAATTAAAGTTAAAGGAGAAAGCACGTAATTAATTTTTTTTTAAAAAAGGTAAGTATGTGGAAAAGATAAAAAACATCAAACAAAAATAAAAGTTTAATATTTTTGTTCTCTTAATTTCTTTTTGCTAAATCTGATCGTAATATTTATTACAAGGAGTTAACATGGTTAGTTATATTAACATTAATGTTGTTAGAGAGTGATAATTTAGTACAATGATATGTTTATGTTTTCTCTAAGAGAAAAAAAATATTTCTATCAGTTTATATAATAAGTACACCGCATTCATTTATTTTAATAAATGTTAAGATCATATTAGGATAGAAGAAATATTGAACAATTTTTTTTTTCTAATTTTGTTTTGAAACAGTGATGTATGGAGAAGATAAAAGAACAGTTAAAGATAGTGTAAAATACAAAAGGAAAATGTGATTAGATGAATAATGAAACTGTGGATATCAATAAGTATCGGAGAAAGAGAAAGAAGATACGAATGTTTCAGTCAAATCATAATTAATACGAATGTTTAATTGTAACATCCTTAAAAATTAACCTGGGACAGGAACATCTTTAAATAAACAAAAAAAAAAAAAATCTTCGATTAATATTTATGATGAAATGATAATCTTGGAGATCGTATAAAAAACTAAGAATGTCTTGATTTATTTTTTTTCTATTTAATTTTCATCTAATTTCTAAATGTGGTTTGGTTAGTTTTTACTTTTTAAACTTTCGAGAAACAACATTCACGGGAACTAATGCGAAAAATTCTATTTAAACGTCAAAATCCACACTTTTAAACAAGTCACTATTACATTATTGACTTTCTCAACCAATGTCTCAGCGACAACGTTTTTTTTTTTTTTTAATTTTTATATATTCTAGTGATATTTTTTAATATATATTAGGTATTATTTATACACATGGAATATTTAAATGATGTGACTCTTATTTTTTATTCGGCGAATTTAATTTATTATAAGAAAAATTTGCTAAGTTTTACTAATGGCGAAGGAGGGTTGAAAAGTGAGTCGTAGCTGGTCCAAGAAAGGGTAATAAAAATAGGTTAAAGTTTTTTTTAATTTTTTTCATTACGCACATTATTCGTCTTTATTCTCTCTCATACGTAGAGAGAGAAAAAGAAGGAATTTAATTTAATTTTTTTATATTTGATTATATTTTGTATTATATTTTAGTTGATATAGTTGACAGAGGTTGAGCAAAGAGAAGGGGGCAGAGTAGGGTTTTAATCTTCACTAATCCTTTACCCTCTTCAACGTACAATCCGAGCTTGAGAGAGAGAAACAGAAACAAAATCAGAAACCCTTCTTTTTTTCTTCTTCTCTTCGTTATTTCTTCTTTCAATTTTCGCAGTACTAACCCTAGTTTCCTTGAACTCTCACTTGGAAACCCTAGCTGCTTCAGCTATGCCTCATTTATGCTGAATTCGCCACTATGTGGCTGCCATTTCAGTTCACAACAGTAAGGTAAGTGAAGGATTTGTTAGTTTCGTTTCTGCATTCTCTTGCATAAGAGTATCAATCATCGCTGTTTCCTTTTCTGTGGCTTTAATCAGGTGCATGCGCGTTGTTTGAGTGTGAAGGAGGAGGAAGAGGCATGGACCGTGCGCTTCTCCTCGCGTGCGTGATTTGCGGGATCCTCTTCTCGGTGTTAGGGTTGGCTTCCTTCTTCATCCTCTGGGCTGTGAACTGGAGGCCCTGGCGAATTTATAGGTATCTCATCCGGATTATTGTTTCTGTTTACTTGTTTTGACTTGGTGCTTTGTGTTTTTTTTTTTTTTGTTTTAAGATTGAATTGTCTTGCTGCACAGTTAATGCTTTTTGATTTCTTGTGCCCTTGCTTTCTGTCACTTAAATTAGTGCTTGTTTTTTAGTGATTGATGATTTTATATCTACTGGCATTGACTGCTGAGTACTACTGTCGCTGAAATGGGTAACTTATTAGCCACCTTTGTTTAACAATCTGGGAATTAAGTGCGGGTTACTAGGGCGCGGTGTTTTTCCGGATTTGATGGCGGTCTGCTAAGTGTGGCAGTTCGGTTCCAATTTTGAATTGTGAGAGCCGGCCGTTTGTAATTTTTTTTCGTGGGAAATCACTGGGGCCTTACGAGCTTGTTGCTTCCTTGTATTGAATGCTTTGCAATTCTTTTAAGTAATTTTGTTGGAATCCACGGGAAGATGCATGTTGGCAACGTTGTAACGGCTAGTGTTTACTGTAGAGGTATTACATGGGGCATGGATGCCAAGTTTAAATGATATGTCTAACCTTTAAATCTTCAACGTGATATACTTAGAAAATAATATTTTTTATCTATCAATGTTTTGGGCTAAATAGGTGATTAATTGAATTTCCCTTTGTTTCCTTTGTAGAAAAAGGGACTACCTGAATGAAACTGAAATTCTCATGAAATCTATAGTCCCATGTATTAGGTTTATAATTTTAGTATGTCTGTTGGAATCTTAAGTAACAGGGTTAGAAATCTGAAGTTATAACGGCATGGTTTATGGTATATTTTTAATGAAATATAATGAATTTGAGACTAAACATACCTTTATATTCCATATATGTTGTTTGTATTAATATTGGACGAATGTCATTTAAAAATTGTGTCTGTTGATGTAACAAATATGTGCATTTTGCTGGGTGACTCATGTGAGTTATTAAAAATTAATTTCCCAAATATGTGTCTCTCAAACTGCTACTTCCTCCAAGGTAAGCATGGATTCTTGCTTTTTAATTTTTGAAGGTTTACCAGATGGGATATTTAATTCCATTATTAGAGGCCTTTCTCCATCTGTGCTGTTTATCTTCCAAGTATATATATATATATATATATATATGTGTGTGTGTGTGTGTGTGTGTGTGTGTGTGTGTGTGTGTGTTAGTCTCACTTCGGCTAGAGATAAAATTTGGAAAGAGTATGTAAGTGGGAAACCACCCTCACCTCACAAGTTGGTTTTGTAGAGTTGGGTTAGACATTATCCTACATTATAAGACTTCCGTTTAGAATACTCTCATATTTTTTAGTTTCAGTTAACAAATTTCATTGGACTACTTGCTTCTTTTTGGAGGTAAGCCTTAGCACAACCATAAGGTGGCTGCATTGCATTCTGGGAGTCATGGTGTAGTCAAGGAAACATCTCCTACTGGTTGAAGTAAGGTTGTGTTGTGTGTATATCAGACCTTCCTCATACGCCGTAATGATGCAAGCTCATGCATTATGCTACCCTTTCAGTCACCTTTTTAGGGATCTGAATACCATTAGGCTACCTAGGAATACTCACATTAGATACTTAATTATTATTTTTTTCTCTATCTATAAAATTGTAATTTATCAGGGATAGAGTACAAATCAGGAGGGTTTGTAGTCCTTCTTAACCATCTATTGCTGGCAAAAGAAGCTAGAAAATGCAGTGATTACCAAGTTGCTTTAAACTGTGGGATTTGATCTCTAATATGATATTAGAGCATCCATGACAATAGTTCATACTTCCACCCTCATTTTTTAAAAAAATGTTTAATTTTGGCAAGACCGGCATATCATTTTATGTGCTTCAAAGTCAAGCTCAATGGATGTTGTATGGGGGAATTTTAGATACTTAGATATAAAGCCATCATAAGTTTTCAACAATTAATTTAAGCTTTTAGGAATCCTTGGGAAAGTAATGCAATATCATTGTATGTCTGACTCTGCCTAACCTTTGATTTAAATCATTGTGACAACTAGAAACATCATGACCAAATGTGAAAGAGTTAGTACTGAATAGAGTATGTCTATGACCACCAAGAAATCTGAGGCCTCTGGAGTGACTCTTGCGATCATTTGGGACAAGGTTGGTATTGTTGAACTCAGGGTATTCAAAACCCGAGAGAAGGTTTTGTGCAACACTGGCTTGTGATGGTGTGTCCGGAAGACAATTGTATTTTACTACATTTACCATATTTGGAGTTTTCTTTTGGAAATTTTCAAGACAAGCCTCTTTCGATATGACTAGGTATCACTTTATTGGCCTTGGATCAAGTCTATTGCTAACCAAGGTAAAAATAGATTCATACTTTTCAGTTTGCTTTTAAATTCGTTGAGTCACTCCTTTGGTTAAATAGTTTCACAAATTGCTGTGATAGTGACAAATAGGGTTTGATTCATAGAAGATACTCAGAAATTGTTTGATCTTAAAGCATCATGGTTTGAAGTTCTGGACAGAATTGTTTGGCCTTTGTGTTCAGGTGAAGGTGGAATTAGGGTTGAATTTTTATCTCATAATTGCCATGATTTGTTGCATCTGATTCAATGCTGCTAAATGTTGTCATAGTCGAATATTCTGGCAGAACTTTTGTCAATTGCCATGTGCAATTTGTGAAGGGAGGCTTGTTATGGTGGTGCCATATGCCTTAATAGTGTTTATGTGCCAGAAATTTTTTTCCTTCTCCATGTTTTGCCATCGGCCTTTGAGAACACTGATCCAAAAATTGTAGGAAGCATATTTTCAGTAATCAAGATTGTAACCAAGAAAGAAGCAACTGGTCTTTTACTCCCATTAGATATAGGCTCTTGAGGTATGGTCTGCTATCTTCAGGTGTGACGAATTTTGGTGTAAGTAATGGATTAATTGGAACGTGATGTGGCCTTTGATAGTTGGTTCAACTTACCAGCACGAAATCAACCAATTCTTATATTCTTGTTTTTTGGAAATAGAGTTAGAAAATATAACTGCCAACAACAACACTGGAGAAGATTCCTGATCAGAGAAAGGTGTTAATGGATGATGCACTCAGAGGCATCTAGGTTTCACGGTTGAGCTAAAAGTGAACTCAAACTTGCAATGGTGCGGATCCAAATATATATATATATATATATATATATATAGAACCATGGGATTCCTATGAATTAGAGACAAAATTTGTAGACAGTTGTAACTAAAGTTAGTTACTAACGAGCTGGCTATAGTTCATTGAGATATTCAGTAGTAATGTTACACTCATTACAGAAAGTTGCACTTTAATTAATATGAACACACCTTGAAGAAGAAATTTGTGAAGCTAAGAAGAAAAGGATGTCTCATAAAAGTTGGGGTGAAATTATGTTCAAGCTGATTGCAGCAGAATTTTTTCGTGTTTGTATATTGTTTCTATTTAGCAAAAAGGAATTCCTTATCATTTGTGGCATTTTTGGGTAGAAAGAAATAAATATTAACTCATTTTTGTTGTGCAGGACAATAATTAGTTAGTATAGTGAAGCAAAGCAAAAAAAGAAAAAGAAAATTGCTGTCTACTTTTTATGAGTTTTTGATATTGTTTAGCAATTCATAGCTTATGTTGGTAGTTATCGATGAATTTTTATAATTGAGAGAAATAAATGGAAGAAAATATATTTTAGGGAGCTTGTGCTAGTATGAGATACGATGAAAGAGAGAGAAGAGTTGAAAACAAGTAAATGCTCATCTAGACCCTAGGCTACAAATAGGTACAACTCAAAACAACTCTTTA
>Ga0214544_1013127_pt1 | contig 10274 bp, 12 predicted proteins | sample CNSS3metaG_FD_160074 | JGI IMG/M metagenome (GOLD analysis project Ga0214544, IMG submission 160074) | Root nodule microbial communities from cowpea collected in UCLA plant growth center, Los Angeles, California, USA - CNSS3 | ecosystem: Host-associated > Plants > Roots > Nodule | place: USA...
TTGCCAATGACGTCTGAGAAGAAAATAAATTCATTGTTATGCATTAAAATGATAGATTATATTCATAAGTTAACAAAAATGACTTACCCAGCAACATAAGGGACAAAATAAATTTCTTTTCCGCGTTGAAAGCATCCGGTCACATATGATTGGATGTCATCAAACTTGTTACCTTCATGAGTGAGTTAGGGGTCTACAAACCCATATACATCATTCAGCCCCATAGTTTTAGTGACACCAGACAAATACCTAAACACAAAATTGATTTGATATAAGTAAATAGATAAATATATCAAATAACTATATATAATGACCAAAAGACTTATATCATCAATAACTGAATAATGGTAATATTTAGTTCCTCTTGTCCCCGTGCAAGCTCCAAGACATCTTGGGAATGCAAGTAAAGTGGGATGTTAATGTCTCTCCCAAAAATGTTAGCATCCCAAGGAACCTGCATCGACTTATCAGCAATGATTTCTGCAAGTTGGAGCAATGCACCTAGAGGATCGTCCAAAGAGAGAAAAATCTTCTTTGATTGAGGTTTTTCCTATATTGATGCAATTTCAGTTAAAATGGAATATAATTTAAGTTTGAATATAATGAACATGTAAACTTAAAAATGTAGTATTTTGGTGGGTTTAAGAGTCTGTACCGGGGGGTCAGTAACAACCAAATCTCTAGGCCAGGCGAGGAAACATTGGAATGCCTATGCCATAGTATATACCTCATCTGTTGGCACAGGAACTAAAGCAAACAACATGAGAACCTCCTCTACCGTGACTTTAACCTCATCCTCTGATAACTCCATGTCATGAAGAACTGTGGTTGCCTCAAATACTTTTCCACGAGCCACTAGTGTCTTCTCTGTACCATCCCAAATATATAGCTGACATGGATGAGTGTCATCCATGTCATCCCCAGGTGGAGCTGAACAATTCTCCTTTCCGCTTCTACCTGTTAGAGTCAACGATTTATTAATGTTATTCAATTACTTTATTAAATATCATTTATACAATTCATAACTTATAGAAAAAAAATTTACCCGTGGGAGGCACAAATTGGTCTAGTTCTGGCAGAGGATCCATTGGCGAACGAATGTCGTAATGCTCAAATTGGCGCATAAGTTCTTGTCTCACTTGTGTAGTGACCATTTCCTTCATTCTTTCTTCATAATCAGCACCATGGCTGCATGAAGACTGATGAGAGAAGGAACCAAAAAATTGGCGTATGTCGACTCCTGATCCAACACCACACACACGTCCAGGGTGCTCAGGTCGTCCAATTGCAGCAGCAAATGTGTCATGATGACCTTCTGGAGTGAATCCTCCTTGGGAGCTTTGCTCAACCAACGAATCCTGCAATGTAACATGAACGAGCTATTTAGATAAGAATTGTATCTTACAATTTTCTTAGAGATTTCTCGTGCAGATTCAGAAGTGTAGTTGCCCGATGTGCGTAGACGGGCTAACTTCCATTTTTGATGACGTGATGGTGGTGAAGGAGGCTCAGTATCTTCACCCTCAGAAGGTGGAGGCCTAGATTTTTTCTTTTCTGACATTATCTTCTCTTCAAGTTTTCTATACCCACCACGAGATAATATGTACGGGTTTTTATTTTGAGCACTTATGCTTTGAGCCTTTTTTCTCTTTACCTGTAACATATAAAACCTACTTTATGAATTAGTTAAAATTTTGCATAATTATCAATTGTGCAATTGATAATTTCAAATAAATATACCTGTCATCCCTCAGATGTTCGAAGCTCAAGAAACTGACGCCATGTGTCTTCATCAATCCAAGTGTATTTCAACAATGGATTTTCATCCTTTTTAGATCCAAAGACATACCTAGATGTCAACTTGGTCTTAAAACCACGAAATTTCTCAGCCACCGCTGACAAACATTTTTGTTTAACCGTCACAACATTTGGAATATCAAATGTTAGCTGCAATATAGAAAATGTCATCAATAATATTTATCATATTATCAACAAAATCAAAGTATAACGTTAATAACATTAATATTAGTTACCAATAAATCATGTCATATCATTTACCGATCAACTTTAGTGACATGATCAAAAGATGAAGTAAGGATTGATATTCTCTCTCGTGCCAACATTCCTAAATAGCTTTGAAGACATCTGCATAACGACCACTAGGCATTCCAGTGTCAACGTTAATATCAACATGTGTTCTCTGACCTTTAGCTCTTCTAATTAAGAGTTGTCTCAACCTAGTGGCTCCTCTGGTGGGTCTCGTAGTAGGTGCTTCATCCTCTAATGAAGTATGATGTTCAGCCATGTATCTGTGAAATGAAAACATAAAAAAAACATTAATAAGAAACATATAAAATAAAATATAAAACATTATTTAACAAAACACCTAAATTTTAACAAGAACATGAAATTCATACATAAAGTTATTGATTGGTCATATGTATATTCCTTCATCGTGATCTTCTTGAATTGCATGTACATCATCAACTAGATGGATTTCATCAACATTTATCGTTTTTCTAAATGGGTGGGTGACAATAATTTAACTATCAGCATTATCTATATAACTTTTGCTATGTTGGCTTCTTTGTAACGTCCCATTTAATCAATAATCCTAATTAAAGAGAACGTCACACACGATAACATAGTAACGCGATCTTGGAGCATAAATAATACTCCTTACAATATTCGAGGCACACCACGATGCCAAAAAAAATCAGGATTCAAGGTTCAACAGTAAATCAATTTAAATTTAAAGGATAAACCAATACATGGGCCATAGCCCTATAACATAGCCCAATACAGAAAAATCCAGCCCAGGTCATGGAATTACGTCTCGACCACTGAAGCACCACAATGAGGTCTCACCTAGAGGCTCATGGATTTACGTCCTGACAACATACCAATCATATTCAAAGAACCAAGTTATATTTCTCATGTATATAAACCTCATGCCAACCTCTGTAAACAAATCCTCATTCGTATCACATGTTGAATCCATACCAACTCATTCTTCCCAATCCATGAATATAGAATTTCATCTCATACCAATACCATGCCACCTTAATACCAACCATCTCATTTAAATCACATGCCAAGATAATACCAAATCTATCATTCACAACCCATGAACCAAATCACTCTATTGCTCTGGCGATATCAGGTACATAGCCTTGAGAAGATTGAGAGGTCCTACGATGGGGTGCCAAAATTCACTGGCACATAGAAAAACAAACCATAAGTTAGGCCTGATAAGATAGAGGACTTAACTAAAGACACTAGAAAGACACTACGAAAGCTAAGCGGACACCCAAGTCCACATACCTAAGGAATGACCGCTCTGATACCATAAATGTAACGTCCCATTTAATCAATAATCCTAATTAAAGGGAACGCCACATAGGATAACATAGTAAAGCAGTCTTGGAGCATAAACACTACTCCTTACAATATTCGAGGCACACCACGATGCCAAAACAAAACATGATTCAAGGTTCAACAGTAAATCAATTTAAATTTAAAGGATAAACCAATACAAGGGCCATAGCCCTATAACATAGCCCAATACAGAACAATCCAGCCCAGGTGGGCTACGCAGCGGAACCATCACCTCCCTGTTGACCACAAGTGTTTCTCGCATCTATTCACATTAATAAATTGATGATCATCGCAAAAGGAGAAGAACTACACACAAAGCAATCAAACAAGCAAAAGGGTAAGCTAAGTGTTACAATGTCTCAATCCCCTAACATAAGGTTAGCCCTTAATGAGTTTCAGGCCTCCTGCTACTCTTACCACAAGAGTCAGTCCGCTCTTTGTGAGACTAACTGACTCCTTAGAGTGTCAGGATGCAACCTTACCTTAAATCCTTACTAAATTATATCGATGGGGCACCACCATGAACTCCTACTAACAGGGGTCATGGAATTACGTCTCGCCCACTTAAGCACCACCATGAGGTCTCATCTAGAGGCTCATGGATTTACGTCCAGACCACATACCAATCATATTCAAACAACCAAGTTATATTTATCATGTATATAAACCTCATGCCAACCTTTGTAAATAAATCCTTATTCGTATCACATGTTGAATCCATACCAACTCATTCTTCCCAATCCATGAATATAGAATTTCATCTCATACCATTACCATGCCACATTAATACCAACCATCTCATTTAAATCACATGCCAAGATCATACCAAATTCATCATTCACAACCCATGAACCACATCACTCATGCATAATCATTCATCTCATGATTTTAACATAACAATTAAATTTAAGCAAGTGCTAACCATCCAAGAACAGAGAAACAACCAAAACAGTCAAGCACCCTTGCCCAGCCCCTCGCTCAGGCTGAAAGGCCTCGCTTAGGCGAGAGGGACTCTCGCTAAAGCGAGCTTCTTTCGCCTAGGCGAGAACACGACTTACAGGAATAGTGACCTTACACGCATTCTCGCTTAGGCAAGACCCCTCTCGCCTGAGCGAGACGTTCGCTCGCTCAAAAACAGAGTTGGTCGCCCGAGCGACTACTCGCGTAAAGTAGCTTAGGCGAGCCTCTATTAATCTCGCCTAGGCAAGACATGCTCACTTGGGCAAGAAAACCAGTGCTCACCATTGTTCTCTCATACAACAGTCACACAACAGGATCCAAGCAGTCCAATAATGCATCTCACAAGTTCACATCACCACACAAGGCATACCATAGTGACATAACATTGGCTCAAGCAGAAAAACATAATAAAAGCGTGACCCCTAGCTTCCCTTACCTGGAAATAAGCTAGCACAAGACTTCTAAACCAAAACTAGCGAGCACATCAACTCCGAGGTTAGCTTAGTGAACTTGAGATTAGTGGAACAGAGGGGAAATTGGATCAATAAGGGAAACTTCAGTTGAAACCAAGACAACAGAGCTAGAATAGAGGAAAAACAGTTGGGGGGTTAACTTACGTGGAACAACAGAGTCCTTCTAGATCAACGTAAAAGTGGAAGCCAAACCCTAGTAGAGGTTCGCAGCTGCTCAAGAGAGGAGTAGAGATCTGTTTTTCTGAAATGAGATGGATGAGTGGGGTTAGGTTACATTAGGATGTGTGGCTCCCTATAAGCCAGCCCTAGGCCTAACTCACATGGGGCAGCCCTTTTAGTTTAAGGTAGAATAAAATAGTGGGCTTTACATTCTCCCCAAAAACAAAATTTTCGACCTCGAAAATAAAGACTTACCAAGGAAATAGATATGGATGGGACTTCCTCATATCCTCCTCTAACTCCTAAGTAGAGTCACCTATCCTACAATCCCAGATGACCTTGACTAGACTGACGGATTTTCCTCTACATTCCTCAACTTTGCTATCCTCTAACGCCACTAGTGGTACCTCCATAGTGAGGTCCTCCCTGATCTGTTCATCATCTGCCTCCAACACATGAGACAGATCAAACACGTATTTCCTCAACTGCGACACATGGAATACCAAATGAAGATTTGCCAATTGGGGAGGCAAAGCTATCTCATAAGCCACCGGCCCAATCCTCCTCGAGATCTGATAGGGGCCAAGGACCTTAGGAGAGAGCTTCCTTGAGCGAAGAGCCTTTCCCACCCAAGTGGTTCGAGTGACCCTCAAGAACACATGATCACCAGCTGCAAACTCCAAAGGTCTCCTCTTGCGGTCCGCATAAGCCTTTTGCCTACTCTGAGAAGCCTGCATCCTATCTCTCACCATCCTCACTTTCTTAGTGGTATATTCCAACAACTCCGACCCAACCAACACTGCCTTCCCATCCTGATACCAGCATAAGGTGGTCCTACACTTCCTACCATAAAGAGCCTCATATGGCACCATGCCAATGCTCGCATGAAAACTGTTGTTGTAGGTGAACTCTATCAAAGGCAGTACTTCATCCCAAGCACCCAAATGATCCAGCACGCACGTCCTTAGCAAGTCCTCAAGCGACTGAATCGTCCTCTTAGACTGGCCATCAGTTTGGAGATGGTAGGCTGAACTCATCGTTAGCTTGCTACCTATAACACTCTACAAGATCTACCAAAACCAGGAAGTGAATCGTGGATCCCTATCAGAGACTATACTCGAGGGTACTCCATGCAACCTCACAATTTCCTTGAGGTACAACTAGGCCAACTTAGCCATAGACATCCTCAAGTTCATTGCCAAGAAATGAGCACTCTTGGTCAATCGGTCCACTATAACCCAAATGGTGTCATGCTGATGAGTCATTATTTTCTTCCATTCCACTAGCCTTTGTGTACCCATTAGACAGTTGTTCAGTGCTTAATTGTTCATCTTTAGAGTGTTTTTCATCTGTTGGGCTTTATTGGGCCACTATTCTGAATTTGGACTAATTTCACATTATTTGGCCTAATTTTTGTTTTTAATTATTTTTAGGTATTTGGGTGAAGCAATTTTGGAGCTTGGACATCAATATTTAGTTGAAGAGAGTCGCCACATCATTTCCACATCATTTCCATGTCAGCAGAGTGAATGGATCAACATTTGAGGCCTAGAGTGGCATTTTTGTAAATCTGAGTGGTAGAGTGACAATTTTGTAAATAATGAGTGGAAAAGTGAAATGACCACGAGAATTAGGTCTCATTCCATGCACCAGTCGCACACTTCATCTTCTACCTTTCTCCAAACTCCATTTTCGCTCTCCAAGCTTCCATGGAGGTGCCCCTTGCGGTTTTCCACATTTTTGGCTCATTTTTAACGTTTTTATGCACATTTGACAGCACCCATTGAGGGTTTTGCGTTTTGAATTCGTTTTGTACATTGGGCAGCTCGTTTTGTGATTTCATTGACTTGGAACAATACCTATTCATGGGGTTTTCGGATTTATATATCACAGCATCATTTTTGCATTCCATTGAAGCTTAAAATCTATCTTTTGCTCTTGCATTGCTTTTTTAGAATTCAAAAGTCAAGGTTTTTGGTTCTGTTTTTGTGATTCCATAATTGTGGTGTCTAATTGCTCATTTCCATGTCTAGCTAATTTCTTGTATTGACTCCTTGATGAAAAATGCAATCAAGCTTTGAGGTTGTGCTTGCTTATGAAATTTGCCATGTCTCTTTGTTCTAATTCGGGAATGCATTGTGATGAATCTGTTTGTGCTTAATTTACAGAGTAATTGTATGTGTTTGGGTTAAGTTATGTTCATGCTTAATTTATGTAACTTGGCTATCACAAATTTAAGGATATGTGCAAGGCTTAATTGCATAATGAAGCTAGATTGTAATTTTCGCTTAATGGATTATTATCTAGTGAATTGAGAGAAGGCAGAGGTGTTAATTTGGTGGCCTATGATAAGTGAAATTGTGTTTGAATCAAGGATGTCAAAACGGTTTTAATCACTCTTTGCATTCAATTTAATCTATTGATTAGCATTATGAATTTGTTTACCAAACCCCCCCTTTGTGTTATTGTTGTGTTCATATGAAAATTGTAGCTTTAAATGAAAATATTGGTCGTTGGGAGACGACTTGTTTCAACTTTCATATACTGCATTTAATATATTTTAATTTGGTGGGGTACGGCCTCTATCAAATTTGGCGCCGTTGCCGGGGACCAATCGTTTTGTTCAAAGTAAAATTTTCAGTGTGTTTGAGTTCCGTGTTTTGGTGTGTGTGTAGTTCAAGTGTGGTTGAGTTGGTATATGTTCATTGTGATGTTAATGTTTTGTTAAGTTAAGTGCATATTTCCATTCCTGTTTGTTTATGTGTAGTGTAGTAAATAGTGTCGCTGCGCGCATGAATAATGTCATTTGTAGTGAATAGTGCATGAATAGTGTCTGAATATGGCATTTAACTTCTGGATTTTTGTTCTGGTAGCTACGGTGTTTGTTTTGACTTGAAGTTTTTTTCCCCCACTTCTAAGACATTGAACTTGATGGGAAAAATAGCTGGAGCAGTTGGCATGGTCTGAGTTGAGAGATTCAAAAAAATTTTGGAATGATTTTTAGTGAAACTTCAGAGGACCATAACTTTTGCTCTGGTTATCAGAATCACTATTATTTTATATGCATTTGGGGTGGAATTTGATTTCCTACCTTATCAATACTTGCCTTGCAGGTTTGCAAACTCAGATTCTCCAGAAAATGCCATTTTCTACATTTCAGCAATGTTTTTTGTGATTTTTCTTCATTTGTTTTACATTTGAAAAAGTTTTAAAAATACTTGTGCTTTGTTTTTTCATCTGATTTTTTTTTGTGCTTCTGTTTTACCACTCAAAGGAATATCCTACCAATTTTCAAGTCATTTGGAGTTCGTTTGAGTATACTTGTAGTTATACCCTATGTTATGCCAATATCACTAGAATTAATGTTTTTTGGTGCATGACTAGGGGAAACCCAAGTGAATTACAACCATTTGACCCTGAGATTGATAGGACATTCCACATAGTACGTAAGCATCTTAGGAATCCATCTTTGCATGCTGAATATTCAGTGACTTTTCCTGACTCTTCTGATTCTTATCACATTCCCGACACTCCTCATTCTTTGCATTCTCAGCATACTATTTTTTTTAGCATTTTAATTTTCATACTGATAACATGGCTCAACCTCCTCCACCTCATGAGAGAACCATGAGTGAGCTCACTGCACCAGAGTTCACTTATAATAGTTTATGCATTCAATACCCTGAGGAGGAAGTTCCATTTGTGCTAAAAACTGGTTTAATACACTTGTTGCCAAAGTTTCATGGTCTTGCAGGTCAGGACCCGTGCAAACACTTGAAGCAGTTTCATGTAGTCTGTTCCACCATGAAGCCTGCAAATGTCCAGGAGGTCCATGTATACTTGAAGGCTTTCCCTCATTCATTGGAGGGGAATGCGAAAGACTAGATGTACTACCTTGCACCCAGGTCCATCACCAGTTGGGATGACCTGAAGAGATTGTTAAGTTCTTCCCTGCAACAACCATAAGGAAGGAAATTTTTGGCATCAAGCAGCAATCTAGGGAGACCCTCTATGAGTACTGGGAGAGGTTCAAGAATCTCCTTTCAAGCTGCCCACACCATCAGATCTCTGAACATCTCCTTCTGCAGTATTTTTATGAAGGCATGCACCATATGGATCAAAATATGATTGATGCCGCAAGTGGTGGTGCTCTTGGTAACATAACCCCAACTGCAGCCAAACAACTAATAGAGAACATGGCTTCAAATTCTCTACAATTTGGCACAAGGAGTGATGCCATAGTTGTTAAAGGTGTTCATGATGTAGGGGCAGCCGAGTACACGAAGAAGTTGGAAAGTAAGATTGATGCTCTTACCTCACTGGTCAATCAACTTGCTTCCAATTAGAGAGCTCCAGCTGCAAGAGTTTGTGGCCTTTGTACATCTGTTGATCATTTTACAGACTCTTGCCTAGCATTGCAACAACAGGTTGCTGCTTCTTCTTCTACACGAGTGGATACCCCTCAGGCCTATGCAACTAATATTTTCAACAACAATAGGCCCCAACATCAATAACAAAACCACCATGATTTGTCAACAAACAGATATAATCCAGGATGGAGGAATCACCCTAATTTGAGATGGGGAAACCATGGCAACCAGCAGCAGCAAAACCAACCATTTCAAAATGTGCAGCCACCTCCACAACAAAGAGTTGCACTTGCACAAGCTGCTCCTGTTCCACCTGTACCCACACCAGCTCCTGCTGCAGCACCTACACCTTCTTCTTCTAGTTCATTGGAGGAGTTAGTCAGGATGATGACCCTTCAAAATATGCAATTCTAGCAAGAGACTAGGGCCTCAATCCAGAGTTTGACAAATTAAATGGGGCAGATGGCCACTCAGTTAAACCAAGCACAGGCTCAGAATTCTGACAAGCTTCCATCATAGACGGTGGAGAACCCAAGAAACGTGAGTGCCATCACATTGAGGTTTGGGAAGAACATTGAAGTTCCCACTCCTGAGACTACACCTCCAAAGGAAGTTGACCCTTGATATCGCTGTCGTTAGGTGATCAAATTACCACTACTTTAGCAACTTCAGTATTGCCAATTTGTAATGAAGAAAATAGTTAGGGTTAAGATAACCCTGAGTCGTCTCACAACGAATACGGAATTGATCTCAAATATTTGATTCTTAAAAATGCAATTAAAACTAGCAACTATAAAAATAGGGGGATTTTGATATGCAAAGAAAATGACACGGAAGATTGTAAACACAGTAATAGTAAATAGGTCAATTCCACTGCTTTTTCTAAATAAGATTCTTCATTGGTTATCTAGAGATTATTGTTAAATTAATTATT
>Ga0214544_1013136_pt1 | contig 10261 bp, 15 predicted proteins | sample CNSS3metaG_FD_160074 | JGI IMG/M metagenome (GOLD analysis project Ga0214544, IMG submission 160074) | Root nodule microbial communities from cowpea collected in UCLA plant growth center, Los Angeles, California, USA - CNSS3 | ecosystem: Host-associated > Plants > Roots > Nodule | place: USA...
AAACTACAAACTCAAATCAAAGACCTCAACAGTTAAAGTGAAAATTCTTGTGTCAAGAACCAATTGTTAAAATTTCAACTCAATCTAGTGGTTAACGAAGCGGAAATCCTAATTTTTCCAAAATGCCGAAGAGTAAGAAAACCCAACTTGTCCAGCGAAGGGATTGCTCGCCCAACGAGAATGTATCCCTTGCCTCTTTGCCATAATCAATTTTGGCACTTGCTAAACTTGGGATTTTTCCTTCCATGAACAAGTCATAAACAACACCAATTTGATAAAAATGCCCCATTTGAACTAAGGATATCGTGCTATATATAAACCCTAAATTCACAACATCATATATCCTTTCATCAATCAACACAACTTCACACAATCATATATTTCCTCACCTAATTCAACCAAGATCAATCCAAACTAATATACTAATTCAACCATCAATATATAGAGAACCAAACAACCAAATCAAACAATGGAATTCAAATGTGCAAAGGTTAAGATTAGCTTCCCTTACCTTGGTTAAATTGTCTTTCCTTTCAAGTGCGTTCTCTAGAGCTCTATTCACACAAGAAGACCTAAACAAACTATCAAAACCCCAATAAAAGTTACAAACATAACATCATGATCATAGAGTAACAAAGATTCACCAAGAGCAACCTTGAGTCACATGTATAGCTCTAAGCCTCACATGCAACCCATGTGCTAAAATGCTTAAAAAAGGGTAAAACTAGAACTTACTCTATTAGACTCTTTGTTCAGATGTTGCATAAAGATCTTCCCCAAAAGCACTCATACGGTTCTTAATCTTCAAACATATGAAGTTTGGAGTCGAAATCAAAAAGAAAAGGAAGATATGGATTCTAGAGGGAAGGTTTAAAGAGATGGTAGTTTTATAAAAATGAATTTCAGTTATTAGAAACCTTTATATAGTTTAAATCTTTTATTAATAATATATTGTAGTTGATAAGTGTCTAGTTTAAGTAAAATTAAATATCATTTAGATACTAATCTTGTATGAATTTGACATAAATCTTAGTAAAACAACCTCATTTGCGCTTAATTATAGAATGAGGAATAAAGAAGTTATAAAAAGTGGAAATGAATTTGATTGTGCTATTTTTGTAGATAAAATGAAGGAAATTTAGAAATTGGTATTGAGCCCCAAGATTGACAAAAGTTGGATTTTGAAGATTCAAAATATAAGCCACACATGAAGAAACCTTTAAGCTCAAGAATGTCAACTAAGCTTCAAGAGAAAACCCACTTGAGAAGGAAAAGCTTGATTGTTAATCACCAAGTTAAATGCTCAAGCATGGAAGCAAACCCACCTAAGGAGGAAACCTCACAGCAGATCAACTTGATTGGAGTTAGAGTAACACTTACTTTTTTCTATGAAAAGAGAGCATACCTATGTTTTCTATATGTTGATTTTGTATACCTATTTAGAGAGAAACTCACTAGAGATCTAGGCTTCTATCATAACATCTTTAGGAAGCTGTGGAAGGAGAAAAACTTCTCCATTTACTTGCTGCAAAGATCATTATGAGCAACTAACTTCTTCCTAGTTGGGATTGAATGTAACTTCTCTAAACTCTTTGTACTGCACTTGATTTAATATATATCATGTTCTTGGTTTATGTGTTGGTTATTTGATTTGCTTTTATTGCTTTGATGACTTGGTCAATCATCATACTTCATCAACACTAAATGTAGTGGGAACTTGTTTAGTGTTTGATCTAATCAAATTTCCTAATGCTTGGTAGATATCAGGGATGGATCTACGACTTTAGTTTGTTTAAAGAGTCTTGTTTGTTAATGGAAATGTTCCTCCACCTAGGTGAGAATCACCTTGCGTCTAACATCCTTAGGGTCTAATACTACAGTAATGGAGTTAGAATTACATTTATGAGCACTTCCAATAAAACTAAAATAAAGGACTTAACTCATTGAGAATTAAGGATAGTACAATTGAATGAAAGAAGGTAAGTTTCAGTCCCAACACCTTAATCAACATCACTTATCTTTATTCAAACGTGTTTCCAAAATTTTAAACCTTTTTCAATTATTCCATTACAAACTTGAATAGATTATATGCTATTGTTTTATCAAACTAAATCCCTGTTGATACGACCTTCTTGTGCTACAATCGAACCAATGCACTTACTGATAATTTACACCTTTAACTAGGCTTCAACAATCGTATTCTTTTTTATAAAACCACCACAACTCTAAAGCCATTTTCTAGGTTCTCATATTCTAAACTATTATACTATTATCCCACTATCCTTTTACAAAACTATACATAAGAGAAAATACTATTTCCTATATACTCAGATTGTTGGTTCCTCATTCTCCAAAGGTGTGTCGACACTTGTATCTTCCTCTACACACACACAAAAAGTGTGATCATTACAAAAAGAAGAAAGACAAAACATAACAAAACTAACAAATAAAATGGAGTAAGATGTTTTCAAAAGAATCGTCATATATTAATAAAGCCCAATGCCTCCTAGACTTTGTCAATGACCTTCAACAGACACCCACGGAGGACCAGTGGACACTTCATGTTGATGGTTCTTCAAATCCGAAAGGTGCCGGTGCTGGTATCGTGTTAGAAGGGCCCAACGATATTCTCATTGAGAAATCCCTCCATTTTGCCTTCAAAACATCCAATAATCAAAACATTATTGTGCAAAACCGACTCCAAGCTTACTATAGAACACCTAAATGACGAATTCTAGATTAAAGACCCCATCCTTTTACAATATTACCATCTGGTCCGCGCAGTCATTCAATTCGCCTTCGAACAAGTCCGCATCGAACACATCCCCAAAACCGACAACATCAGAGTCGATATCCTATCCAAATTAGCCAGCACCAAATTAAAAAGCCACCACCGATCCCTATTGCAGCAAACATTATCTACACCTTCCATCAAAAATACCTGCCATAACCTAACCCACGCCTCAGCCTACAATACCACCCCTCCCCAAACCCACAACTGGACCACCCCTTATATCCAATATCTCCAAACCAGCAACCCCCCACAAGATGCTGACAAAAGTTGGCTGGCTAAAGCCGCCAGATATACCATGATAGGCGATGACCTCTACAAACGCGGATATGGCCAACCGCTTCTCAAATGTGTCAATGCAAAACAAGCGCAGTATATAATTAAGGAACTACATGAAGGCATTTGCAGCTACCACTCCGGCGCACGTACTATGGCCACTAGAATCCTTCGAGCCGGTTACTTCTGGCCGACTATAGAAAATGCAAACCATGCCAAAAACATGGCAACCTTATCCACCAGAAACAAGAACAACTCCATTCCATACTATCCCCATGGCCCTTTGCTAAATGGGGAATGGATATCCTCGGCCCCTTCTCCCCCGGCAAGGGCCAGGTGAAATTCCTGATAGTAGCCGTTGATTATTTCACCAAATGGATAGAAGCCAAACCATTGACCACTATCACAGCCCAGCAGGTTCAACAGTTCGTCTGGAAAGATATTATATGCAGATATGGTGTTCGCATACTATCATCACCGATAATGGCCGACAATTTATAGATAAGGAGCTAGCCAAGTTCTACACTGGTTTGGGCATCAAACACATAACAAGTTCTGTAGAGCACCCACAAACAAATGGACAAGCAGAGGTGGCCAACAAAGTTATACTAGTGGAACTACGCAAAAGGTTAGATAGCGCCAAAGGTCGATGGCCCGAAGAACTGGTAGAAGTACTATAGGCTTACAGGTGCACCCCTCAGTCATCAACAAACGAGTCCCCATTCAGCATAGTTTATGGTGCAGACGCCATGATACCGGTCGAAATTGGCGAACCATCCCTGCGCCGAGAACTATACGACCCAACCCGTAACCATCAAAACATGGCCACTCATCTCGAGCTCCTACCTGAACTCAGAGAAAAAGCTCAAATACGCAACTTAGCCGCCAAACAAAGAGTTGTCAGAAAGTATAACGTAAACCTATGTCCACGATCGTTCGTAAGTGGAGACTTAGTATGGGGAATGGCCAGCAGCGTAAGAAAGAAGGATGGCAAGTTCTCCGCCAACTAGGACGGCCCATACTGCATACGTCAAGACGCGAGAGGAGGAGCATATCGCTTGGAGCATTTCTCCGGGGAAGAAATACCCAGCACTTGGAATGTGTCCCATCTCAAGTTTTACTTTAGTTAAACGTATACTGTATCACATCGAAACACTTGTAACCCTGGGTGTACTCTTTTTCCTCACCTGCTCTCTTTTCCCTAAGGAGGGTTTTCGTTAGGGAGGTTTTAACGAGGCACCCCAGATTCAATGAATAATACAAAGGGTTCCCAACTTTGCGACCATTCTTTACTTCACTTTTCGTTGGTTAATTCATTTAAGTTCCCCACTCTTACCACAAGTAAGCGGCCTAGGTCGAACACCCCTAACTCGTTGGTTAATTCATTTAAGTTCCCCACCCTTACCACAAGTAAGAGGCCTGGGTCGAACACCCCTAACTCGTTGGTTAATTCGTTTAAGTTCCCCACCCTTACCACAAGTAAGCGGCCTGGGTCGAACACCCTTAACTCGTTGATTAATTCGTTTAAGTTCCCTACCTTTACCACAAGTAAGCGGCCTAGGTCGAACACCCTTAACTCGTTGGTTGATTCATTTAAGTTCCCCACCCTTACCACAAGTAAGCGGCCTGGGTCGAACACCCTTAACTCGTTGGTTAATTCGTTTAAGTTCCCCACCCTTACCACAAGTAAGCAGCCTGGGTCAAACACCCCTAACTCGTTGGTTAATTCGTTTAAGTTCCCCACCCTTACCACAAGTAAGCGGCCTGGGTCGAACACACTTAACTCGTTGGTTAATTCGTTTAAGTTCCCCACCATTACCATAAGTAAGCGACCTGGGTCGAACACCCTTAACATACATTCGAGTTCGTCAAACATAACATATATCACAAATCATTAACATCTGACATACAAGATAGTAAACAAAGCATTAATCACATTTAACGTAAACACAACTCAATGAACCAAATATCACGAACATAATGTACCGATTATTACAGACATAGGATCAATAGTTGTTTCAAATCACTTAAGAGTGAAAGTCCTATTCTGCTGAATCGTTGCCCCCCTTCACGACATCCTCTGCCCCCTTCTCCTCCTCCCAACTCTCCCTTTCCTTTTTCCAAGCGGCCCTTTCCTCCTCAAACTTATCGACCTTTCCCTACAACTCCTCCTCCCAATTGAGCTAAAGATACTACTAATTATGCATATTTATGTGTATGCGTTATGCAGACTCGTTGGGCGACCCAATCGCTCGTTGAGCAAGTGCTAAATTTGATTATGGCAAAGAGGCAATGGATACTTTCTCGTTGGGCGAGCAATCCCTTCGTTGGACAAGTTGGGTTTTCTTGCTCTTAGGCATTTTGGAAAAATTAGGATTTTTGCTTCGTTAACCACTATATTGAGTTGAAATTTTAACAATTGGTTCTTGACACAGGAATCTTCACTTTAACTATTGAAGTCTTTGATTTGAGGTTTGTAGTTTGAAATTTCAGACGCTTAAGATTGTTCTATTTTAGGTTTATCATTTGTGAAGAGCATTTCTACCTATTTATCTATCTGTGTGGTGTATGGGGGGAAGAAGGGAGGGGTGGGTGGGTCTAGTTTTGAATATAGTACGGTTTAAATGTTGAAAGAACAACTTGAAAGAGATAGTCAAATTGCTCTCTTGGAGGAACAAATTAAAGCTTTAAAGGAAAGGGATGAAAAAGTCCAAAATAAGCTTGTCGCAATCAAAATCTGTGTGTGTGGGGGTTAGTAAAGGTGTGTGAGGGGAGGGGGTGGGTCTAGGTTTGAATATAGTACAGTTTAAATGTTGAAAGAACAACTTGAAAGAGAAAGTCAAATTGCTCTCTTGGAGGAACAAATTAAAGCCTCAAAGAAAAGGGATGAAAAAATCCAAAACAAGCTTGTGGCAATCAAAATCGCGACAGGACGGCGAAACAAAAAAGAAACGAGTTTGAGAAAGAGATTGTGGAGTCGCCACCATAGTTTATTATGGAAAATCATGAAGATAAAGCAAGTTTGCGAAAAACTGGATTCTTGGGTTCGAGAGTTGATTACGCGTAGGGAAGGTGTTAGTATCCTACAATGCTCGCCCGAGGGCGATACCTTTAATTAAACATTCAAAGTTGATGTGGTTGTCAAAATGTTATTTTTCCCTAAAAATAGCAAGACAATAAATATAAAAGAAACAAAAATATATTTTTGGATTTTGGGCCCGACAAGGATTGACCTTGGTCCTACGTATTCTCATTCAAAACGAGAAATCAAGGTTACATAGTTCTTTAAAAGATATTTGGAAAACTATTTTTAAAATGATTTTGGATTTTTGGGAGATGAAGCTGACAAGGGTTGACCTTGCTCCTACGTATCTCACAATGGACAATCAAGGATCACGTAGCTCTTTGCAATTTTATACTTTTTTGTATTTTTGAATTACTTGAAAATATGTGTCATATGATGCAAATGACTGGAGAAACACCAAAAATTGAAAGAGAAAACTATTTTCAATATTTTTTAAGATGAGTGTCATACGGTGCAGACGACCATACAAACACAAAAATATTTTTGAAAATATTTTTTGTATTTCTTTGTTTTTCTCTATTTTTTATAATTTTTAAATGTTTTTTGTTGTTTTCTGGAAAAAAAAAACACTCATATGAAAGGATGGAGTTTAATTAAAACAGGGGTCAAATATGGAATAAAATGCATGGGGGTGCAAGCATAAATCAGTGGAGTGAAAAGAAAAAGGCTGAAAATAAAATGAGAATTGTGAAAAGCAAGCCGCTATCAGAGAATGAGGAGCAATGGCAAAAGGGTGTAGGACATAAAAAGTAGGGGTGTAATGAGTAAACACAAACAAACCCAAAATAAAAACAAGGCCAATAGAAAACGAGGGTTTTTCTTCCTGTACCCCCATTTTTTCTTCCTGCACCTCAAGTTTGAATGTGAAGACCATTATATCCTTCAAAAAAATAAAAATAAATTATAAACTAAATATCTCCGTAGCTCGCACTTCGAAGAATGAAATTTGGTACTCCAGTTTCTAAAAGTCGATAGCACCAGTTTCTGAAAACCGGTAACACCAGTTTCTGAAAGCCTATAACACCGGATTCTGAAAGTTGGTAACCAGATTCTGAAAGCCGGTAACACCGGATTTTGAAAGCCGATAACACCAGTTTCTAAAAGCCCATAACACCGGTTTCTAAAAGCCGGTAACACCAGATTCTGATAGCTGGGAAATTTATGATTTATGTATCTTAAATTTATGATTCTTCTATGATGTTTTTTCCAAATTAAGTTTTACCCAAATTAGTATGAACCCTAATTATGGTTTTAGGTAATGTTTTATCAAATTAGCATGAACCTTACTTATATTTTTACCCAAATTAGTACAACCTTAAATTATGAAATTTAAAGGTTGTTGTCTTTTTTACTGAAATGGTAAAATTTATGGATATATCTTGGGTTGCATTACAAATTCTACTACACATAATGTGTTCCTGTAGAGAACAAACAAGATAAGTTAGGCACAAGTGTCACCTTACCTGCGCAGTCTGCTATCTCCTCAGTTGGCCTCTTCCCGGTTGGTACATGTCTGCTTAGACCCAAGAGGGATTACCTGCAGAAGGGACTCCGAAGCTCAAATCAGCCAAAGCTCTCAAAAAGTCAAATCAGGTGATTAATGGAGTAATGAATGCGTACCTTTAATTACTGGGGTCCATGTGTATTTATAGAGCATTAATTATGTCTGGTCATGCCATGGGCCGGGCCCTAGCTTGGGCCCTAGTTTGGGCTGTAAGTGGGCCTGGGCCCTAACCCAGACCCTTAGGTCGATTATTGTGGACTCATTGAATATCAGGGGCCTTTGATTTTGCTAAGTGTATTAAGGTTGTCGGCCTAAACCGACTACTTCCTTTGGCGGTTTGTGTTGCCCACATGCTGTCTTAGGCAGGTTATTCCCCTAGATGTTTATGTTACCGGTTCAGGCCGGCTAGGCTTAGGTCAGCCGAGCCTAGGCCGGTTACTTGAATGTTTTGGTGTATAGGTATAGTGATCGTTTTATTATTATTTTGTTAAGTTGGCTTGGTGTGGTACACCAGTCTCCCAGCCTTGACCGACATAGGTGTCGGTCAAGGGTGATATGTGTTGATATGCTAGTGGGACCGGCTAGGTGTGGTACACCTGTCCCCCAGCCTTTAAGTGTGATGAACATTGTTAAGGCTAAAGGCGAGAAAGGGTTGATGGTAGGTGAAGGGATGTCAGAGGTCAAATCAAAGGGGGTTTTGCGCCGTCGTTTTTAACACTCATGTCTTTCGAGATGATTGTGTCGATTGGTATGGATTGTGATTTTGGCGGGAAGGGGTTTTACCGTTTGGGATTCAGGCCTATAAATGTGGATTTTACAATGGGTAAACGTTTGTTGATTCATTTGCGAGAATTTTCAGTCAGAGATCTTGTGTGCGTTATTCCTGTCTGACTTGTTCCTAGTTCCAGCCGCCATCTTTTTAGAAAAAAGGTTTGTCTAGTAGTGATAGCGTGTTGTTGTCTACGTGTAGTAGTGAGAGTATAAAGTCTGGGGGGAATGGAGGTAGACATGTTGAGGAGGAGAGCACCAGTTCTGCGGGTATGGTAGGCAGAATCCCTATGGAGACGGTGACTGAGGTTCGAGAAGACCCTTTAGAGGAGTTAGCGGAGAGTAATTGGCCGGCCAAAGGCGGCTACAGGTGGGTGGCTACCGACGTTCGTAATCAATTGTCCTTATTTCGGTGGTCTCATCTGTTGAACTCTTGGCTAAATTGTACCCCTGTTATAACGAAAGGTGTAAGCGGGGGTATTGTTTCCTTGGAACGGGTGAGCGCCATCGACCGCATATGCCATGGGCAAGAGGGGGCAACCGAGAAGTTTTTCTATATGTACATGTGCCATTTCTCTCAGCTACATGTGCAGTTACCACTGGACGACTTCACCATGGGTATGTTGTGTGCGCTGAACGTTGCACCTACACAGCTGCACCCAAAATGTTGGGCCTATATGCAAGCCTTCCGTGTTTTGTGCCAATCCCTATATCTGCAGCCTTCTCCTTATGCATTTCTATACTTCTACGATACTAGGCCCCGCCAACTGACTACTTGGCTATGTTCGGATAAGTCGTCCCAGCATCAGCAGATTGGACGCGTTTTCTCAATCCTTCAAGCATTTTAAGGACGAATACTTTAAAGTTGTGGTGAAAGAGGAGGGCATGTCCCATTTCCTGAATGCAGATGGGAGTACCAAGTTCCCGTTTAGCTGGACGGGAACCCCTTCTCGATATAAGGATATGGGCACCGACGAGTTGTCGGCAGTGGATAAGGAGGTGGTGGAGATCTTGATGAAGTTTACTGATAAGTTGCCCACTATGGGTCTAGTTAGAGTTTATAATTCGATGCACCCGATTATTGATATTGAAGGTATCTATTTATTACTTAAACTGTGTTAATGATTCTAAGTTGACTTAACCGGATTTTGGTATGTTGTTGTAGGGCACATGGTGCAAACCGGAAAGAAAAAGTTAGCGCTTTTCCAGACGTTGAGGAAAGAAATGGCTGTGAAGGCCAAGGCAGACGGGAATGCTGATGTTCCCAACCTGTAGGAATCGTTGGTCGAGGTGCACGTGCACGATGGGACTAAGAGGAAGGCCGAGTTGTCGCCTCGACCTGGCAATGGGAAAGATGTGAAGAAGGTGAGGGCGGCGTTGCTCGGATCGGGATCGGTTATCGGGACAAAGGGACCATAATCTGGCTTGATTGAGTTGCCAGAGATATCTGTTAGAAAAGATATTGCGATCAACCTTCCGGATACCATCATCAACTCCATTGACGGAGTTGTTACTGAGCATAAAGTAAAAGGCATAAAACAAGTGTACCTATGTACCTTTGGTCTCCTTTGTTTTTAGCACACTTTGGCCACTTTTTGGAGACATATGAGACACATTCTTTGTCTCCTTTTGTGCTAGAACGAAATTAGCCTTGCACACACCATAGTTGGCTCTTTTGTCTCTCATTTTTGTAACCTTATTTGACCTAGGTTCTAGAAGCTAGGGTTAGGTTTTTGTAGAGACATCCTTAGGTATTTTTTATTTGCTTAGAGGCCCCTAAACTCTTCTATATAAGGGGTGCTCCTAGACATGTAAAAGGGTTGAACATTTTGAAGTA
>Ga0214544_1013139_pt1 | contig 10257 bp, 5 predicted proteins | sample CNSS3metaG_FD_160074 | JGI IMG/M metagenome (GOLD analysis project Ga0214544, IMG submission 160074) | Root nodule microbial communities from cowpea collected in UCLA plant growth center, Los Angeles, California, USA - CNSS3 | ecosystem: Host-associated > Plants > Roots > Nodule | place: USA...
TATATATATATATATATATATATATATATATAGATATAGATATAGATAGTTGAGAGAATGCATTTTTTGTTTGCTTTTAAATGTTTGATTCAATTGTTTACTTCATCCTTCACTGAGCTTTTGTTCTGATATAGTATTAGAGCATATAGACTTGTAAAGAAGTGGATAGCAAATCAAGACTACAGATGATGCCTAAGGAGTGAACTTGTCTCCCTGTGATTTTAACATGGCTCCATAGCACAGGAAACCAAAAGCTCTCATTGACCCATACTAAATTAGTTTGTGATACAAAAGCTCAAGGAGTAACTATTGTTTTAAGACAAGAGAAGGAAGTCAATTGATGATATAAGCAGCTATAGAGACACATTCTCCCACAAAAGAAATAGGAACTTTAGATTGAAGTACATAACAACATGATTCAATAAGTGATGGCGTTTTGGTTTAACTACTGATTTTTGTTGTGGCCATTCAACAACACTTGATCCTACAATTACTCACCTGCACAGCATACTTAAAATCACCTTCAATCCAAGGTCCGATCCAAACATTATGACCATCAATTTGACTAATCAAAACCCCAGCCGACCCAAAAGATTATTCCTATCTTACCCATTCAAACAACATCTCTTATCCTAACCAAAACTTCCTTGTCTAAGCTAAACCTTCCCCATTTAACAGAAACTGTCAAATTTCCACTACCTATTAACTCACATATTGCCATCAGGCAGTAATATATCCAGAATGGAGAAGAGCTATGAAGGAGTAATTACACGATTTAGAGTTTAAACTTGGTTCATAACACCACACCACTTCATCACAACAAAAATTGCATTGGATGTCATTGGATATATAAGCTGAAATGTAAACCAGACGGTAACAATGATGAATACAAGTCCTGTTTGGTGGTGGACAGATACACACAACAAGCTGGAATAGATTTCAGACACATTTTCACCTGTGGCAAATCTCACTTCTGTTCAAGTTTTGTTAGCGGTTGCAGTGGCCAAAAAGTGACACCTTTTATGGTTAGAGGTCAAGCATGTTTTCTTGAATAGAGAATTATTTCTACAGGCATTTATCATTAGGATATTCCACTTACAATAAAAATTGAAAAAGTCATTATGGCTTAAGGCAAGCTTCAAAGCAGTGCTTTTGTGAAAAAGTATCCATCTTACTCGCCAATGGGTTCAACCAGCCAAAGCACGATTATTATTTATTTACTGTTGACATAGGAACCACTCTGTACTTGCACATCACACAGTTCTGGATGCACTCCCAGACCTCATACTACCTCTGACGATACTTGAAACTTCCATCACTAATCCCTCTACTCATCCACTGCAGATCCTGCTAACTGAGATCTCTATTCTCTTCCCTTCTTTTTTCATTCTTTATACTCAAAATTCCCTTTCCCGAGAAAATAAATTGTTCATCAATTTTCTCTTCACAACTTTCTACTACCTATTTCAACTGTCGGCAATGCATGGTGGCTCCAAGGTTCAACAACCAAAGAATCTCTCTTTCTCTTAATGTTTCCTTCTCCTCTCATTCTTCTTCAACCTGCCACGGTGGATCTGTGGATCTCAGCTGCTGAAGTAAAATTTCATTCAACGGTTTAGAGAATGATTTGGTTCTTTCTCTTGCTTGGACTCTCAAAGCATTTTTCCCAGTCTACGAAGGATCATAATCGGTGAGATTGGGGTGAGACTTATTGTAACGAGTATAAGGTCATCAGGACACGTGTCAACTAATCCAGAAAAGGCACATGTCAGGCATGCCACACATAAGAAGAAAACTAACAATAAACGGAAGGATTTCGTATTGGGAAAGGCATGGCAGAAATCTAGTAACAATCTTTTCTTAAAATTCTCCCCTTCTCTGGCAGTATTCTTTTCTCCTCTGCTTAAACACTGATTTTAATTTCTCTTTTCTATTCTCAGGTCCAGTAGCAGAATACGAAACACCTATAACCCTTGTTATTATTGACGTTTCAGTTGGGTTGGTTCAATAATAATTCATACACATATTTCACGTATAATAGCAGTTCTCATGAGTAAGCCAAGTGCCTTAGTTCCCTGATTACAATGACAGTGTCTTTTTAGTGCCACGCCATCTTCGACTCCCCTGGATCCAAATCTCAAATTAGATGTTCATGATGGTGACTTAGTTTCCAAGGCTTCTTCCTACATAAGGCTAATAAGTCGTCTCATGCATTTGACCATATCACGACTTTGTCATCACCCAAGTCACTAGTGTAAAGAACGCTGTGGCCATCTAAACAAACTAAGTATTGAGCAATATTTGTCTCTCTCTACCTATCTCTAGATAAGGGTTAGGCCTCCACGACATCCCAATATTTGCACGAAATAAGCATGTAACCAAAAAGAAAAGTAATTTTACAGCTAAACAAACAACATCCCTCACCTCAATCCAGTAATATTTCATATTCCAACCACCACGCACTGACACACAACAAATCATCAAATTCATTTCAACGAGAACCTAAGCAGGTCTACTAATACCAACAAAATTAGACTAGAAACTGGATCACATACTAACGAAAAAATTAAACTAAAAAATTCCAAGAGAAAGGTAAAATGTTGAAAAAAAGTACACACCTCTTCGTCGTTCCAATCAAACATCTCATATAATTCGAGGAAACAAACTCGCAAAACCGAAACTAGAATCAAGTATCAGGCACCGCATTAACACAATCATCGCTGGATTCCCTTGAGATCACAGAGAAACGCACTCTATCAAACTAAGTTGAGAACGAAATGGCATCGCTTCGCACTTCACTGATCAACAGACATGCAACAAGTAAAAAAAACGAAGACGAAGAAGCAGCACGGACCTTCACCAAAGCAAAACAGTAACGGAGTTTCGAGAAAGTAAAAGAAACAGAGTAAGATGGGTAGAGAAATGGTATGGTATGGTACGGGGTCGATTGCACGTGACGTACGTGGGTATGCGATTGGTCAAGAATTGGAGGGTGGGTCTCATGCGTGCGACACGTGTGAGTGAAAACGTATCTGAAGTAGTGGCCAGGAATGGTTCTATCAAATACTAAAGTTTCATTGGTTAAGTCTTCTCCCTCTAGATTCTGCGTTTTATGATTTGGCAGTGTCGTTTTGGGTTTTTCTTTTATGTGTTACGTTGTGAGCTGTGTGGGGCCCACCAAGGATCTGTTTGGTGGCTTGGGTCGCTTAAGGGGTCACTTTCAGATGGGCCTGGCGTGGTTGTGTCCATATTATCCGTGAGGAAAAATCAACTTTGGCGATTTTTCATTCACATTTCCAACTACAACCAAACATTAATCAAAATCAAATTCAAATCATAAACCGTTTTCTCCTTCAGGACAGTTTGGTTCTGAACTTCTGTTTGTGCTGATGTTGTGTAACATCTAATATTAGAGGGCTCTGCTTTTAACTGATTCTAACCAAATTGGGAGGACAGCTGAGAAATGTAGCTACTGTAAATGGAAAATAATATGTTCACACACAATTTGCCATTATCCACTTCTTCATCAAGTGAAAAAAAATTATATATATATATATATATATATATATATATATATATATATATATATATATATTAATATCATATTATATTTTCGATATCATATTTTATGGTAAAAAAAAAAACTAGCTATCCAATATAAAAAAGTTAAAAGTTTTCATCATAGACCTGTATATGCTATTTTAAATATGAACTTAATGGTATGATAGATATATGAGTTTATAGTTTATGACAATTAATAATAAAATTATTTTTGGATTAAGTATATGTTTGGTTCTGAATTTACATGTAAAATTGAAATTTATTTATTTCTCAAACTGTGATATATCTTGGTTCACAAATTTAAAAAATCAATTAATATAATCATTTTAACCTAAGGGTTAATTTTAACCTAAATGTTAAAAATGATAATATTCATTTTGGGTACCAAAATATATCACAATTTTGACACAAGAACGAATTTTAATTTTGCATCCAAATGTAGGAACTAAAAATATATTTAATTCATTACTTTTTTAACTACTTTCTTTAGGTATTTTTTTTATCTTATATACATCTTATGTTATTTAACTATTATAGAAATTTATACCATAAAGTTCGTCGTAAGTAGAGATCACAAATAAACTCGTCTTTGTGGGTATTGCCTAAACTCGTCCCCGTTTTGATGGAGAATCCCTACATTGACTGGACATGGGTATAGAGAATTCCCGACTTTTACAATTGGATATGGGGATGATATGTGAATGTACATATCCCTGCCATAATACATGTTGCTGCCATATCTCATATCTCCGTCTCGTTTAAATTATTAAAATATTCACAATTAATTAAGTAACAATATATATATATATATATATATATATATATATATATATATATATATACACTTTCTATTTTTTATTTCTTCTAATTATTTTGTTCGTCATGAAACTCATTCGCATCTTTAATATATATTTCATTTTATCATAATCTTTATGTATAATTATGTTAAAATAATGTATGTCAATTAAAAAAATTTATGTCTTATATTTGAATATTTTTATTATTTTTTAATATTTTTATTTATTGTATATTTTTCTTTCACATGAAAATATTTAATACTCTCAATTTAAGTGTTTAATAGCATAAACCTTTCATTTAATATGTAATATAAAAAAAATATTTTTACTTATTATTAATAATTTTTGTTTCATTTCAAGAACTCTTTTGTTTCGCTAAAACAATTTTCGTTATTTCTCAACCATTAAGTATATATGTTGATATTTGAAAAGTTTTCTTCGATCTCTAAGGTATTTTTTATCTTATCATACCCTTAATTATACATTTGTTTTCCTTTGTGAAATTTCTTTCAATAGTCTCTCAAATTGTTTCTAAGACACATTTGTTAATTTTTTAATATTTTGATTTGTTGTTTATTTTCATCATGTAGAATGTTTGTTTGTTAATTTGTTTATTTGTATATTTTAATTTGAATATTTGTTTTTCTTTTATATTTTTTTAAAAATATTTTTAAATTTTATCAACTAGATTTCATTAATGTTTGTAAATTTAATAAATGTTTGGTTCTCATGTAAACTATTATAATTTATTTTAAAGTATTTGATAATGAAGAAACAACCATCCTCCTAATATTGAATATTTGATTCCTTTACCGTAATTTTTATTATTTTATAAAAACTAATTAAAATTAATATTGAAGTAGTAAAACTGGTACGGGTATAGGTACGAGATTATATCCGCTACCCGGTGGAGATATAGATGGGACAAAAGTTTGATAGTCGTTGGGTTTGGGTGTGGGGATGAGGATGAATTTTTTCTATAGTGGTGAGTATGGGATAGCGAAACTCGTCTCCGTTCTACCATGTTGCCATCCTTAATCGTAAGAGTTCCACTTTTTACATAGAATTTATGATTCTTTGAAACTATTTCATTGTTGTCACAAAAGGTATTTCTTACATTGACATGTATATGTTGCATGACATATAAAATTATGTTAATATTTTAAATTATTATTTTACTTTTATGTTAAATACATAGAGACCAGTTAAGTTGTTCCTATTAACAAAATCCAGGATAACTAACTACTTATCCACATAATGACTTTCATCACAAAGAACATGACAAACTTTGGAATCCATATGTCATGCATTAGTATAAAACACGAACAATCTGTCACCCAATGGCGGATCTTGATCAAAAAATTTGGAGGGGCCAAAATAATATACTCAAATTTTATATATTTAATTATTATTACTAATATAACAAAAGTATATATAATTTAGTATTGGAATCCTGATATGTTTTTCCTTAAAAACATTATAGTTTTGAAATTGTATTTGATATAAAACTCATTTTAAATATTTTTTTTCTAATTTCATCTCTTTCCATGTGTATTCTCATATTTGAGAACATTTTCTTATAATAAGTTCCAAAGAATTAATATGAAACATTTCGCCTATGATTCAAAAGAATTAATGTGAAACTTTTCACTTATAATTTTTTGAATCTTAATAAATGGTTTTCTAATTCAACAATTGAATTTCTAGTATCATGCTTGAAAATAGGTAAAAAAAGTAAATTTGTATTATTTTCATCTTCAATGATATCTTCCCTTTTATCACTTAAGAAAAATAAATCTATTATTTTACTTTTTCACCAATATACCTGTTTACAAAAATAAGTAAAAAATAATTTATCAAAATCTAATCAAAAATTGAGAGACGTAATTACTATAAAAACGTGATAATGAAGTCACATTTAAGAAATGATTATGAAAAAACATATAGTACATAACTTCTCTTCTTATATTCATAAAAAAATATACAAAGAAACTCATCAGATGAAAAAAATAAACTAAATATCAAACTAATATTTTCCTATCAAGAGAAAGGAGAAAGTTACTTTTTTTTTGTTATCTTAGAAGAGAACGGATGAAAACTGAGAGCGAGAGAATGAATTTATGTCTAACTTTCTATTTCTTTTTTAAAACAAAAAACAAGAAATGCAAGAGTAATAAATAAATACAATACGTGAGAAACTTAAAATGAGAAAGAACAAAAAAATATCTCAATAAATTTTATTATTCTTTATTATGTTTAATTTTTAATTTTATTATTTATTAATATTAAATATTATATTTTATAAAAAAATAAAAATAAATCTAAAAAGTTTTTAAAATATTTTTAAAAAAATTAAAAAGTCTTGGGGGGCCATGGCCCCCCTGCGGACCTTCAAAGGTCCGCCACTGCTGTCACCATTGATCATAACATCAAATGAAATAAACTGATCAGTAATATCAAATATGTGAAACTTTTACCCAAAAACCACAGTCTATTCAAACTTATTAGTGTTTATTAGAAGTCTTTACTGTGAAGGATTTGATATTTACTTTATTTGGTTGTTTACCCTTGTGGGGCTTCCTAGTAGTTTGAATTGGCTCATCACTTGTTTTAGTATTAGAATCTTCTCCTTCATGAACCATATCTATCCATTTAAAAGCTAAATTGAATTCCTTTGTAGGATGAACTTCCTTAAACAACAAAGAATTTGGAATTGTCTCAAAATTATTATAATGTGAATCAAGTTGATGTAAGCCTTGCAAATTATTTGCAATGGGAGTGAAATCCTCTATAGAAGACATATTAGTTAAGAAAACAGACTCCACTAGCTTATTATCGTTAAAAACATTTAGATTATTAACAGAAAAAATATATACTCATAAGATGCATATTATTAGGCTAAACTATAACAACATGATAAGATTGTCCAGTAAGCAGCAACATAACAAACTTAACCACAACAGATATGTGAAACTTTTATCCAAAAACCATAATCTCATAAAAATTATTAGTGTTTATTAGAAATCTCTGCTTTGAAGGATTTGATATTTACTTTCTTTGGTGGTTTACCCTTGTGGGACTTCCTAGTAGTTTGAATTGGCTCATCAGTTGTTTTAGTATTAGAATCTTCTCCTTCATGAACCATATCTATCCATTTAAAAGCTAAATTGAATTCCTTTGCAGGATGAACTTCCTTAAGCAACAAAGAATTAAGAATTGTCTCAAAATTATTATAATGTGAATCAAGTTGTTGTAAGCCTTGCAAACTATTTGCAATGGGAGTGAAATCCTCTATAGAAGACATATCAGTTAAGAAAACAAACTCCACTGGCTTACTATCGTTAGAAACATTTAGATTATTAATAGAAGAAGATATACTCATAAGATGAATATTATTAGGCTAAACTATAACAACATGATAAGATTGTCCAATAAGCAACAACATAACAAACTTAACCATAACAGGTTGCATCAGCTGCTGGACTTGCTACACCACAAATTGCTGCATCACAAGTTGCACCATAGACTCTACCACCGACTCAACAATAGGTTGCACCTTAAGTTACACTGGTGGCCGCACCACAGGCTCCACCACAAGCTCTGCCCAACTCCACTGAGGTTGTACTATAGGCTCCAACACAGGTTGTAATACTAGAATAGATTGAGTCACAAGAACCAAATCTTGAGAAGCAATGTCACCCTTAGGATGATAATGTTATTGTATTTTTGCACCAATTGTTTTCTCGCCACCGAAATTAGCTTTAACATCTTGTGCTAATTTTTACAATTATATAAGTCATGACCAATCATTTTACAATTTGAACAAAATAGAGACAATTTCTCATACTCTACATTAGTATAAAAATGCAAATCTTGACCTTTATACCAAAATCTGGTAATTCAGATAACAAATCAACATCAATTAATACACAAGCAAAAAAATCCATGAGACTTATTCTTAGTGTAATTATCTAGAGTTAAAGATGTGTCAATTCCATGTACAATGGAAATAATCGCCTTCCAAAGGAAAATCATGTATATGAACCAACAATTTTTATGAGTTTCATAGATGCAGGGGCAAAGTCCTTTGGCTATCCAAAAATTGGTCTCTAGTTAAGAAATTAGTTTCTAAATTAGTCCCTAAACATATATTTGATCGCTAAAATTATCATCATTTAGGAATTTTCGTGTAGGAAAAACTTTTAAAAGAGTCAATCAATATATTAAGTAATAATATATAAAAAGGAAAAAATTTCATAAAAAAATTATGTAGACTTTTAAGTATTTAAGATGTATGTCAACAAACAATAACTAAAACTATGCTTTTAATAAAATGATTACTATAAATATATCATAAAATAATAGTAATTTTCAAAATATTTGGAGATATCTTTCTAACCTTTAAGGTGTGTTTGCATTGGGAAGAAGATTTGAAAGAGAGTGAGTGGATGAATTTGAGGGAATCGAGAGTGGATTATGATATTGTTTGAATTAACATATAGATATTATGATTTGAGTATATTCGAGATGAAAATTTGGATAAGATTTGACGAATATGATAAATTAAAAAAAAATTAATTGCTAAAATTATACGATTATCATTGTATCCTTGAGGATAAAAGTGATATAAATTTGAATATAAATAATAAAAATTATTTTAAAATAAAATTGAAGTTATTATTTAAAATTACAAAAATACAATTTATTTTATAATTATTTTATTACATTATATTATATATATAAATAAATATATATATATATATATATATATATATATATATATATATATTAAAATGAAAAATTGATTATATGATGTATATTGATTTTTCTTGTTCTTTTTAAATTTCCATTCCTTGAAAAGAAATGGACAAAACTGGAAAAATGGAAGTGATGAGCTCTCATCTCTCCATTATGCGTCGATAGAAAAATAGTACTTTTTTTATATCCGACCACACAAATCCGTTCAATTTCTTAAAACAAACAATTTAAATCCATTCAATCAGTCGCTCATCCTTCCTCATACACAGTAAATCAACTTTAGCAAATACATGCTTAAGTATGTCAAATCAAACTTTTCCTAATAACTTTCTTAAATAAGTAATTAAATTATTAAATTGTAATAATTATAACATTTAAATATTTTAGTCAAATAAAGACTATATCAAAATACGTAATTATTTTATTTATTAAATGAAACAATAGCAAGAAGACAACAATTTAATAACTATTGATGTATAAAAACTAACTCTACCAAAACTTTCAAAATTTAAAGGCATCACATAATTTCTCTTCATATAATTTAAAGCCTATTGATGAATGAGAAAGAGTTTTGATTGCTTATAATTTGGTGGACAACGATAAGATGTGTGAGCATTGAAAGTGACCTAGATTTTTTATATTTGTTTATGTGGTGTTGAGCTAAAGCACATGGTTAAGAAAAAAGGTGCAAGATATATGGCACTAAAATATTGATGTTTTCAATAGTTTGATCAGTATAAAGGGTGGGTTTTCACATTTATTTTCTTGGTTAATAAATAAAGCCTATATTTATACATAAAATTTAATTTAAATACACACATGTATAATTTTTAAAATATACATAACTATTTTTTTTAAATAATAAATAAGTTTTGTATTAAGCAATTTTTAAATTTAATATTATTTTGCATTAAAATTTATAGCTTCAAATATTGAAACTAACAATTTCCTCCCCACAATTTTTAAATTATATGTAGTTTATCTTAAAAACTTATAATTATTAAATTAGGTATTTTTTTATAAAGAATAACATTTAATAATAATAAATGATAAAACATAAAATCAAATATAATAAAAATTAAAAATATTTATTAAGATGCATTTTTTTTTTTTTTTATTTTTTTAAATTTTAAACTCATTT
>Ga0214544_1013141_pt1 | contig 10256 bp, 6 predicted proteins | sample CNSS3metaG_FD_160074 | JGI IMG/M metagenome (GOLD analysis project Ga0214544, IMG submission 160074) | Root nodule microbial communities from cowpea collected in UCLA plant growth center, Los Angeles, California, USA - CNSS3 | ecosystem: Host-associated > Plants > Roots > Nodule | place: USA...
ATTTCCCCATAATGTTGGTCTTGGATGTACCAGGCAAGTTCAAGATTTATTATCATTTATTTTCTTGGTATGTGCCATATGAACAAGATTTGATAACTAATAGACCTTTTCATTTCTAATTTGATAATTGACGTAGTCACTTGAACCATTTCACCAATAGCATACTTGGGTGAGAAGGAAGTGGTTATAAGAAATATGCAGTCAATTCTGTAGGTTTAAAACATAGGTTGTTCCATTCTAATAATCTTTGATGAACAGGGATCCAGATCTGGCAGAAAGGATTGGTGCTGCTACTGCTCTTGAAGTCAGAGCTACAGGGATTCCTTATGTTTTTGCTCCATGCATAGCGGTAAATAGGAAAGAGTGTAATGATAAGCTTTTAGAAAATTTCTTATTATACAGGTTTGAGGTTGTCAAATGTGTACCTTTTTCTTTGATGATGTTACTGATTACTCCTGAAACATTGATTATAGGTTTGTAGAGATCCAAGATGGGGTCGGTGTTATGAAAGCTATAGCGAGGATGCTAAAATTGTGCAAGAAATGACAGCCATCATACCTGGTCTACAAGGAAGTATCCCTGCCAATACCAGAAAGGGATTTCCATATGTTGGTGGCAAGTATGTATTCATTATTTAAAGCATTTTTTAAAATAGGATCACATTTCATTATTTTTATTTCAGGCATATTTTGGATTTATTTTCAAAAATTTACACCAGGGACGTGATATGGATTTTTATGCCCAATCTAGTGTTTTGTCTGCCCAAAAAGATGATAAATTTACATATAATTCATAGATCTTTATTATTTTAGTAAATCTAAACTTTAATCTAGTTTATAATTTGAAAGATTCTTATGCATTTTAACTAAAGTGTGAAAAAAGTAACACTATTCCTCTGTATTAGCAACTTGTTGATATGTTGTATGCTTGTGATTCATCGTCTTGGTAACTATTACATATTATTTTATTTGGAAAATAAGCTCACTGTCTTAAGATATCATAATTTGACTTGGGAATTCACTTCAAACAAACGGCAGTCTACATAGTGATACCAGTCAAGTAGTTATTATCATCATCAACCAACATTTTAAGCTGCAATCCAAATGAAAAAGTCTACATGACTGACTTGTACTTATGTTTTTTCTCCATCCCTTATTAGGCTTATGAATTTTTTGTAGGACAAAGGTAGCAGCTTGTGCTAAACACTTTGTTGGAGATGGTGGTACGGCGAAGGGAATAAATGAGAACAACACATTGATCGATTGGCATGGATTGTTAAGCATTCACATGCCTGCCTATTCTGATTCCATTATTAAGGGGGTTTCTACAGTCATGGTTTCCTACTCCAGTTGGAATGGTGTAAAGATGCATGCAAATCGTGATCTAGTCACTGGCTTCCTCAAGAATACCCTCAAGTTTAAGGTTTGGCTTCTTTGTTTTTTTTTTTTTCCTCTTGCATGATAAATGTTCTGGTACAGTATCATATTATCTTGTCTGTCAAGTATGAAAAACAGACCCAGCCTGGCACAGCTTGATTTGGACATGGCAGCACAAGAAAATTCTTTTACTTAACTGATTAAGGCCTTCATTGTTGATCATCATTGGTTTATGTGTTTTTCTTTTTCGAGTGAATTCCATTTGATTTTCAATCCAAATATTAAAATGTCTAGTCATTTCCTTTGAAACATTTGACCAGTGTTTGATATTTCTGTCACTTGCTGATTGCTTTGTAACTTGCTATTTGTTACTGCTAGATAAATTTATTGTTTAAGGGGAGGTTTGTGAATAAAGAGTTTCTGGAATCCTTCTTCAGAGAAACTCACTTTGAATATCCTTGAAAATCAATATTTGCACTATTATGTTTAATGTTATGCATTACTGAATCTACTACAAAATTTGGTGTGTCAGTCTTTAGAAATCCATTTCAACTTTTTGATAACGTTATTTGACCCATATTTTCAAGAATACAGTGAGAATAAACCAATCTGATGTTCTATTACTGTACAGCCTGTCTTTAGGCCATTGTCTGATCCTGGTTTAAGTAACATGTTTCATTCTCTGGATGCTAACAACACAGTTGTTTTACTTATTTATCAGGGGTTTGTCATCTCAGATTGGCAAGGTATTGATAGAATCACATCACCAATGGATTCAAATTACACATACTCTGTGCAGGCTTCCATTGAAGCTGGTGTTGATATGGTTAGTTGCTCTTTATGCTGAAATTACCTGCAGGGCTGCAGTGAATAATATATCTGCTCAAGTGTAGCTCATGAAACCTTTCTTTTTGTTAACGATCATTGCAGGTCATGGTCCCATATAAATATGATGAGTTCATTCAGGATCTTACACTCTTGGTCAAGAGCAATATCATTCCAATGGAGCGTATTGATGATGCTGTGGAGAGAATTTTGCTTGTAAAGTTCACCATGGGTCTTTTTGAGAACCCTTTAGCTGATACCAGCTTAGTCAATGAGCTTGGAAGCCAGGTGAGTCATTCAAACCGATTATTTCAACCAACAATATAAAATATCATCCTCTTTCTTTTCATGGAAAAACAAATACATTTGATGAAATTGTCTTCCCCTAGGAAGACCACAGGCAATATCAAGAACTTGAACCACATGGAATGTAATCTTCCTTGCTTCCAAACCGACCTGACCATGTCCTATTGGTGTGAATTAAATATCTCCTATTTGGGATTGATTCTTATTGTTCAACCCACTGTAGATGATCCAGCTTCCTAATAGATTCAGTTGATAACACTTTCAAAGAAAAGTTGAAAATCTTGAAAGTGGCTTTTATTAAGAAACTGAACAGAATTTATTTACATTCTTTGTTAATTCTTAATCTTACTGCATGATTGTGGACTTAGACATCCTATAATATCCAAGTCCCTATCACAATAATGAATTTATCTGATACCTGCTCTGATTTTTATGAACAAAACTATTATATGCTGTAGTTCTTGTTGCCTGTAATTTATCTGACCATGATTGAGACACTGAGAGTCATGATTGTGTTGGTTCACTAGGAACACAGGGACCTAGCAAGGGAAGCTGTGAGAAAAACTCTCGTGCTGCTCAAGAATGGCAAAAATGAAAGTACTCCACTTCTGCCTCTTCCAAAGAAAGTCCCAAAAATTCTAGTTGCAGGTAGCCATGCCGATAACTTGGGCTACCAATGTGGAGGATGGACAATCAAATGGCAAGGATTCAGTGGCAACAGTGACACTAGAGGTAAGCAACTCTCTGGCATTCATAACAAGCTGAGGTCTAGGTCCATGGAAGCATGAGATTGTGAACTCTAAATGTTGTGACTTTTTATATTTTGACGAGTGAGACTAGTTAATGAGCATTGAGCATTATCTGAAGCTATCCAAAATATTATACTTTGTGAAGCAATGAAAGGGAACTTAAACTAATGTTATTTTCCTTGAACAGGAACAACTATTCTTGGTGCCATAAAATCAGCAGTTGATCCAAGCACAGAAGTAGTCTTTCGCGACAACCCCGACAATGAGTTTGTGAAATCCAATAACTTTGAATATGCAGTTGTTGTAGTTGGTGAGCCTCCTTATGCTGAAACCGCTGGGGACAGCACAACACTTACAATGACGGAATCTGGGCCAAATGTTATAAACAATGTGTGTGGAACTGTTAGGTGTGTGGTTGTCATCATCTCTGGCAGACCTATTGTGATTGAACCATACGTTTCTACAATAGATGCATTGGTGGCGGCATGGTTGCCAGGCACTGAAGGCCAAGGTGTGACAGATGTTCTTTTTGGTGACTATGGTTTCACGGGTAAGCTTGCAAGGACATGGTTCAAATCTGTTGATCAACTTCCGATGAATGTTGGGGATCCTCACTATGATCCTCTTTATCCTTTTGGTTTTGGACTAACAACAGAATCTGTTAAGGACCTGGTAGCAAGGTAATTTCCATTAACTGCTTTTCATTTCACAATATTTGCTTGCTCCTGTTATACTGATGGAGCCATCCATTGTGCAGGTCAACTTCAGCTGCAACTGGTGTAAGAGCTTCTATATTTACCATCATGCTCACACTATTCATCGCCTTGTATTTAACTGGTATGTTGGTGATTGTGACTTTATACATAATACATAATGAAGTTTTTTTTTTTTTTTTCAAGTTGCACAAGATAATGTATAAATACTGAAGTGTTTGATTGTTCACTCTGATAGGTATGCAGAATTGATGGGGGCTTATTGTAGCAGACGGCTAGAGAACTAACTTGGGACACTTCCCAGCTTAGTTTATAGTGTAATTCATTGTATTTGAGACATTATTATTGTTCTCGAACTAGTAATTTGAGCACATTCTTTTTCACAATTTAAAACTTTGTTCCAAGGAACTAGGTATTAAATCTACTAGGATTTGAGAGGTACTGGGATTTTGACTTGTGCTGGGGAAAGTGAGGAGGTGGTCACAACCCTGTTGCCTCTACTTGTACCATTCACCTTAAAACTTCAATTTCATGTCTGTAAATAAGCCCAAATGAAGAAAAATTAGGAAAGTAATGTTCTTTAAGATTGGTACTAGGAGATTTGGGTGTGGGTATTAGGAGAGCGTCATATAAAAAAAATCAAGTTTACTTCAATGGTATATTTTTTATTTTAGTCCAATTAATGCGTTTGCTGAAAAAGTAACATTATTTCAGGAAGAGAAAAAAAAAAAAACTTTAGAAATTTGTATATTTTTTTTGATTTTAGACTGAAAACGGGAGGGTTTACATGAAAAAGTTTATTCCGGGTAGCTTTATGTTGGGAGGTTTTATAAGAGATATTGCAATGCTTCATTCTTCACCGATCATTATTTATTTTTATTTTTTGCAACCAAATATTTTTAACTTGTACCTTTTTTATCTAATTTCACACTATTAATATATTTTTTTCTAATCCATTTCTCTCCATTCATCAAACTGAACATAAACCTGGCGGAATTGATGCTCTGGTGCAACTCAAGTACATGATTGCCTTGCCTTACGAATAATCATATTCTTTCGCAAATTAGGTCTGTGAGCACATGCATGAATACGTATTAACAGCTATAATATAATAAATATCCATTCTTAAAAAAAATTCTAAATTTTATTCTTTTTCAAAAAGATAACTTATTTCAAAACACACTAGAAAAATAGCTAACGTTTCAATAATGAAGTGAGAATATAAACTGAGCGTAGTAATATTTTCCTATCACAGTATTTTGGACCATATTTACAAAACAGTTTTGCATAACATGCCACTTTAGAGACTAGACTGACTGGATTCAAGTCAAGGATCTCCTGAAGTCGCTAAATGGCTCTCAACTGAGAAACTCGTAATATTCAGAAATAAATAATACATAAACAAAAATTTAATATTTAACAGACAAAAAAGACCAACTGGAAATGAAAAAGAAAATTACGAACTAAATTATAATTTGTTTAAAAAAAATGAGAAACTCATAATGTAGAACAATGAGCTTCTTCCTAGTAACACTGCAAAAATTCAATGTGTTCTTACAGCTTGCGTTCAAGGCCCGAACAGAAAAGAGAGGGAAAAAAAAAAGCACATATCAATGTGTGGTTAAGAACTAAGAGTTGCCGATATACTCAATTAATTAAAGAATAATCGAGGCAAGTACATATGGACAAATAGCTAATTTACAAAATTAATATGATATTTGAAATGATCCAGCTAGAGTTCAATTCACACCGTGCTTTGTCCTACGCACTCACCAGGAACACACTCTGCATACTCCTTCCTGTGAACTCCCAAATCAGCATTCCAGAACAGAACGAGGAAAGGAATTACTTTCCACATTTTGAAGTGCGTGAACTTTTACCTCCATCTCATTGGCCAGTGTTCACAAGCAGAGTGGCAACGTTAATATTTTGCCCAAGTTGAATGCCTGCACGCATGGGGTCCCCACTTCATATAGCATCCTCTTTCTCTTGGAAAGCATCCTCCATGAGAAGGTGAAAGACAATATCAACCTGAAAAGAGGAAAAAGGGTTTGTGGAACATCAGAGACAGATTCAAAGATGTGAAGTGTGACATTTCTGATAAATTCCAAAACGTTACATTCTGAACACAGATAGCAGAAGTATAAGTAGTCAACTGAAATAGCCAACTGCCAAAATCCAAATTAAAATAAAGAATGAGAACAAAGAAACTCATTTTAAGTCAACTTCAGAAACACTTCAACCCTGTATCATGATAATATCTCACAGGATCATCAACTCTCCTAACAGTTAAGGCTAATAGGTGAAACGAAACGTCGAAACCACATGAATGGTTTCCATACATCTCTAATACACGGCCTTAGGCAACACACGCTTGTCTTGTACAATGCCCATACCTTCTTTTATCTAATGCTGACATTCAACTTTATTTAAATGAATGAGGTGGTTAGGATCCAACACTCGATCTTTCAGCCACAAAGTTTTCGACATCAAGGCAAGGAACTCTACTAAAAGCTTTAGTACATGATTGGTTTTTATATATGCAATAGCCATCCTTCTTAACACATTTTAATATTTACACTTCATGTTCGCAAGTCATAAAACTAGGAAGGAAAAGCACAAGAACAAAAGAAAACGGACAAAGTGGTTTACCACCCAAAGATCAGGTATAATAGGTTAACACCACTCGTGCAGGCAAGGGAGGGAATCAAGGAACTAAACGAAAAAACTATTATTTCATATTCTCAACGAGTCCAAAATATGCTGAAACAACCTATTCAAAGACCATATACAAAAATATTACTCCTTGGGGAGTACAGATTACAAAACCTTTTGTTACATTTGTGCTGCATTCATCTTTCCATCATCTTCTTCCTCTTTGTTTATGTGGTCCTGATCATCCTGGTTTGAGCCAACTAGCGAATGCTGTTCTACAACACTTTCGCTGCTCCTTACTAAGGAAAGCTGGTCCATAGCAAGAGAATTCCTTTTGTAATTCCACACAAGCATTGAAATATAATCTTGGGGTGTAACAAGACCTTGTTCACTGATGCAACTACGTTGCTCCTCCAAAGTCTTTGGATCTTCCAGCTTTATGTATTCTAGTAGCAACTTTTCATGGTCAGGCCTCCAGTTACTAGGGAATGGAGAGTAATCTGTCTCAGGTACAAGAGACAGCCTTGTATAATGGAGCCCGTCGATTGATTCCGCAAGACCCATCCTTAACAAATTCTGGTACTCAGGAGACTGACCTTTTTTCTCCTTCAATGGGCGGCTCAAGTTACGAGCACCTATCTTGTACACTTTTGCCCTCGAACGAAGCTTGTATTTTGCAGCATACAGCTTAGCAAGGGAGCCTCTTATGATATAAGAACAGAAGTTTACAATCTTCTTCCTATTGTCCGCATACCTGTACCACTCAACCATGCTTGACAAAAACTTGTTCATTTGAGCATTGGTATGCGCCTGCGTGGCATGAAACATCCTAAAACAAGGTTGGGGATCTGGATCCTTATCCCCCTTGAGAAAGCTTAACTTCCTAAACTGTTTAATACACTGTTTCAAGCTGGCCGTCACTGACAACAGCGTCCCCACACCTTTCTCACTTATGATCTTACCACCGGTTGCAGTGTACCTAAGAGTTGGGTACACAACCCTCCTACACAGCACATGGTCCAAAAACATTATCCCTTTGGTTATATGCTCTATAGGGACGCTCTCATTATCAAGCTTGAGCATAAACCTCTGATCACAAAACTCAATCAACTGCTTCCTCAATGCAGCCGCATCCGCCCTAGGCCCTCTAACACCAATCAAGACATGCCCTCCATACCGAACAAAATCCATCTTCCTAGTCTTATCTGGCCCACTCGTGGGCACAAACTCTGGCCATGAAGTGTTCCCCTGCTCCTCTTCAGGACTATTCCATATAACATCACTCTTGGAAGGAACGTAGAACTCCTTAATCTTCCCCTCCATCCACCTATCCAACTCATCCAAACAAACATTGGCCAAAAGTGGACTAAGCACTCCACAATGCCCCCAATTGGGAACCCTCTCGGCCTCCTCCGGCGCAAACCCGAAAAAGGTATCCAACCAATAAGGATCAGGCTTAGGCTCATCCTCGGCCAGCACCCTCTTCTTCTGATACTTCCTCTTCTTCTTCTTCTCTTTTTTCTCCAAGGTAGTGACAACTACCGGCGTAACCAGCGCGTCTTTTATCAAATCAACAATCAACTTATCCCTAACATCCCTCATAACAGCATTGATCACCAACCCCACTTTCATCCCATCTAACAAAACACTAAAATCAGCCTTTATATACCACAAATAACCAGCAAAGCTCCTTCTGATGACCCTTAATACAGTGTGCGGTGTTCTACCCGGTCTGAAAGCGTAGGACTTGGAGGAAAAGCGAGGCTCATAGATTGGTTCCAGGATCATCAACAGAACCTCCTGAACGATCTTGTCCTGGAAGGGCGAGGGCTGCGTGGTGGTGAGGATGGTTTTGATTTTGCGCTTGGAGAGAGAATCGTAGTCGGTTTTGTCTCGCGGGGATTTCACGAAGAACTTGAGTCTGGCGCCCCACTTGAATTTTCCGTCGAGGACGGCGTTGCGGAGGGCGAGGAGGTCCTGGAGGGTGGAGGTGGAGATGGAGGAGCGGGGGGTGTAGGAGCCGGTGTCGTCGGTGGCGACTTTCTGGTAGGCGAGGAGCCAGAGGTCGAAGCGGCGGAGGAGGGGGGAGAGGGAGGTGACGACGCGGTCGGGGTGGCGGAAGTTGTCGATCCACATCTGGCAGCAGAGGGAGACGCCGTCGTCTCTGGAGAGAGTGGAGGAGGAGAAACGGCGAGGGGAGGAGTGGGGAGGGTGCAGGATAGGGAATACTGGAATTGGCCGCAGGGGATTGGTGGGATTGGGGAGGAGTAGGTGGCGGAGGCGGCCGGAAAAGAGGGGAAGGCGGCGACGCATTTGGAATTTGTGTTGTCAGAGCATCGACCGGGAATGGAGTGAGTGAGGGAAGCAAAACCCACCAAAAACCCTTCTGCTATTCCACCACTTTCACTCTCCTCTTCCTTCTTCCATCTTTCTGAACATATTAAAATTATTTTAGAAAAATACTAAAATTATAAATTTATTTATCTTAATTGTTTTTTATTATAATATAAAATATATACCAATAAAACATTTTCGCTTATGTTATCGTGGTGTTTGAAATGTTGTCTATTCGATCAAGTAGTAATAGTAACAACATCGAAGATCTTTGTTGTCTATCTCACTCGAGATTTATGAAACCATTATGCCAAACTTGGTTAATTTAGATATAATCTCCAGAGCCACAACACATATAAAAGGCCAACTTCCACTGAGTTTCATTATCATGGAAAAAAATTGCATATTGGGAAGTACACATCTACCATGAATGTTTGATTTGAACTGGCCGAAAGGGGAAATATGAATATATATTTTTAAATAACTCATGCATGGTTTTGTCTGGCTTATAATGATTTTTTTTTCTTCTGTTCACAATTGATGATTTTTCGTAGTAGTGGACAATATCTCTTGCTAAATAAATTATTATTACATGTTTATGCGTAAAACCCAATTTAGTGAAAGGAAGCAAAGACCTATTCAACTAATCAACCAAACTCGACTAGAGAACTAAACTATATTATATAAACTAATTTTCTTGGAGGCGATAAATTAGACAGACAAGTTAACTCTACAAACAAATTCATTTATCATGTCCCTACAAAATATTTTCTTAAATACTAAAACCAACAATATATTAAGAATTTGAACTATTTAGATAAAATTGTTATGAATTAATGATTGTCCATTGATTTGATACATTTACTTATATGATTCATTACTCTTTATGGTAAATATTATATTAACCAAGTTGATTTGTTTCCTTTATGATAAATATTATATTAACCAAGTTGATTTGTTTTCTTTATTGTATCTATAAATAGGACTCTTCCTATCAATAATAATAGAAAAATGAGTTGCTCCCTATTCTCATTCTCTATTATTCCTCTCCTTTGTCTCTCTTATTACCTTTATTTTATAACACGTTATCAGCACGATGCTCCAACCAATTGAGGACTACTGGAAGCTTTTTCTCTATAACGACAGTGTTATGCGTGTCTCAATCCAGGCCCTTTCTAATCCTTTCTCAAATTATAATTTTACCTTATATTCTTCCTCTTGTGATAAGAATTATTTAACTTTATCAATTTTCATCTTCGTCTTATTATTTTTATTTTTATTTTGACGGTGATTATTAT
>Ga0214544_1013150_pt1 | contig 10252 bp, 5 predicted proteins | sample CNSS3metaG_FD_160074 | JGI IMG/M metagenome (GOLD analysis project Ga0214544, IMG submission 160074) | Root nodule microbial communities from cowpea collected in UCLA plant growth center, Los Angeles, California, USA - CNSS3 | ecosystem: Host-associated > Plants > Roots > Nodule | place: USA...
AATTTTTATAAAATTATTTACTTATCTCCTTTTTCTTTTTTTCTCTTACTATTCATCAACAGTTATTTTTCTCTTATTTTCTCCGTACATTTTATTTTATTTTTTATAAATATACTTTTATTTTGTTATTTTGTTTATTAAATTAATAACATTACAATATCATCAATTATTAATATAATTCAAAAAATGCGTACACACAGGCGCGATAGCGCCTGTGTTTACACTAGTGATTACATAATGATTATAGTGTAATGATTTTATTGTTAAAATCCAGCTTTAATATAAAATTTTTGACATTATAATATTTGATAAAGGTTATATTAGTGTAATTGATCTCAACTCCCACGTTCTTTTTCCTCCGCCCCTCGTAGGTAGATTTGTTTGCTCATGCAACTTCTTATATACAAAACAATTACCACATAAATAAAAATACATAAGTCAGAATTAAACTTAAATAAATTATAACTTCAAAGAGTTTGATTTACGTCAATTCTTTAACTCTGGATAGGTAAATTAGAAGGATAATTTATTTATTTGAAGATTTTCAAATTCTGTATACTAAAATGACTTGTTTTGGATGAAATAATTAGAGAAAATTAAAATTTAAGAAATTTTTAAAGATATTTCAATAATTTAAAATATCCTAAAAAAATATAAAAATTTAAAATTGTACTCATTCTCACTCACTAACACAACACTCACGCAAGTAATTGGCATTATTTTATCAAGCCCAAAGTTGTGATGATTTAGGTGAAGGTGAAGGTCAAAACAGGCTGGAGAGACTAGTGTCGAGACAAGTTGGTCCGTGTTGAAGATTGAGATGAGTTCGTCCAAAGGAAGGTCAAATCTAGTCGGTTCAACCAAAGGTCAAGACAAGTCGGCCTCATTCAAAAGTCGAGACAATTTGGTTTACGCCAAAGGCCAAGACAAGTCATCCTATGTCAAAAGGTTGAGAATAGTGAGTCTGAGCCAAAGGTCGAGACAAGTCGACTTGAGTCAAGATTGAGACAAGTCAGCTAGAGCCAAAGGTTGAGACAAGTTAGCCTGAGCTGAAGGTCAAGACAAGTCGTTCCGAGCCTAAGGTCGAGACAAGTAGTTTCAAGCACAAGGTTGAGATGATTTAGTTAGGCCGAAGATCCAGATAAGTCGGTTCAGGGTACAAGTTGAGATGAGTCACCCTAGGTCGATGGATGTCAACACGGGTCGAGGTCGAGACAAGTCATCCCAGGCCGATGGTTGAATCGACTCGGCTTAGGTCGAAGGTTATGATAAGTTGGTCGAAGGTTGAGACGAGTCTACCCAAGTAGAAGGTTGAGACAAGTCAACGTGGGGCGAAGGTCAAAAAAAGTTTGCATATATTGATGGACGAGACAAGACATCTTGGGTCAAAGGTCAAAACGAGTCATCTCGACCTAATGGTCAAGCCAAGTCAACCTAGCCGAAAGTTGAGACGAGTCAGCCCAAGCCAATAGTTGTGACAAGTCGAATCAGGTGAAGGGTCAAGACCACTTGTCTCGGGTCGAGAGTTAAGTTGAGTTGGTCCAGATCGATGGTTGAATCAATTCAGTACGAGCCAATGGTAGAGACAGTTGGTCTAGGCCGATGGTCGAGAAAAGTCAGCCTAAGTTGAAGGTCCAAATGGGTTGACTTGGGACGAAGGTCGAGTCGAGCTATAGCCCGAGCTAAAGGTCAAGTTGAGTCGCCCCAACCAATGATAAAAGTGACCTAGTCTAGGCTGATAGTAAAAATGAGTTAGCATGGGTTGATGGTCGAGTCGTGCCAGCACAAACAATGGTTGAGCCAAGTCGGTACAGTTTAAAGGTCCAAACGAGTCGGCTAGGGCCAAAGGTAGAGTGGAATCGTCATTGGTTGAATGTTGAGACCAACCAATTTAAGCTTAAGGTCAAGATAGGTCGATTAAAAATGAAGGTTGAGACGAGTCATCCTAGGATGAAACTCGAGTTAAGTCGACTTGGTTGAAGGGTAGAGTCGAGTTATCCAAATATTTTTAAAATAGAATTTTATCTTAAAAAAATTAAATTGTTTTATCCAATTAAGAAACTTGAAATCTAAGATATTCAATAACTTTATCCAGACAAACTATTTAAGAAACATAGAGAATTCAATTATAAACAATTAAAGTATGATATATTTTAATTTCTTGAAATTATTGAAATCTCTCAAAAAAATATTTAAAAGGAATTTCATTGTCATTTATACTTTTCTTGTCTTCATAAAGCCTAATAGACAATACATGCATATTTAGTACTCATAAATATTTATGAACCACAATAATCTATGTTTTCCATAAAGATTTAAGAAACTAAGATGCTTTTGTAAAAACTTGTATTGAATAAGATTAACATCTAACTTGCACTAAAAGATAAATTGGTCCATGAACCATAATTTAATGTACTCACCATAGTTCATTGTTCCTATTCCACAAAGTTTGATTCAAAAATCTCCTTTAGCTTTTTCAATCATATGAAATCTTAGTCAACTTGACTTAGATTGTCACTAAAGTCATGATATACAGTCATGAGTATCAGAACCACAATAAAGGTTAAATTATAATATCAAGTAACTAACCATTTTATAATCAAATCGTGTAACTCATTTTATTTTCATTAAATAAATTCATTATCATTAACGAACTTGCATAATATATTTTTGACTTAATTAGTAATTTGGTCCTTGTACTTAGGTCTTTGATTCATTTTTATCTCTACTTTTTCTGTACTCAATAGAGTTATTATTTTATTAAAAAAGACTCATTATGATCATTTTTTCTTAAATCGGCTTAATGTTATTTAGATGTCACATGTCAACATCTAGGTCTTCTTCTACCTTGAAACCTATATTTTCTTTTCTCCCTCCACCTTCCTCCATCTCTTTCCACCTCCTACTAAACAAAGTACAAATGAAGTGAGTGAAAAGCTATGTTATGCTCTTTCCTTCTTTTCCCTTTAAATCTAGAAGCTTCTTTTCTTTCAATTTCCCCTTTTTAAGTGTCCCTTTAAGTTGAAAAGTTTGCTTCTTTGTGGTTTTTTAAGTCAATTCTTATATGGGGTGAGTGATTTTGGGAAAATTATTTAGGACTTCGAATTGAAAAACAACACTCAAAGTTAGAACCTTGTATTTTTGAATTTTTTTTTTTTTTTTGACGAGGAGAACTAACTTTCCGTTTGGTAGGTGGTGGAAAGTAGATGGAAGTGAAGGACGTTGGTGGGAAGTCCAAGAAGGTGGAAAAAGGTGAAAGAAATTATTTTAATGTTTAGATGTAACACTTTCAAAGAACATTAAATTAATTTAGCGGAAGGAACCACATTGATTCCTTAAAAAATAAAATAAAGATTCAACCGAGTAAAAATATATAAGTACCAAAAAGAATTAAATGTCTAAATACAAATGACTAAATTATTAATTAAGTTTACATTTTTTAAGAAAAAAGAAACTATTTTAATTCAACAAAATATGATTTCAGAAATACCATTAAAATGAGAAAATTTTTAAAAACTTGATCAAAAGGGATAATTTATAAAAGTTACGTATTTAGATTGCAACTTAAGAAAAAAAGAGTTGTAATCTCACTTACCTTTTAATATGAAATCATATTAATAAGACTTTAGTTATTTAATATTTTCATAGATTTTTTAGAAGTAGTATGCGTTCATATCATTGTATTTTTTTTTATTTATTCACAATTATGATTTTAAATGAATTTATTTTATTTTTTAAAGATTCAATGATTTATTAACTGCGTATTTATTTTATTTTAAAATTAAAAAAATTAAAAAAGAAAAATGAAATAGAAGTAATTGTACATAAAAAATAAATATTACAACACTTTTCATTATAATATCATGATTATGTATTTTATTTTAGCAAAATAACTTTTTTTACTTATATTGAACTGGTTTCATGCAAAGTTATAATTCTACATAAGTTATAATTATGGTAATTTTCGGTCTAGAAATTGAAGATAATAGACTGCAATACTTCAATATATTTTTATGTATATTTTTTAATAGTTTTTTTCTAATATTTATTTTGTCACTATCTCAAATTCTTTCCTTTTTTTTTTTAATTTTTTTTTTTTTTTTTTTTTTATTTTTTTTTTTTTTTTTTTTTTTTTCTTTTCTTCCTTTCTCTTAGGGATGACAATATGGTGGAGCGGAGACGAGTCTCGTAATCCCACACTTATTCTTATAATAAAAAATTCATTACCATCCCTATACCCAAATCCAATAGGTATCAAATTTTTGTCTCTTCATCATCCTCATTCCCATTGGGTAACGAGTATATACTCGTACTCATACTCGTTTTCTTATTATTTCAATATTAATTAATTAATTTTTATAAAATAATATAAAATTACGATAAAAGGAAATATAATATTATCAAACAATAAATATTAAGTGGAGGTTTGTTTATTCGATATCAAATATTTAGAAAGAAATTATAATTGTATTCATTTCAAATTAGAACACCAAATAAAATTTAATGAGAACCAAAATATTTATTAAATTTCCAAACTTGAATGAAACCTAGTTAATAAAATTTAAAAATATATAAAAGGAAAACAAATATTCAAATTAAAATATATTTTAAAGGTTTGTTTACTTCAATTTTTTAAATTCTAATAAATCTCTTTTTTATACACTAATAAAAATTATAATACATCACTTAATCAAAATCATGTAAAGAATAAAGATTAAACTAATAATAATAAATTTTCAACATAGATCTTGTATCTTTTGAACTTCAATATATGTGTTGGATGGTGATAAAAAAAGATTCATAGCAATTATATTAAATTTTTATATTATAATAATTATACAATTATAGTGACAAAATTACAGTTTGATAATAAGTTAGAAAATAAAAAAAATAGTTACATAAAATATATCAAAATAGTATTCTACACGATAAAAATAAACAAAAAATAAAAATAATAAAAAAAGTTTTAAATATGTGTCTTAGAAACAATTTGAGAGATTATTTAATAAAACCCCCCAAAGGAAAACAAATATATAATTACATGTATAATAAGATGAAAAATACCTTAGAGATTTAAGAAAACTTTTCAAATATCAACATAGTCAATGCTTGAGAAATAACGAAAATTATTTTAGCAAAACAAAAAAGTTCTTCAAATGAAACAAAAATTAATAATAATAGAGTAAAGAAGATAAATTTTTTATATTACCTAATAAATGAAAGATTTATGTTATTAAACACTTGAATTGAGAGTATTTAACATTTTCATGTGAAAGAAAACTATATAATAAATTAAAAACTTTAAAAATAATAGAAATATTCAATTGTGAGACATTAAAAACATTTAATTAACATACATCAATTGAATATAATTGGATAAAAGATTATGATAAAATGAAAAACATATTGGAAATGCGAAAGAATTTTATGAAAAACAAAAAAATAGAAGAATTAAAAAATAAAAAGTGTGTAGTAATATATAAACATATATATATATATATATATATGTGTGTGTGTGTGTGTGTGTGTATATATATATATATATATATATATATATATATATATATATATATATATATATATATATATATATATATATATATATATATATATATATATATATATATATATATATATAAATGTTACTAAATGACGATGAATATTTCAATAATTTAAACGGGGATGGGGAGATGACGGATGATATGTACATCCTCATACGCATCCCTATAGCCAATTGAAAAAGTCGGGGATTCTCCATACACATACCCATACTTAGTCAATGTGTGGATTCTCCATCAAAACGAGGACGTGTACGTGCAATACCTATGAGGACGAATTTATTTACCATCTTTTTCTCTCAACAAACTTTTCTCACCCTTCTTTTATATTTTATCTATATGTATCTTATCTCTTTCATAACTTAATTGTACCTCACAATAGCTAAAGAGTTAGGGAATATTTCTACTCGATCAGATTTTGAAAGAGTAAGTTTTTATTTACTTTATAAATTCTTTGTTCTCTTTTTTTTATGTTGATTGTCATTAATCTTGATGTGGTCAATTGAAAAAAGTTATTCTCTCAACATGTTTTGTCATATACTGAGATTTTGTTAAGTGTGGATACCTTACTATATGTCTCTAACTTCATAGTAACCTTAAAGATAAACATTGAGGTAAAAGAAGATAGATTAATTCTCACAATACTCTAGGATACCTTATTTGACTTTACTAGTGATATGGTAAATAAATATTGATATTATAAAGGTTGGATGGGTTGATTGAAATTAATATATTTGACTTGTTTGTGTTATGTTGTGTATTTTAGATAGTTTAAATTTTGTTATGGGGGTCAAATTGGTTTAGTCTGATGTCATTTGAACTGTACGTACCAATTTTGGCATAAGAAATGAAAAGAAAACCTCAGATTAAGCCAATTTGATGAATATGTCCTTTTGGGTTTCTAAATTATGCAGACTCGTTGAGTGAAATTTGTTTTTGTGAAAAACTTGAGAGCTCGTAAAGGATTAGTCAATCTCGCTAGGTGAGACTCTCCTAATGTTTGGAGATGCTAGACGAGTCTCTCCTAGTGTTTGTAAAATCTCCCAGTAGCCATCTGTTGGGCTAACATAATTTTCATTGACCAAGCTAAAATTCACTTGTTATGCTGAGGTCTTTGGCTTAGCGAGTAGCATTCTAATTGAGCAAATTTCAGTATGTGTTTAATTTGTTGAGCAAACTAAATGCTAGTTGAGCGAGATAGTATTTTATGAATTCCAAATAAATGACTTTTAAAATGTTAAAATTGGTTTATCTTTCACTATTTTGGTATATTAGATTGTGATATTGTATTTGGATATTATATTAATGTAATGGAAGGTTTAATTTGATTTATTGACATTCAAATTGAAATGAAGTACATATGATTGAAGATATGTGTTGAGTTTTATAGAGATAAAATGTATATGTGGAATGTGTTATGAGTTTTTGGTTGTGGCAAGATGTATATGTGGAATCTGTGATGATTTGAAATTCACATGATAACGACAAAACTTATGAATTTGTTGTCACATATATGTGATGATATGCAAATTGTTTCTTAATTTGAGTATTAAGTATTGACACTTGTTCTATAAATGAGACTCCCTTTCTTCATTGATGATCTAAATCACATAACTAATATATCAAGTGGTGAGAAGCATATGGGGGAGTTCTTACTCACTGCAACAAGCATAGAGGTGCGACATGGACTATGATGAATTTACCTTAATTATATACTCTTGGGTTCAGTTGTAAATCCAGATCTTGGATTGGATAAGATGTTAGTCTATGGTAAGACATGCTTAATATGAGTCTTTCAAAAGACGTCTTTTTTATATTTTGCTTATTGAATATCTTTGATGTATTAGATCTATGTGTGGTTTATATAATTGGTATAGAGTTGCTTATTAAATGTTTGAGTTCTTTTTTAAGATATGATAATTACTCAACTAACCATTTATCCTTCATTGTGTGTCTAATTAACAATTAATAGTCATCATTCTTGAAGAGTTCCTAATTGTTTGGTTTTGTTCCTTTCATAAAAAACTCAACACCAAAATAAGAATTTTCTACAAGGGTAATGTTACAACTTTCATAACATCCAATTAGTATATAACAATTATGACTAATATGTTTTCAATTTAACTGGTTGTTACAAACCAATTATTAAATAAACATATAAAGACAAATTCAATTTATATGTCATAAGGTCAGAAATCACGTCTTAAATTATTTATTTTGTGTTGAGGTTATATGATATTAATTTTTCCTTCAACTATTTTAGTGTAATATGCAAAATAGTTCTTCCGAATGTGGGTACTACGTGATGCATTGGATCAAAACAATCATTAGGACATGAGTCATTCAAAACTGGACACAAGTATCTAACACTTATAATTTGTGCATGAATTGTATGGTTTGAGGAACTCTATACATGCTAACATTTTATCATTGTGTTAGGTATTTGATAATCTCTTATCCATATCAAAGGAGGACATGACTAAAATAAGGCGAAAGTGACATAATATCTCTTCAACCATGTAAAAACTGTGTTAGTGTATAGATTCATAGAAAATACATTCACAGAATTAGAATCAACCATTTACATTACTAATTCATATTTAAATAAATAAACATTTATCTTTTATTTCTAAAGTAAAAGTCAAGTCTAATAAAAGTGTTATTTTTTAGATAACTAGTTTTAAATCAAGAAGTCTAATGAAAATAGCTACCTTTTTAGATCATTTTATCTTTTTATATCATTTTATCATATTAAATGTAGATTATTCATATCTTAAATCAAACCAAAAAGTTGCACGTTCTCATCTCTAAAATTGAAAATGTGAAGAAAAAAAAAATCCCACGTAATATAGCGCTCTGATTCCCGCCCTACAATTGATAATTATGTTCTACAAAGAGAATATCATTAATTATTTATAAACAAACTTTGTTAACCACATTTTACATACATAAAGTTTGAACTTGAAATATTAAAAGTGGATTGAATAAATAATATAATCAATCATATGTTGATATTATAATGAATTATGGTATAATTGAGTAAAAAAATGGAATAGAAAATAAAGGAATGTGATTAAGAAAAGGTGTTTAATAATTTTATTATTATATAATAAAGAAGAATAACTCATATGGGTAAGGGAAAAGTTACGACCCACCCACTTCCGAAAGTCGCGCGGTTTTTTCTCCTTTGAAGTTTGAATGATCAATGGGGGCCACATTCACGCGCTTTGCCATTCTTTGTGGACCCCACTAAACCTATATATTTCAAATGCCTTTATTTTCCTTAGGTTTTTCCTCTCCTTTCCAAAAGTGTTTTCTATTATATCACATTCTGTCACTCTCATCTCAGTTTCTATTCTTCCACGCGCCACCACCACCAATTCATTATCCATGCATATTAATCAAAATGAAAATGAAAATACATTTCATAATTCAGGTTGAAATGCATTTTAATTTTTATAAATAAGTTTGATTCCAATTTAAAAAAATATTTATTTTAGACTCTTCAAAATTGTTAATCACTTTTTTTATTATAGAAAACATTAAATTTGAGGTGAATTTGTATTTATTTATATATTTTTATTTAATGTAAAATTTATTAACTTATCCTCTCGTATCGAAAAGACTGAATATGTGATAAAAGATTTATATTTATTTATATATTGTTACACTTTTTATTTTTAGTTTGTATGAAATTTCTAAAGTTATCTTTTCACATTAAAGACTGAGTATAAGACTAAATATCTGTAAATCATCCATAATTATATGATATTAAGTAACAAAATAAACTCAACAAATCTTAATCGTATAAATTCTGTTATCATATTAAAAAATGATTTTTAAATTTTATAAAATGAAATTTATACTTATTTATATATTCATATTCATACGATATAATTTAACCTTATATAGAGTCAAGTTGTATTAGATATCTTGAATATAAGAATAAGAATCGAATAAAAAATAATACAAAGGCCAAAATATCTCATTATAAACTTTTATACTATATTAAAGAAAAAGATAAACTTTATATCTAACTTAATTTAATGAAACTAAGTTCTATTTGAATGCGTATATGAAAAACAAAAAGCCTTGCTGATAAGTTAATGTGTTCTTTTGTGTCGCTTAATACTACAAGCATAATCATAAGAATAGGATAGGAACGAATATCAGGCGAAATCAATATTCACGTTAACTCTTCAGTGTGGCTTGGAATAAAAGAATAACAACATTTTAGGATCTGCATGGGTTGCAATGTGTTGTAAGTAAACCGTTGTGATTCGTTGTTACCAAAATTTTAATTTTCACAGTATCTTAAATTCAAAGAAAAATAAAATGAAAAGAGGTCGTTGAAAGTGACAAAAGTCGTTACTTATTTGTCTGTTTTGAACTTGCAGTCAAACGGCTATGTATCTTAAATCAACATTACATTCTTTCTCTAGTTGTCTTATATTAGGTCTAAGGTCAGTCTCTAACCAACCTTAGTTATATTGTGTTATGGACTCACACCACATTAATGTTATATTTTTTTTCATTTATATTCTTTGTTGGATTTTTTGTATTGTTCTTTCACTGTGTTCTCAAAATATACTGATAATTATTAATTTTGAAGTTTTAAAATATTAAAATATATATATATATATATATATATATATATATATATATATATATATATAATAAATATATATAGTATA
>Ga0214544_1013152_pt1 | contig 10245 bp, 7 predicted proteins | sample CNSS3metaG_FD_160074 | JGI IMG/M metagenome (GOLD analysis project Ga0214544, IMG submission 160074) | Root nodule microbial communities from cowpea collected in UCLA plant growth center, Los Angeles, California, USA - CNSS3 | ecosystem: Host-associated > Plants > Roots > Nodule | place: USA...
GTCATCGGTCTATATCGGCGGAGGCACGCCGCTCGTTCTCGATGAGTCAGCGTTGCGAGATTTGATACGTGCCATTCGAAGCGAATATGATCTGCGGTCCGGCGCGGAGTTTTGCATCGAAGGCAGCCCCCTCACGATCACCGCGCCTGAGGGCGAACACAAGCTGCGGTCTCTTAAAGCTCAAGGCGTTACGCGCCTAAGCTTTGGAGTACAGTCGTTCGATGATGAGGTCCTCAAATATGCGGCCCGCGGCTACCAGCGCGAAACTCCGATTCGTGCATGCGCAATTGCAAACACGATCTTCGAAAACTGGAATCTTGACCTGATCCAGGGGCTCTATAGGGGGTCGACGTCTGAAGTATGGGGCAATCTTGAAGCCATTGCCGAGATCCGTCCGCCACACCTCACCTGGTATCACGGACGATTCGGGGACCGTCCTCAAGGGCACTGGTATAGGACGGAAACAAAGCGAGCGGACTTCGAGGACGAGTTCACGACACTTCTTGGCCGGATGCTTATTTGGCAGGAAATGGCCGCGCTCGGCTATGACCAGACAGACGGCAACCGCTTTGTGCGATCGCATGAATTTACCGATCCATTCAAGAGGATCCGAACGACGGCGGCGAGCGATCTTCTTGGGCTGGGGGCGGGAGCCTATTCCCATGGCGGCGTCAAAGTGGCGAAGGCAAATTGTCTGGGGCACGTGTTTCGCAATGACCCGAATATTCCGACATATGTGGATGCCGTCTTGACGGGCAACATTCCGATCGCCACCGGACGCGCCGTCGACGAAGAGGAATTGCTGGCCGCCTCTTATGCGACAGGACTACGTATCGGACGCATCGAGGACGAGAGCCTGCGGGCGCTCCGCTCCGCTCATCCCCAGCTTTCGAGGTATTATGACGCTCTTGTCGACGAGCTGAACAATGCCGGTGCATTAGAGGCTTATCTCGAGGATAGGGGCCAAGCCGGGCTGAGACTTTCCGCACTCGGTAAACTCTTTGAAGACGAGGCCTTGTCCCTCTTTTTCAGCCCCGCGGTCAAAAGCGAATTGGCCAGAAGAACGACCAGCGAACGTAAACTGCAGCTCGCATAGCCGGAAAGACCGGGAGAGGTGGTCATGGACAGCTTGGAGCAGTCTGCAAGAGAGAGGGGCCCTACCGGAGATGGCATCCGGGCCGAACGCGCCGGCTGGAGCTTCGGCGGGGACACACCTCAATATTTTGATCGCCACGTCGCACGGTCCGTTCCCAACTATGAAGCGGGCCATAGCCTGATTGAACAGGTGAGTGATTTTTTCGTGAAGAAGGACTCAGTCGCGTATGAAATCGGTACTTCAACCGGAACGCTCCTGCGGCAACTAGCGAAACGCCATCCACACGGCACGCGCTGGATCGGGATCGATAACGAGCGCGCCATGATCGAATACGCGCGTAGCGCTCCGGGCAAAGCGCCGAACGTCGAGTACTTGCTCGCAAACGCATGCGAGGTAGACTACGAAGCCAGCGATTTTATCGTCTCCTATTATACGGTACAGTTCGTTCCGCCACGACACCGCCAGAACTTGATAGACTTAATCTATAAGTCACTCAATTGGGGCGGAGCATTCCTGTTTTTCGAGAAAGTCAGGGCGCCAGATGCGCGGTTTCAGGATATTATGAGCGCGATCTATACCGATTATAAGCTGGAGAACGGCTACTCGCCCGAAGAAGTTCTGGGAAAAGCAAGCAGCTTGAAAGGCGTTCTTGAGCCGTTTTCGACAAAGGGCAATCTCGACATGTTGCATCGTGCGGGGTTTATGGACGCCATGACCATATACAAGCATGTCTGTTTCGAGGGATTTCTGGCCATCAAATAGGACTATGTAGCCTATAGTTTACCTTGGGCAGCTGTTTGGTAAAGATTGTCCCTGATCCATTGATCAGGGTGCTGACCTCGCCAACTCTCGACCATCGAGACCGCTTTCCGGACCTTCCCACCATTCCTTCATGGTCGCTGCAGCCAACGTGACCTCCGGCCGTTGCCGTCGGTCAGCCCGGGCTCGGCCCGTCCATGGCGGCTGAGGCATCGCCGAGTTAGGGCGATGCGGGTCGCCATGCGCCCACCGCAATACGACGAGCTATGACGGCCGGACGCATGTTGACGCTCAGGACCACTCGCTTGCGCGCCTGGTTGTCCTTGGCGCTGCTCTGCGCGTCCTCGGGCATCAATCTCATCGGAGAATACTTGAGGTCAATGCCTCCTGGAAGCCAGCGCGTCCCGAGTCACAAGTTCTTGCCCCTGATACTGAGCGATGACGAGCGCGCCCAACTGAAGTCTGACGATGGGGTGGAGGACGGCACAGACACTGGCTCTGAGAGCCTGGATCGTGCTGACCTGTGCTTGACACCGAGCTCGGCATTCAGCGTACCCCGGCCCTGCCGAGCGCTTGCACCCCTATCAGGTTGATTTCCTTGTTGAACATCCAGCGCACGTCGTATTCGCGGAAAGCCGTGGCCCATCGCCTCGGATTCGAAGGCATTGGTGCAACACGGATTTCGGCGTGGGTAGCATCGAGAGAATTTGTCAGAAACGAGGAAGTTGACTGCAGCCACTGCGTTGCCACAGCATGCGCTGGCGTCAGAACTGCCTCGATCGCGCGAGCGGACCTCGATTGAAAGTTACCGCAGGCGGGACAACAGAGATACCAACTCGGCTTGCCGTCTCGTCCCGGTCCGTAGAAAAACGGCTTTGAGATGATTACGCGCTGTCCCTGGAGAAATTTTCATATCAAGGGAAATTTCCTTGAGCGTCTTTCCTTCGACCAGCAGCGATCCGAGCCGGGCCTGAGAAGGCGTCAGTCCGAAGATCTCCATCACAGAATTCTGCGACACCTGGAGGGTTTCGTTGAGATCGGTGAGGAGAAGAAGGGCACCCACAGCCGGAAATAGGTCGTCCTCCAATCCTTGCACAAAGGCATCAACGACGACCGGACGGCCTTGGCGTCTGGTGACGACAGTTTGCAAGGTGGTACGACCCGCTTTACTCGATGCGAGACGAATCTGGTTGACCAGCCGATCCAATCTCATTCGTGATTGAAGGTCCGCCGCGAACAGGCGCTTTCCCTTGATCGAAAGATCACCATCAAAAAGACTATAGGCGTCTTCGTTGACATCCAGAACCATGCCGCGACGATCGACTACAATCGCCGGCCATTTCAGCAATCCAAGCGCACCAATCATCCTGCGCTGTTTCCACGAGTGATGCGCATTTCGCTCGGGCAAAATGAAACTCTCTTTGGAACGGCGCCCGTTTCCTCTTCAGTCTTGAGCATTGATTAAATGATCGTGCTTGCCGTCACTAAATAAAACCAACAAACCCACGGATCAGCCGGCAACTTATAGCTGCGTGCTTCTACGTCGACAGTCCCATTTGGGATATGTGTCCCCTTAATCCTAGTCAGTTTCAGACTGCGTCGTCTGCAGCCGGACTTTTGGTCCGGGTCTGCTTCGCGCGTTTCCTTGTTCGATCCGCGCTTGTTGGGCGACATTTGATTGCGTTCGATCCAGAAGCGAAAAGCTCAACATGTCACACGAAGAACAATGGCTTGCAATTTCGTGTCTGCATACATCACGCAAGAGTCGCCGTTTCGCGCCGAATTTTATCTCGTCGGGCCCTGCTGTGCGGGAGTTCTGATGGCGGCAAACTTTCTCACTGATCATCGAACGATTCCATAAGCAAGAAGCCGCGAAGGCAGCTCGGAGCCGCCGATTGTGTCTATGGCGCATCAGTTCGGTGCGTTACGTACTATCAAAACCAGCTGGCATCTCGATCCTGACGTTGGCAACTCCCACGTCGTCAGCGAAGAGCCCAAGAGCCAGGGGGCGGCACCTATCGGTTGATCGAAGAAAACAGCCTATCGGCGCGCACGCTTGCAGATGATGGGAGCTCGGTTGCCACCTCTGGCCAGCTACCGCCATGCGAAGATTCGGAAAGCGCATCACCCGAACGCGAGCGGGGGAAACGTCGCGAACATCGGGCAGACGGAGCTCGGCACTTGCGAGCCCGTTCCATAGCGCCAATGGGCGGTTGCGCCATTCAAATGGTGCGATCAGGAGGGTGACCTCGCCACAGCGCCCGAGTCTTCCTAACGTCGAGGCCCATTGTGCGTCGCCGAACCACGACCACGCTCTGCGTGCACTCATCAAGTTGATGAAGCCAAAGGTCGTCTTACCTTATCCGACCATCTCGTCCCTTCATCCGCCAGGACAGCCTCGAAGTCCTGGATCTAACTCTTTCGCTCGACCGGTCAGCTTCCCGAAAGCTAGACCTACGATCCTGGGCAAGTGGAGATATTTCGGGGCTGATCTGCGACTGCAGCAAACGTAAACATCGTCAAACGGATTGCGAGATAGTTCGAATCCAAGACACGCTCGATACGGCAACGTTAGACCCCGCCAGCACATCAGCCGCCACCGGGCAAGATGAAACCATAGGTCAAACGGCCTTTGATCAGCACCTGGACGACAGACCGCAAGAGCAACAAGCTAGTGCAGGTCCTTCCGATCCCAGTGTATCGGACGAGGTGGAGGATCGCCCTGATGCTGTCAAGCAACAACCCGATTTGAAGCTTGTCGTCATTTCGAACCGCATTGCGCCGTTCGACCCCAATAAACCCCAGACCGGCGGGCTTGCCGCGGGTCTCGAGCCGGTGGTGGAACGCTCCGGCGCGGTTTGGATAGGCTCTTTTGAGACCCGCGGCGACGGGATCGAGCGGCCCCTGCCCTGGTGCCGACTGGTGCAGGCCACGTCGCGAGGCTCGATCTGCCGGCCGCAGACCATGCGGGCTACTATCGAGGTTATTCGAATTCAACGTTGTGGCCAGCATTGCACTCCTTGCCGGACCGGATGTCGGGCTCGGAAGAGGATTATGGCAGCTATCGAAGGATCAACGATTTCATCGCGCGCGCGGCTTTCGATGTACGAGATAGGGGCGCATTCTGAGTTCATGATTATCATCTGCTCCCGCTTGGGGCCGAGCTGAAAGGCCTGGGCATTGAGCGGCCAACCGGCTTTTTCCTCCATACGCCATGGCCCACGCCCGACATTAGAGTGCGTACCCAAACATCGCGAACTGATGAAATCGATGCTGAAGTACGATCTGCTCGGCTTTCAGACGAACCGGGATGTAGACAATTTCCTGGCCTGCCTGCGAACCCATTTCGGGCTCGAGAGTAAGGATGGCGTTGTGACCACGGAACGTTGCCAGACGCGACTTCAAAAATTCCCAATCGGGATCGATCCCGAGCAGTTCGCGCGTATCTTGCGGCAGACCTCTCTCCCGCAGAGCAAGAAAAAGTCTCGTCATTATTGCAAAAAGTTCAGGGCGCCAAGTTTGCCATCGGCGTAGACCGGCTCACTACACGAAAGGCAGCCATAAACGGGTTCAATGAGCTTTTGACGAAGGAGCTGCTGAGCATCTCGCTGTTACAGATCGCCCCGTCCTCGCGCGCCGACGTCGACGAGTATCAGAAGTACAAGGAGGACGTGGAGAATGCGATCAACCATGTCAATGACGATCATGGCACCGACGAGTGGAGGCCGATCCACTACACGAATGACTCGTTCAGCCAGGCTGCACTCGCGCGTCTCTACCGCGAGGCACATGTAGGTGTGGTGACGCCACTGCAGGATGGCATGAATCTGGCAGCGAAAGAATATGTTGCTGCCCAAGATCCGGAGGATCCCGGCGTTCTGGTCCTATCGAAGTTTGCGGGGGCGGCTGAAGACTTCAATGAGGACGAGGCGCTGCTGGTGGATCCAAACGATCCCAAAGAAATCGCAGACGCTATTTCAAGGGCAGCCAACATGCCGCTTGAGGAGCGTGTCAAGCGTTGGCGGTCGATGATGGATAAGATTGAATCCTATACCATCCACGACCGGTCGGCAGACTACGTCCGGGAGCTGGACAAAAGCCGTGTCACCGTTCCGGCTGATCAGTGCCGGTCGCGGCTGGACCAACGTGGCTCAGATGCCGCTGTACCGGAACCATGCCGAGGCGCTGGCCACCTACAACGAGATCGACTCCCCAGATGTCGCCCTGAAGGAGGCTGCCCGTGCAGACGAGAAGAAGGCCTATGAAGCGCCTGGAGGCCCGACTAATGCACACACAGGGCAGACTCTGGGAGCTGCCGGTAGCCACAGCTTCGCTCAGTGGTCGTCCCGAACAAGAGCCCAGTGTCGGGGAGGATTGAGGTAGCACAGCACGGCAGATTACGGTGTTCTGCAGCAGCACAGAGGTACGATTCAGATCTTTAGCGCTGACGCGGTTCTTGCAGGTTGCGCAAGCCTGGGTGATGACCGGGAATGTTGAACGAGCTGCATCAAGGTATCACGGGAGTGATCAATAATGGAGCGGGCGGTGTGCAGCCAACGCGTTGTTCCGACCCTGTAAACGACACTTATACAAGTGGCGTCGGCATCAGCGAGCTTTTGGTCGTTCCGCGCCGGAAAGGCTGCCCGTTGCAATGGAGGCCCGCAAGCACCGTTAGCACAGAGTGGCTCGCACGCCTGGCGCCTGCCAAGCTGCTCCGCTAGCAGCGGACGTTCTCGATCGACATCTCGCCCTTCGACCTTAGCGTGGTACGCCTTCGATGAAGGGCCACGGGCTCGTGCGCCCGTTGCCGCCGGTCGGGTCAGGACTGTTTGAGCCTGACCCTACCGACCAAAAGAACTGAATGATGACACCGTCGTTTCGTCATCTTATCGAAAGATTGGACCTGACCCGGCGCTTGAACCCGTTTGGTTGGAGCCTCGACCTCAAGACGCGTTGCTACTAAGAGCCGTAGTCCTTGCTTCTGCCCTCATTGTCTTGAGTGCAATCCCCTCCGAAAGGCGCTGCTCTTTGTCATGATGACCCCGTCGACAAGTCTGCAAAAATGCACTCGCTCGAAGGGATCTACACAGGCGGGGGCATCCGTTCTTGGCCGCTGAAACCGAAAAGACCGGTGCCATCTAACGGACTGTCCGGCGGACACGTTGTCGGTGTCTGTTTGGCAACCAGTGTTGGGAAGCGGACATCGTACTGCAGCGGGAGCGCTTGAAACTTGCGACTCTTTAGCCGGCACGCAGCTTGCAGTGATGGGGCGCGACATAGCGCAAGCCGCGCTATGTCATGCGCTTGCGTGCTTTCCGCCGCTTCTGCTTGACGCTCCGCTGCCCGCGAGCGTGGCCGCTCGACCTCAGCCGGAGCAAATCCATGAAGACCTCACTCCTCGTCGCCACGCTGATTTCGATGGCCTGCTTCATCTCCACGACGCTTTCACAGGAGAAAACCGATGCGGCACTGACTGATGATCCATTCCGTTGGCTCGAGGAGATCGAAGTGCCAGCCGCAGTGGCTTGGGTTCGCGCCGAGAACGAGAAGACGCTCGGTGTGCTTCAATCAGATCCTCGCTATCGGCACTTCTACGAACAGGCGCTCTCCATCCTGCAGAAGGATCGGATCGAAGATATTCCATTGAAAGGGCGCGGTTTGGAGCATTTCTGGCAAGACGAGAACCAGGTGCGCGGCGTCTGGCGCACCACGCGTGAGAGCGATCGTAGCCAAGCCCCAAAATGGGAAGCCATCCTCGACGTAGACGCCTTGGCCGTCGCCGAGAACAGAAATTGGGTCTTTCGAGGTGCCAGCTGCCTTCCGCCGGAAGAGCGCCTCTGCCTCATTAGTCTTTCCGATGGCGGCAAGGATGCCGTGTCGATACGAGAGTTCGATCGTACCGCGAAGACCTTCGTTGCGGACGGCTTTCATCTCCCAGAGGGCAAGCAGGACGTCAGCTGGGTCGATGGTGACACACTCCTTGTTGCACGGGGCTGGGGCGAGGGGACTTTGACGCAAGCCGGCTACCCCTTTGTGGTGAAGGAGCTTAAACGCGCTCAGTCGCTCAGCGAGGCTCGCGAGATCTTTCGTGGCGAGCCCACCGACAGTGAGACGCAGCCCCTCGTGCTTCGTGACAACGACGGTCATATTCATGCGACCGGCGCGGTCCGCGCAATCAGCTCTTTCGAGTCCGAATATGTGGTCTTCCGCCCCGATGGGCCCGTCAAGCTCAATCTGCCGAAGAAGGCCGAGATCGTCACGCTCGCGTGCGGCCGTCTGCTTGTGAAACTTGACGAGGACTGGGCGCCGTCCGAGGACAACCGCTTCACGGCGGGCTCGGTGATCTCGTATGACCTCGACGAATGGAAGCAGGATCCGCTGCGCGCCAAAGCCTCGCTTGTCTTTCAACCTGGGCCCCGCCAGGCTCTGAGCGAGTTAACCGCCACAAAGAATTTTTTGATCCTGACGATCCTTGAGAACGTTCAGAGCAAAGCGTTCGTTTATAAGCACGCTCAGGGAGCTTGGTCCGCGGCGCCGATACCGCTGCCGGAACATACAGGTGTCAGCCTGTCAGTTACCTACGATGAAGCGGACCGGGCCATGTTTACCGTCTCGAGCTATCTCGGACCAACGTCAGTCTGGTATTTTGATGCCGAAAGCAAAAGGCTTGAGGAATTGAAGAAGACACCGTCTGCCTTCGATGGGTCCGACCATGTCGTGGAGCAGCTCGAAGCCACTTCGCGTGATGGCACGGCAATTCCGTATTTTCTGGTGCGGCCCAAGAACGCAAGGTTTGACGGCGCAATTCCGACACTTCTCCATGGCTATGGCGGCTTCCAGGTCCCGCTTCTGCCATCTGATCTAGGGCCGGGGGGGCGGCTTTGGCTCGAACAGGGCAATGCGTATGTCGTTGCGAACCTGCGCGGGGGCGGCGAGTTTGGCCCACAATGGCATCAAGCCGCCCAGGGGGCAACGAAGCAGACGACATGGGATGATTTCATTGCCGTTGCCGAGGACCTGATCCGCCGCAAGATCACGAGTCCACGCCGGCTTGGAGTAATTGGCGGCAGCCAGGGTGGCCTGCTCGTTGGCGCGGCAATCACCCAACGTCCCGAGCTCTTCAACGCGGCGATCATCGAGGTGCCGCTGCTTGACATGCTTCGATACACCAAACTGGGCGCGGGCGCCTACTGGATCGGCGAGTACGGTGACCCCGCCATTGCCGAGCAGCGTGCGTGGATCGAAGGCTACTCGCCCTACCAGAAAGTGTTGGCCGGCAAGACTTATCCCGCTCCCTTAATTCTTACCTCCACCAAGGACGACCGCGTGCATCCTGCGCACGGCCGCAAGGCTGCCGCGAAGCTCGCCGCGCTGGGGCAGCCTTACTTCTATTACGAGAGCATCGACGGGGGACACAGCGCCGCCGCCAATCTCATGGAACATGCGCGCCAACTGGCCCTTGAATACACTTATTTATCGAGGCGGCTTTGTTCTGAGTAAATTCGGTCGACGGGCTGATCGAAGCAGAAGAATAGAGACCATTGGCAATCTCAAGCGTCTTCACGGTGCTCAGCTGAATTCATCGAACCTAAGGCGAGAGGCTGATGAGCCGCCGGCGGCGCGACGAAGTTCGTCAGATGCGCAAATTACCGGTTTGAAAAGGCTCCACCGTTGCCGAGCGGGTTTGCTGGCTTCCCAAATACAAGATGACGAGCGGATAACTTGCCAGATGCGCTTCCTTCAGGATTGTCTCGGCAGACCCTGCTCGTTCGACAGGGCGTGACGTGCGGTGGACGTCCAAACACGAACAGCCAGAGCGCGGCCCTGCGCGCGTCTTGTGCTTGAGAGAGCATGTCAGGTAGCTTCAATGCAGGAATGCGCGGATTGATAAGCCTGCTCCAGACTGCGCAAAGGAGTTCACGGCCGCCCTGTTGTTCAACGTCGATGAAAACCATCCGCCGGCCCTGGATGAGCGCGGGATGTTCGAGGCTCCGCAACTCTTCTGTAAAGCCGGTGGTGAGCGACGAGTGGAGCGAAGGTCAAAACGTCATCTGGGCGGAACCTTCGAAGCGTCGTCGACGTCAGGCCGCTTTTGTCGCTTGCACAATGCGGCCGCAGCTAAGACCACGCGAAGTTCTGTGCGTCAAGTTCAGCAAATCGAGCACGTGGGCGTCTCTTGCCGACCATCTTTATGGCCGCGAGACTCTTCGCTAGATCACAACGGTTCACTATGGATGCTGCCGTGGCAATGGGTATTGTGAAGTGGTTCAACTCGACCAAAGGTTATGGGTTCATCAGGCCTGAGGACGGACGTCCCGATGTCTTCGTGCACATCGGTGCCGTCGAAAGGGCCGATTACACCACTCTCGAAGAGGGGGCCCGGGTAGGTT
>Ga0214544_1013154_pt1 | contig 10243 bp, 13 predicted proteins | sample CNSS3metaG_FD_160074 | JGI IMG/M metagenome (GOLD analysis project Ga0214544, IMG submission 160074) | Root nodule microbial communities from cowpea collected in UCLA plant growth center, Los Angeles, California, USA - CNSS3 | ecosystem: Host-associated > Plants > Roots > Nodule | place: USA...
TATATATATATATATATATATATATGAACCAATACCGGACCGGTACATATAACACTACAAGAAAATGCTTCATTAGTAACCAATTTTAGTGACCAAAAATTGTTAGTTACTATAATTACTAATTTATATACAAGTTTACAAAGTAAAAAAATTATTGGTTACTAAAATAGTTCCTATTATGAATAAAAAATTATAATTGGTCACTAAATTGGTTTTTAAAATTAGCTACCATAGTTTTAGCTACCAAAGAAAACTGGTCACTAAAAATTAGCTACCTAAGTTTTGGCTACCAAAATAACTTAGTTATTAAATTGCTCTCTAATTAATTAGTGACAAATTTAGTGACAAATTATAATTTTTTATTTATATTAGTGACTATTTTAGTAACCAATAAATTTTAATTTTGTAAATTGGTATCTAAATTGGTTAATATAGTGACTAACAACTTTTAGTCATTAAAATTGGTTACTAATAAGACATTTTCTTGTAGTGTAAATATATATTTTTTCTTTTTAGATTTTGATTTTTTTGATTTATTTTGTTAAAAGATTACTTATTTTTAAATTTATTTCTTTTTATTTTTTTTATCCTTTATTATATTATATGAAAAAAATAGAATATATATATATATATATATATATATATATATATATATATATATATATATATATATATATATATTTGTTAGTGGGTTTGACTTAACAACGACTACTTATCACACTATCTAGACGAATACTATAATTTGTAGGAAAATTTGGGGATTGACTTTTAAATGAAATGATCGACCAATTGGACTAAACGTCATCACGGAAGACCGGCTCTTAAGATGCAATTGAGTTGGAATAACCTTTAATACTCTAAGGAATCCCGTATTGAACTTATTAAAAGGAAAACATATGTGTAACTTAGATACTAAGACCGAATACATATAAAAAAAATTTTGAAATTAACTTGGTTTGAGGTTGTTCAAACCGATTGGTCCAAAGTGGATTCGACCTTACTTGGCCCATGGTGGACCGATCTAACTTGGTCGAAGTGGATTGAAACTAACTCAACTCGAGGTAGGTTAGACCTAACTCACTCGAGGTAGTCCTAACTTAACTTGGTCAAAGGTAGTCCAAGTTGACTAAGGCAAACAGTTGACTCTACACAATTTAATGTGCGCCTATCACGAATCACTCTGACGTGGCTCTAACTTGATTTAACTTGTTTTGGCCTGATGCGGACATGACTTATCTCAACTCGAGGTAGGCCTAATGCAACGTAGCTAGAGGTGTGCTAGACTTATTTTGAGCCAAGCACTAGGGCAATTTTGTGGTTTTACATTGCATTATAAGTCTCGATTATAGCGAAACCAAAGCCTATAAGGACGCGATGGTATTTTTGCAATTTTTCAAACTTTTCTGCCTCGGTCAAAAGGCAACCAAAGCCTGTAGGGGCTTTTCTGTTTTAGTTAAAAGGCAACCAAAGCCTATAAGGCATAAAAGTTCCTCAAAATTTTAAAAATGCCATTGGCAGTAGAGTTTTTAGCCTCGGGTAGAACATGGCTGAGGCAATATCCACTTTAGGCCTCGATTATTAATTGAACTGACGCCATACATCTTATTTAGGTACCCAAATTGCAAATTTCAACATTGTTCCTCTTCATCCCCAAATTGAACCTCTGATGCGTGATTCAGAACCACCAAAGCGTCTTTGTCACTCGTTCCTACTATAGCCTCGTGCTTTCTTACTTTGACGTAGATGCGTAGAGTAGTTCGTGATGACATCGTGGTTGATTCATGAAGGTGAGAGGAGCGACACAAGACTCACGGTTGTGCATTTTGCTCCGATGATGCGCCACTGCTTTCTTTTCTCATTGCAAGTGCTTGGTGGCGCGATTAGGGTTTCTATGAGCGTCGAGATTATGTTTCAAGGTGTAAGTGATTCCATGGTGGTTGAATCAACTAGCGCGGGGATGAACTGTAATCAAAATGCAATCACGATGTGAGCTCACGAAGTAGTGGCATTGTCATGGTGGTGCGAGGCTCTGCACAATTCGCAAGGAAGAAGGTGTTGTGCATGGTTCATGTTTGTTGTGCTCCGACGAGGTTGCGGTGGTCAACAAATTTGCATGTGGCGACAGCGTGAAGAAGATGGTGGCTAGGGTTTTAAAAGCTGCAGGTTGTATTTCTGCTTCAGTTTGCACACCTAAGGCCAAATGTTGGCCTTTTATGGCCTCGGCATTAAAAGCCTCGGTTCTAGAACTAGAACAGAATGTTAAAAATAACTGTGGCCAAATCCCCTTCCTGCACTGGTGAAGTGTGGAATTAAGCCTAAGGTGGGCATAAATAGACTTGGGTAGAGATAAACCTGACTCAACAAAACCTAAGGTGAGCCGACTTGACTCAGCCTAACCTAGACTTAACTTGACTCAATCTAATGTGGACCCAACTATATTAGGTTTGATGTGAACACAACTCGGCTGGGTATAACATGGGTCCAACTTGACTTGTTTTGATTGGGCTAGAATGACTATATTCAACTCAATTTGATATGTGTCCAAGTCACCTTAGTCTAAGGGCATCCTACTCAACTTGACCTTTTGTGGGTTCAACTCGACTATATATAATGTGAGCTCAATTTAACCCAACACAATGTGAATTCTATCAATCTTGGCTTGATCTAAACGCAACTTGATCTAGACTCAACCCGAACTATCTACTTGACTTGGGTCTATCCCAATGTTGTTTATCATGACATGAGACTGTCTCACACAAAATTGACCCATGGGTTGAGTCTCTCTATTTGGGCTTTTGTTGCTATTTTCTTACATGTATCTAAACAACCAAATTAACAAGTTTATATGTATATTTATAAATGATAATAGAAATCTATTTGTCATTATTTATACTAAACTCACTAGACCAACAAGATTTAACTAATATAACTATTTAATAAAAAGTTATGTCCAGTTTTAATTAATTTGTTGTAATGTATAAATCACATGGCAAATGTTACACTTAGCTTGATAGCAAAACATCAGCTTCATGACGGTCCCGGATCCCCAAAATATCCAGCTCCAGAATAGCCCAAAACTGGACCATGAGATTTCAGCCTCATCCGTTTGCAGCACCATTATCACGGGTAGAGTAATCCATGGCCAACGTTATCTGAAAAAACGTGGTATATGCATCTATCTGTAACTTCTTCTATTCCAACACTATCCTCCAAATATGTCTTTAAATACCCTTACCATTTCTGCACAAAACACATAACTTTCTCTACCAATTCTATATACTACCTTGTGAAGCAATTAAGGGCTCATTTTCTTTTCTTTTTTTTGCTGTTTGCTGGGCAACTGATGGGTGGATTCAGTACCCCAAAACCACCTCCATCTCACCATGGAGACATATTAACTATTCTGAGCATTGATGGTGGTGGTATCAAGGGGATTCTTCCAGCAACTGTTCTTGATTACTTAGATAAGGCTCTTAAGGTTCATTCTTATTCTTCATATTCTCTGCATATGTATTGAAATGGTACGAATGAATGAATGTTTATGAGGTTAACTTGAATTTTGTTGAGTTGCAGGCTAAGGATCCAAATGCAGATTTAGCACATTACTTTGATGTGATAGGAGGAACTAGCACCGGTGGACTCATAACAGCTATGTTAGCCACCGCAAGCCCTGATGATCCTACTCGTGCTGCCTTTACACCTGCACAAATTGTAGACTTCTACAAAGAAAATGGCCCTCATGTATTCAATTCATCTAGGTATAATAACATTAATATTCTCAGAACATCATCAATATGAAATATTAACAGCAACTAATAATAAGATGCTTTCTTTTGTGTTTGGGATTATGAAACAACCAACATGCAGACCTGGAAACGATCCCCAATTCGATGGGGAGTATTTACATAATTTAACTCGTGAAGTGTTGAAGGATACACGACTTAGTCAAACACTGACCAATATTGTCATCCCAACTTTCGACATCAAGACACAAAAGCCAGTTATATTTTCAAACTACAAGGTTAGCAGCATATAGCATATAACATAGGCATATATTAATTTCTTCGTACATTAAAATCGAAATAGGAACTAATATAATGTTTGGGTGATGCAGGTTAAGAATGCTCCGTACTTAAATACGTTGTTGTCGGATATATGCATATCCACTTCAGCTGCACCCACTCAGCTACCACCTTACTATTTTGTGAACGATGGTGTTGAGTTCAATATGGTTGATGGTGGTGTAGCAGCTGCAAATCCGGTAAATTAATTTAGTTATTGATGACAAATATGATAAAATTACCTGTCAATTATGATGCATGGATACACACACATGTACATCACACAATGTCTGAAGTTTAAGAAAGTGAAGTTTTGAAATTTGATCAGACACAAGCAAGCGTAAGTGAAGCGCTACAACACAATGAATATTTGAATATCTTGGTGGTGTCTTTGGGGACAGGAACAACAATCGATAGTGCCGGTTTTGATGCTCGATCTGTTGCCTTTTGGCCAGTACAAATTTGGACTGCAGTTGCATTGGATATGCTTAGTCATGCATCTTCATGCCTCGCTGAATTTTTTCTTGCTTCACTCATTTCAGGATTCCAAACCCCAGGATTCCAAACCCCTGGGAGTACTTACCTTCGAATTGAGGTATATATTTTTGTTTTATTTTCAATTTTAATAAATAAAAGTAGAGAATTAAATTCCACACTAATTAAATGAATTAATGGTATATATATAATTTTTAAGAAAGTATGATATTATCTTTAATTTAAAATCTTTAAATAATAGATTCATAAGTTAACTGACATTTGACTCCCATTAATACTTTTAATCCATGTTCATAATGTGCTTAAGAATTATTTCTGAGTTTGGGTTATAAATTGATGAATCATGTGATCAATGGCAGGAATACAACTTGAATCCTGATTTCTCCAATGGATTTGATGTTTCAAAAGAAAACATGGACGGCCTTGAAGAGACCGGAAAACAACTGTTAAAAGAAAATGATGTAAAGATGAATTTGGATACTTTTGATCTAGAACAACTTGGGGAAACAAATGCTCAGGCTCTTGACAGGTGAAAAAAAAAAGAATTAATTACCTTTCAACTATTAATATTTGCTAGTTTTGAGAGGAATTAATGCTTTTATGTACTTTTATAAAGGATTGCTGATATTTTGTATGGAGAAAGACAACATCGTCTGAAACGGAAATCCATGGAAAAGGGAGGAAGACCATTTATTCAAACTCCTAGGGTTCTTTCCCACAAAACTCAAGCAAATGAGGCATTCCAAAGGAACTTTTTTATTTAATGTCAATTGTATGGTCGTGTATTAAGTCTCGTGTTCTCTATTTCACGCTTGTTGTAGTATATAAAATAAGCAAGGGCATGTTGAGACTATGTTTGATTAAAGTATACATATGCATGGAGGACTTTTTGAATAAATGTTTTTGGTATTGTTATAGAAAACGAACTATAATGTAAAGCTTAGTCTTCAATGGAGTTGTTGTCATGATAATGTTTTTTGCAGCATCATTTAAAGAAGGAATGATATATTGTTGTCATTTGTCTTTCTTTTTGTACATATTATTTTATGCATGGGTCGGGACAACCCAATTGTCCTTATTCAATATATATTTTTTGCTGATTAAAAAAAATGTGAGTTCTACGTAACTCTTATAGCTACCAACCATCTTTGTGTAGAAAAGGTTCACTCCATGAGAGTCCTATGCAACTCTTATTGAAAGAGCTGTGAATGTAATAACGAGATAATTGGGTTACCTCAACCCATATCAATAACATAAAATAAGAGAAAACAAAAAATATTAGTACTTTATGGTTTCGTCTCACATACTAAGCCTACTTTGCATAAATCTAACATTCCCATATATCACAAAATTTAAAAACGTTATGTTTCCATACATACAAAGCAATTCCAAACCCTACCACAGAAAAAAAATGAAAAAACGGATTGAACATCCAATAGCTTAAGTCACTTTTGATCCAATACTCTCGATGATTTCTTTCATGTATCAACCAGTAGATACTTCATTCATACTTGTTTCCTGGATTTGCTACCTAAAAGCCATGTTCCAATACCCTTGGAAGCTACAACATACATATTACACCACCTGCAACCAAACTGCAAACAAATCCACAATACCTCCATTTGAATTGAGCCTAAACGCATAAGTATGTGAACCTAACTTACTTGATTAAACATAACATAACCTTCCACAAACAAATGAACAAGTTTTAGTCTAGCCATGGAGATCTAGAAAACATATTATTAGAATGGTTTACCCCTAGAAGCTACAACATATATAACACACAACATGCAATCAAACTAACAAATCCACAATACCTCCATTCAAATTGAACTTAAACGGAAGTATGTGAGCCCAACTTACTTGATTAAACATAACCTTCCACAAACGTATGAGCAAGTTTTAGCATATATTGTTATAATAGTTTAACCCATAAGACTCGAAACAAGTAATAAGTGCATTGTTTGAAGGCATGTGATCAGGCTAAAACACCAATTGGAGTATGAGAACATTGTTTTTGGATACTTAGTTGTGATCCATGCCCAAACCATTACTTGTGCCAGGGTAAACACTTCCTCCACATCAATTTTACAATGCCTTAATATAGAGTTATTCCTATGATTCCATATATTCCTTATAACCACCACCCACATACATCTCCAAACAATATTTGGTTATTTTGTTTATTGTTCAACCCTATAAAGTGAAACTATGAAAAGCGCTCCTTAGCACAATTATGGTGAACTGAATTTATCCCAAACCAAATGTCACACTTGTTCCAAATTTGACTAGCCACCGAACAACTGAAAAACAGATGTGATATTGATTCTTCTTTAATTCCACACATTATACACATTATGTTTCCTAGTGTCATTCCTCCCCTAATCAAGTTGTCTTTCGTTGCAACTCTATTGATAAAAACTCGCCAAGAAAAATGTTATGTACTTGGTAATGCTCTGCATTTCAAAAGTCTTGCAAACTGATCATTGTCATTCACTTTATTTTCATTATAAAACCTCCTATAGGCTAACTTTACCGTGTACTTTTTTGATTTATCTGCCTTCCATAACAATTCATCATTCCCATCCCTTTGAGGTGTACACTCTTCTCTTTCATCAATTCTTCCACCATTAATTTCTCCCATTCAAACCATTCTTTTGTCCACACCAAATTCCATATCCATTGGTTTTCGTTCCAAAACACAACCTCCCCCAATGGCGCATCTTTTAAAACTCAGTTAGCAAAGAGTTTAGGGAATCTATCTTTTAGAGATCAATCTTTAGCAAAGAGTTTAGGGAATCTATCTTTTAGAGATCAATCTTTTGGCAACACATCTTCCCAAAACTTTATTTTATTTTTTGATCCTCTATTCCATATTAAATTACACTAGTGCAGAAATTGATTTTTACCTCGCCTTATATGCCTCAGTTGTCCAAGAACCGAAGCATATAATGGCGTGGTGACATTTTTGTAATTTCAGACAACTTTTATGTTTCGGTTCAGCTTAACCCGAAGCAAAAGAGAGGTATATGCTTCGGTTCGCCAAAAACCGGTGCCAAAGGAGGCTCATATGTTTCGGTTACACAGACCCGAAGCCAAAAACCCACTAGCCATTACCTTTTTGACCTCGGGTGGGTCCGAATCGGTGCCAAATAGGGCTATATGCCTCGGTTCAATTAATAATTGAGGCCATATGGTTTAATTAGGGCACCAAATTCGCGAGCCCCCTTTCTCTTCTTCTTCCTTGCGCCCCTTTCTGCAATAGTACCCTTTCTCTTCTCCCTCCGGCATGGCTGTTCCAGGCGCGGTGGTGATGGTTGGATGCGCTGTTGCCGGTGCTTCTTCATCTCCTGTGATGTGGTTGTACGACGGAGATGGTGGAGTTGCAGTGGCTAATGCAGGTTCCATGGCGTTGATGCTATTGTTTCAAGTTGTGTGTCGCGGCACAATGAAGCTTTGTGTGAGCGTTAATGGTGCAAATCAGTGTTGAAGAGTTACAGAGAATGCATCTTGCTCTTACTGTTGTAATGGAGGTGTTGGTCGCAGTTGCAAATCTGCGCAGCGTTGATGATGGTTTGAATCTGGCTCGTGTGCAGGCAGTGGATCTGTGTTGATGGTGAACGTTGCAGGTGTTGCCTTGGTGGTTGCAGGTTTAGACGGTGTTGCTGCTGTTACGGAACACAGGCTGCTGTTGCGGTGCCAAAACTCACGTTCACGGTGGTGCTGCTGAGCGTGACGCGGTGGCTTCCATGGAGGTTGCCATGGTTATGGTTCGTTATAGGTGGCGCGGTGGCTGACAACGAACATATGCAGATCTGGTTCGCTCATGGCACTTGCTCGAGCATGTTGCATCTCGTGGAAGAAGATGGTGGTGGCTGCTGCGTTTCGCCGGCGAGGATGGTTGGTGTGCGAGGAAGCTTCGCGTTATGGAACACTATGGCTCTGATTCATTTAGAACTGAGGCATAAAAGGAACTCTATGGCTTCGGTAACAACCGAGGCCAAAAGGGATGCCTTTTGGCCTCGCCCCAATATGTTTCGGTTCCAAACCCGAAACAAAATGAGGAAAATAATCGGGACAAAAAGCCCTTACTGCACTAGTGTTATTGTCAAACCAATTACCCCATTGTCTTCTCCCACACACTTTCCTTATATCTCTCCACCACCATGAGTCATGTGCACGTTCTTGTCTCATTTAGGGTTCTCCAATACCTATATTTTGATATTATAATATGTCTCCACATACTTGGTTCTTCATTCACAAGGCTACATTTCCATTTGTCAAGTAAAACAAAATTAAAATATCTCAAATCTTTTAAACCTATTCACCCTCTTCCTTAGGTTTACAAATTGTCTCCCACTTCACCCATGCAATCTTCCTCCCCTCAAACCCTCATCCCCATAGGAAATTCCTTTGCATTTTAACAATTGCATTCAACATGATATGTGACATTTTAAAGATTAAGATGAAGTACAGAGGAATATCGAATATTACAAATTTAATTAAAGTGACCCTTCCTGCAAATGATATGAGTCTTCCTTTCCATGTAGCTAAACGTTTTCTCATTTTACTTAGCATTGTTGGCCAAAAGTCTACTTTTCCATGATTTCCCCCAACAGGTACTCCTAAATAAGTAAATAGTATGGTCATAGTACTACAATTTAAAATGAGTGAAAACCTTTATATGTCACTTAAATACACTCCTATACCTCCTATTTGACTTTTATGAAATTATTTAAAAATTTTCTTGTAGTATACAAAATCTTGTAACTTTTTTATTTAAATGAAATACATTTATTTAATTCTTAATAGTGTAGTAGTTTTTTTATACTTTTAACCGTTAAGAATTTAAATATACTTATATTTTTTAGATTGCAAATATACTAAAATAATTATATTTTAAAAACTGGATAAAAGTTAACATAAACAAAATTCTACAAAGATTCCTTACTCATAACTATAAACATGTATAAAAAGTATACATCACATCATCAACCATGGCATTGCATTCATGGTGATGCCATGTACATATTCTATATACCTCACATTTATTCTATTTACCATATTCCATGCCCTTATACATATCTTGATGTCAAAAACGAATTTCACACTATGGTATTGTGTTCTTGTAAAATCACAAAGAAAAAAGAAACAAAGAACTCACATACGTTGAACACAATATTATACATTGATGCTTATTACATTCACGGTTCTTTCAGTAAGAGTTGCATAGAACTCTCATGGAGTGAACCTTTTCTTATACAGAGATAGTTGGTAGCTATAACAGTTACATAGAACTCACATGTTTTGCTTATTCTAGATAGTACAACATGCGTGAGTAAAGGACAGAAGAGAGTTAATACAAGGCCATACAATTGACATTAAATTAAAAGGTTTCTTAGAATTGCCGCACTTGCTTGAGTTTTGTCAGAAAGAACCCTAAGAGTTTCAACAAATGGTCTTCCTCTTTTCTCCATAGATTTCCGTTTCAGACGACGTTGTCTTTCTCCATGCAAAATATCAGCAATCCTTCATAAAAGTACATAAAAGCATTAATTCCTATTAAAATGTAATGCAAATTCTAGAAGAATCTAGAAAATCATAAGATAAAAGTATTGAAATGTAATGAAAGTTCTAGAACAAAGTAGAAAAGCCTAAGATATGAAGAAAAATATCAAGAACATTCT
>Ga0214544_1013163_pt1 | contig 10235 bp, 8 predicted proteins | sample CNSS3metaG_FD_160074 | JGI IMG/M metagenome (GOLD analysis project Ga0214544, IMG submission 160074) | Root nodule microbial communities from cowpea collected in UCLA plant growth center, Los Angeles, California, USA - CNSS3 | ecosystem: Host-associated > Plants > Roots > Nodule | place: USA...
AGAGGGGAGGGGGGGGGGGGGGGGGGGGGGGGGGCTCTGGTTGAAGTTGAAAATGTTTCATTGGTGGGACAGAATTGGTGGATAAACAACTCGACCTTGAAATCTTGTCTCACCCATCATTTTTTCGTGGTTTAGGTGTAGGCTGACCCACCAGAAATTTGGCCTGAATGTGGCCACTTTCTGACTCATACTAGCAGTTTCTAATTCCTATTCTGGCAGTTAGTCATTTCACTTGGTTAGAACAAGAAAGATAAGATTGCCAGTGAAAACTATGAAAGAACTTTTTTGTTTCTTTTGTACACAAGAGTTTTGTTTTATTGCCACTAGTTTCTTTTTGTTTTTTTGGCACCAACAAGTTTGAACTTAGCGTGTCGTACAGAATACATAAAACCTCCCTACTAGACTTACCTTAGTGAGTTTCTGTTGCAACCTGTTTGTTCATTAGACAGGGATTAAAGAAAATGAGACAAATGTTCTTTAGCCCTTCACATGATATAAGCGTTCATTTCACTAAGCTAGAATTTCACCAAATCTGTATTTTGCTTAACTGGAAAATGTAGGCACATCCAGAGCTGAATAAGAACGAAAGGAAGAGATTATGTCGAATTCTAGACTGCAAAAAGTTGTCTGTGGAAGCTTGCATGCATGCAGCACAGAATGAGTTACTTCCCCTAAGGGTGGTTGTGCAAGTTCTCTTCTTTGAGCAAGCACGAGCAGCAGCAGCTGGTGGCAAAGTGACTGACATGCCAAGCAACATCAAGGCATTACTCACCGCTCATGGCATTGACCCATCAAAACACACAGCACCATTGAGCACCACAACAAGTATCCATGCTGATGACAATTGGAGTGTTTCTGGATTCAAGTCACCAAAGTCAACAAAGAACACAACTCTCAGAATGAAGCTAGCTGAGGATGACTTGGATGCAAATGTTGTGCCTCGTGATGAAATCGGGAGAACTTCTAGATTTAAGGGTCTACTTGCTCTTCCTGCTCAGCCCAAACGCATGTTTAGCAAGTTGTGGCCTACCAACAGAACTGCCACGGAAAAGAATTGAGTAAATTTTTTCGATTTTTCATGATGGGGAGGGAAATTTAGGGGGTAACATATACTATATTTTTCTCTTTTGCATAAGGTCCTGTAAGTTATAACATGTAGGGAAAATCAGCGAATCCAAATGTGCATTGTTCGTGTAACCTTATAATAATAAGAAATGAGATTTTTCACATGAGGGGAAATCTCTTTGGTAGATCATCACATTTGTGAAAACTGGATGAGGAATATTTGGTGTTAGTGACGAATTGTAGGGCCAATGGTGCCGTGTCTCTCCACGAATCTGTAACACGTGGCTGTGTTCATCTTTGAAGGTTCACTTCAACGGGTCCTGATTTTTTTGACAAAAGTAATTATTGGCATTTTGAAGCATCTGACAAAAAGCAATTAATACTGTAATATCAGATTATGTTCCTCACATCTATTTGTATCCACGCGGATAATCTCGTCCTTATTGAAGAGTATCATAGATAGGAGGTGTGGGAAATAATTAAGGGTCGACATTTGGTGTTTTGTGAGCACAGATTTGTCATTAATGTATCGTGCGCTGGAACAATCTAGTGTGTTAGTACGATTAACAAAATGATGTGTAATGTGTAGCCGACCAAAAAGTAGCAGAAATAAACAAGAAAGAATAAGATCCAGCATCGCTAAGATATGTTTGCTTCCAAATGGTATTATTGAAACAACGACAACTGTTGAACTAAAAACCACTTGGTGTGTTTAATACCCATGACTCAGCTTTGTTCCATCCCTACGTAAACTCCGTGCATCCACATTTACTATTCGAAGCAAAAAATCAACGAGAGCAGACGAAGGGTATTCCATTTAAAGCGAAACCTTTTCAGCATAACTCAGAAATATGTCTAACAAGTTTTTTCATATACTTCTTTAACATCAGCTATTGAGTTGACTTGTAAGTTGCTGTAGATGGTTTTGATGGAAGTCACTTTCAACCGCCTTTATTCTCAGATTTGTAATTATTACGAGTAATTTGGATTTTGTAGGATTGATAGGATGAGTTGTGTCCCTAGAGAACTAACCACTTACTTCAATTCAATCTCAGAAACTGATATGGACCTCTCACTGTTTTGGAGGCGGTGAAAGAATTATAATTTTATAGTTTCAAAAGAAGTCATAAAGCATATGGGAATCATTTAGTGGCGGAGTGTTTGTGGTGGTCATCATCATTGTTGCAATCATGATCACTAGTCATCATAGTTTCTTTGACCTTGACTAACTATTTTAAGAGCATGCCTACATGAATATTCCTGACACCAATCACTCACACTACTACCTATGATTAGCATTACCAAAATATTTTGCTACAATTTACTTCACCCATTACTGTTTCATGCATTCCTTTTCATTTTCTTTGCTTCTTCCCTGCTTCAAATAACACACCTCAACACCATTAGTCTCTCTGTACAAGCAATTCAATATTTTACTGGTTCCTACATTGATCAACTGCAAGTGACAGATATATGTTTGTATGTGGTTGTTTCATTGATTCACAATGTTGTATCTTCTATGTAGTTATAACTCAAATTTCATATATCATCACGATCTCAGGGTAAAACTTGTGTTGCTAGACTGCGGTACATGTTTAACTCAATTGGCTACATCTGTTACATGTCCATAGATTAAATTTTTGTATTAAGGATTTTTAATGGTGTCCATAACGTCATTAACCTGTGATTTGCTGCATAAAAAAATTCACTGGCATGAAAATCAGTACTAATTGTTGAGGGGAAAAGAAACTTCAATTTTAATTACAAAATTTCAGTTTCAGAATCAATAAAGTGATTCTCGTTGATGAAGGACCAGTTGAGAAACTATACCATCCCCTGTTGTCATCGATTAGCGAAGCGTGTGGATCTTCGCAAGGCTATCATGCTTTATAAATAGCAGAAAGACAAGAGAAATGACAGAATTCAAATAATCTTCAGTTACTGCACTTCCTAAAAGTCTAAAGTCTAAACTTGATGATTAAAGTAAGAAAGGTGACTGACAAAGGGTATTTCAACTTAGAAGAATAGCATGAACTTGAAAGGACATTGAAGCATGAACGAAAATGATCCCAACTCGTTGACATGACATTTAAATAGAGTAAAATTAATTATACATTTCCACGACAAACATCTTTACATTGGCGATCATAAATAGATAGCGTGGCAAAATACATGACTCAGGTAAACACAAACAAACAAGTAACTATATATATGTATATAACAGATTAATAATATTGAACAGTCAATGAAGTGGATCCTTGTTAGCATCAGCAACAGAATGAACCGCGGATGCCTCTGATTCCATGCTTTTGGTCCTGGGAAGACTAGGGGTGCGGTGAAGTCTGCAACGAAAGGAACCGGCATGTGTGGTTGGAGAACATAGACAATTGGTCTTGGTCATGCTAGGTTGTCTCTGAAGGCCAGCTTGTCCGAAATTAGAAGCGCCTTGAAGCTCCACCGCAGCACCTGACACGACCTCAATCCTAGATGGTGGCGTTTGAACTCTCATGTCCTTGGTTGTCACCTGGTCACTTTCCATGCTCTTCAATTTCCTTCACTACGTACCTAACATAAAAAAAAGGTACAATATTTGTTGTTACAGACCAAGTTGGTGACTGTTCCAATTAGTGAGATAAGATGTAGCAAATACATGTATTTGGTTACCACAGCTTGAGAAGGATGTTGAAGAGATCGCAGGGGAAGTCTGAGGAAGAAATTTCTGAGAAAGGAGTAGATGTGATATAAAATATGGATGAATATGCAACGCTTTTGTTTGTATATCACGGGTTTGTTAATTAATTGCATTAATGACCCCACCTACATTTCGATCTCTTTAGGATTTGGTATAGTTATGTGCTTGAAGCAGTGGCAACATGAGATCATGTAAGAGAGATGCACCGTCATGGAGTTTCTCTTTTTATTGGGGAGTTGCATTGAATGGTGACGCGAAATTAGGCCTTTAAACAATGCACACCAGTGGTTTCTGGTCCCACACATGATGGCAGACATTCGAGTGGAGGTGGATTATCTTACCTTCGATGTGGGACTCAACTTGCATTTTAGAATGCATGTTAAGTATTCACAACTTGATAGATAAGATGCATTGTCTCTACAATATTCATTATTCAACGTTGGCAATGAAGACATAAGCAACCACACTTTTCCCTCAAACGGTTATCATTTATTTCAAATAATATAAAATGGTTACAAAACTAATTTCAAATAATATATTCTAAGATTAAAACTCATAATTTATTCACTTAAGACCATGCTCTGTTTTGCAGTTTAGTGATTCCATTTAGTCTCTTTTAATTTATTTATCTTTTCTAATTTCAATGTAATTATAATATTATTCTTGGATCATTTTTTTTTCTAGTTTAGTATATATCTAGGTGTTATTACATTTTCTCATTATGTTAATATGACTGATATTTCTTTTTCATATTAATTAAATTAAGGGTATTATTGAAAAAGAAAACATTTCCCGAAACATAAACAATAACATATACAAATAAATATTTTTTTATTAAAACCCAACAATTACAATAGAGTAAAACTAATTTAATGAAATGGTGTCCAACAAATTCATTAAAGAGTATTTTTTTCCCTTAATTTATTGAAATTGAAATACAATTCTTTGAAAATATTATTTTTGTATTTTAATGAGTTTTATCTGAATATACCAATCAACTAAAAATAGGTTAACCGACCAATTAATGATGGGTATAAATCTTGACCCACTCCACATGAGCCATATTGCCTGGTTCGCCGGCTAAAATGAAAGAAAAAGAATCAAATTTCTTACTTACAAAATCAATCTAAATTTATAAATTTAATTAAAAAACCTAAATTAAGTCTAAAATTGATTGGAATATAATTTTTGTATTAGTATTAAAGAAACTGAGTTTATAAACTTACAGTAACGATGAACGTCTATTGTAATTTTATTAACTAAATTCATTAAGGCTAGAGATGATAAGTTATATTTAGTAATTAAAAGTCCTAATAACTCTTTCTCTGCTGTTATCATATTTTATTAAACTTTTTTTTTACAATTTTGAACATTCTTAACTTAGTTTCACTATTTTTAAAAAACGATTCAACAAAGTTTCTCGTATCAAATTTACCATGGTAAAGATATTGTCACAGTAATGTATGTTGTTAAGAGCAAATAACACATCATTATTAAAATTATCACATACATGTCACTTGTTATTATATTAGCGTTGTCATGATCAATTTGATAAAAATAACTTTCTAACTTGTTTTAAAAAAAATTATGAATGAAATTGAAAGTTGACAAATAGTATAATGAAGTTAAACAAAACTATAACTGAGTAAAAAAACACTATTAAGTCTAATTAAAAATAAAGGGTGTAAACAGAACACTGACCTTTAAATTACCAATATCTATCAAAGATGGGCCTCGTAGACCCAAAAGGGAATAACGGTAGGCTTTTTGTGATTGTTTTCTTCCTGCACCTTCATTATTTTTAACAGACACCCAATACTAATTGAAAAAGACTAAAATTCTTTCCTCGAGGGTTTCTTATGACTTTGGCAAGCATACCAGGTCGAGCAAAAAGTAACCGATAAGACCGAGATATCATTTTTCAAGAGACTTGTGTAATACTAATTAATCATACAATTAATAACTAATTTAAACTAAAGAATGAATTCATAATTTTGAGTTTCATATAAGAAAGTAAATTTGTGCATAAATGATTAAAGATAAACTTTGGAAGTTAAAGGTACTTAGACAATGGAAGAGATTAGAAATTATATGAATTGGTATTGTCGGGGGTTAGAATTCACCTACTTTGCTCTCATGCATATATAATTTTACATCTTCTACATCAATATGCTAATGTCAACCCACAAATCTACTCAAACCCTAATTCCATAGTGGAATGAGCCTAAGTTTACTTATTAAGAGTCAATCCTTGAACTCTTAATAAGTAAACCCGCTTTATGCGCTAGGGTTTAAGACAACCAATAGGTCAAGCCTCATTCATAGATACAAGCTTCATTGAGTTTTCTTGTTCCAAATCAAGGTTTCAAAAGATATTTTCACACCCAATGAACCAAATATCATGCAATGAATAGTCAAATCAATGCAAACATTAAATGAAGAAATAAGAGTACTAGCATTTAATGAAAGAGACATATATATATATATATATATATATATATATATATATATATATATATATATATATATATATATATATATATATATATTCAAAACATTTGGAAATACACAAGAGTTTAGTGGCTACATCTAACCCCAACAAAAATGGGTTTAGCTCTCCATTGTCATGGACAACACAAGCTTACAAAGGGGAGAATGGAAGAGAAAGGAGATACAAAGAGGAAGAAGGAGTTGTTTCCAATTATCTTTCTTATGATCGTCTTTCTTATTCTTACAAACATTCATGTTTATCTATTTCTTGTGTCTCTGAACCCTCAACCTACCAAGAGGCCATTAAGTTTGATTGTTGGAAATAAGCAATTAGGATTGAATTACATCCTTTGGATAAGAATCGTACTTGAACGTTGGTGCACCTTCCTAGGGGAAAGAAAACCACAGGTTGTAAATGGGTGTTTAAAGTCAAACACAAAGCAGATGGGTCTATCAAAAGGCATAAGGACCATTTAGTTGAAAAGGGCTTTACTCAAACCAAAGACATTGATCTTTTTGATACTTTTAGTTTGGTTGTTAAGATGCCCACCATCATAACGCTTCTTTCAATTGCTTTTATTCAACATTGGCACCTAGAACAACTTGATGTCAATACAACTACTTTACATGGGGACTTGGATAAGGAAGTTTATATGAAACCACCAGTTGGGTTGCATCTTTCTGATCCTACCTTGGTTTGGAAATTAGGCAAATCCTTATATGGCCTTTGCCAAGCTAGTAGACAATAAAGTTTCAATCTTTCTTAAACCCTTGTTGTCGCTGGTTTTATTTAATAAAAGTTTGATTATTTCTTATTCACCAAGAAATCTCTCAATGGCTTTACTATTGTGCTTGATTGATGATTTATGAAATTACTCAAGTCAAATCTTTGTTGAATCAACATTTTGGCATTAAGGATCTTCATTCTCTACAGTTCTTCTTAGGATTTGAAATATCTGGGTCTTCTAGAGGTATTTTACTTAATCAAAGAAAATATTCTTTAGATCTCTTGCAAGATGCTGGAGTATTGGCATCCAAACATTTTTCAACACCAATTAAATATTCCCTTAAGGTGTCCAAATCTACTGAGAAACCTCTTCCTATGCTTTTGGTTATAGAAGACTGATTGGCAGGCTGATTTATCTAACAAATTTCAGAACTGACATTAGCCTTGTCGTAAACAAGCTTAGTCAGTTTCCCAACCATCTTACCTCTATTCACTTGCAAGCAACTCTTCGCACTCTTCATTACATCAAAGGCAATCCTGCAAAACAGTTTTTTCTTTCTACCCAATCTTCATTTCATCTATACTATTTTTCTAATTCAAATTGGGGAGCATGTCTTGATACACGAATATCTGTCACTAAAGATCAAAGTGTAAATTTATTCACTAAATCACTCGCATGGGACCTTTTCAATATCTAGTTGATGATACGATCCTATCTAGAAAAGAGTATGATCGTTTTTGAATTTGAATACTCAATAGGCACGACACGAATAAATCAGAGAAGAACGCAAAATAAGACAAAGATGGAAGACGCCACAATCTAACAGGTTGATAAGTAAAGTGAAGATTCGCCACAAAGATGTTAATCTTTGATAAGAACCTGGAAGCCTAAGCCAAGAACAAAGAGAATCCTCTCTTTATTGAAATCAAATTCAATATATGACTAAAAGTCCCTACATTGTTTTTGGTACCTCTATATATAGGCACAAAAGTTTAAGGGAAACCTGAGAACCCTACTAGATGGCCCAAGCCCAAAACATCAAAACATAAACTAATTTATAAAAGAAAGCCCAAAGCCCAAAAACATAGAACATAACTAATTTCTAAGAGGAAACACAAAGTCTAAAAACATAAACTAATTTTCCTAAAAACTATCTTCAAATGTGCTTTAAGCCATGATCTTCATATTATTTGAATTTCAGATTGCTTGTAGCATTAGGAGCCTTGAATAGTTTTGATCTTTCAATCTCTTGCCCCTTGCCCTTGTCATAGGTCCTTTAAATTGTAAAGGTTCATCTTCAAGTTCTTCTTGTATGAAATCTTGGGATAGTCCTCTATCATTCCCTCCTTCTTGAAGAGAATTTGTCCTCAAATTTGTCTCACTTGAAGATTCTTTATCATTCTCTCCTGTTTGGAAAGAATTTGACCCGAATTCTAGAAGGTCCTATGCACAAACACAAACATAAATCAAAGACACAAATCGAAAATAAAATAATAGAAATTCTACTAAAATGATATTTGGATCCTGAAAGAGGTCAATCTCTTATTATAAGAGATTTTGGAGTTCTGCCTCCAAGATCAAATACCCACTTGCACCAATCATCAAACAATTTTAAATTAAAGATAAAATGCTCAAAGAAAAGAAAAAGAATATTGCTCAAACAAACAACCCAATTATAGGTATGACTTTGATCACCTATAGGTTTATTAGAAATGGGTAAGCAAGCTAATTCATGAGCATATATTTCTAAACTTGTGTATTTTTTTATCATCATTTCGTCTTCCCATTGTTCATCTCCTTGTTGCTTGATGAATAAGTCTTCCCTAAGTATCCTTTCATCTTTCCATTATTGATGCCATTGCTTTTTGATGAATAAATCGTCCATAGGCAATAAAACAATAAGAGGAATGTTAGTACCTTTTTTATTGACAATTCATAATACTCTCTTATTTCTTTTTCTTTTTCTCTCTTTTCTTCCTTCTCTCTTTTTATACTCTCTTCTTTTTTTACTTTTTCTCGCTCTTATTTCTCTTTTCTCTCTCCTTCTTTCTCATCTCTCTCGCTTTTTTCTTTCTATTCTTTTTCTCTCTTTTCTTCCTTCTCTATTTTTCTACTCTCTTCTTTCTTTACTTTCTCTCGCTCTTCTTTCTCTTTTCTCTCTCCTTCTTCTTTCTCCTCTCTCTCGCTCTTTTCTTTCTCTTCTTTTTCTCTATTTTCTTTCTCGTCTCTTTCTCTCTTTTCCTATACTTCATTTTCTATAAGTGTTTCCTTCTCATGGGCTCTTTTTAGTTTTCGCTCTTGCATTCTTTTCAATATATCTAATTTTTGCATTGTCCTTTCTTCCTCCTCTCTCAAGTATGAAATGTAGTTCTTGAGGTCTTCATGAGTCATGGGACTTCCATCCCCATTAGGACATTGATGAGTTTCATGCCCATAGCCTTCACATTTAAAACATCTTAGTGTACTTGTCTTTGACAATGATTTTCTATCAAGATTATTCTTCCGTTTAATACTAGCAATCTTGCCATTTAGCTTTATAATTATGGATTCCAAGGCATTAACGTCTGCTACCAAGACCTCATAAACACTAGGTGTATCTCTACATGCCACTCTCTTGGTACGTTCAAGTCCTTAAACCAAATGATCTTGGTTAGGAGTAGGATAATTTAAACCATATGTTAAACCAGTTCCAGAAGGATGCTTCTGTGACAACATGTTTCATTACTCAATATTTGTTAATTCCTACAAGAAAATGTTAGTATAATAAAATATATTTAGGACCTCACCACTCCGCTAAGTGTTTCACTCAATTTTCCACTCGTGTATCACACTTAGAGGCTTTTTCTTGAATGTACTCTCTTACCTTTTATCACTCAAATTCCCTTTAGGGCTTGACAAAGAACTCTAGTAACTTAAGCAAATAGTGAACAAACCATGTGAAAAATGTTGCGAGATCTAAATCTTGACTTTAGAGGATAAAGAAAATTCAAAACTCTACAAAATTTCAAGGAATTTTAAAGACACAAAACAAAAAAATTAAAATTAGAAAATAATAGGATTACCAAAGAGATTTAAAGGAGACAACACGGAGACTCTAAGAGAAAGACTGATTGCAAGTAGATATCAATAAACCACAAATAAAATTGTAACAAAAAGTTGTGTTGAACTCCCCCCCTGTTTTTTATCCTTTTTTTTTTCAATATATATTGTTTTCTTTTGACTTTGATCCACAATATTTTTTGTATATATATATATATATA
>Ga0214544_1013165_pt1 | contig 10232 bp, 9 predicted proteins | sample CNSS3metaG_FD_160074 | JGI IMG/M metagenome (GOLD analysis project Ga0214544, IMG submission 160074) | Root nodule microbial communities from cowpea collected in UCLA plant growth center, Los Angeles, California, USA - CNSS3 | ecosystem: Host-associated > Plants > Roots > Nodule | place: USA...
ACACCCTTTCTCTGTGTGTGTGGCGATGATCGGATAACTTGTTATCCGGGAGCAGATGATGTGACAGGTGGGCCAGGAGATGCTTAGACTCGGAGCGAGGGCTAGCAGGGGATGTTTTGTATATACATATATTTTATGTGTTATTATTTTAACTTTGAGAATATCATGTAAACTTGGCGGGAGCCATTGGTTTTAATTCAGTTTCATGAAATTATGGACTCCTGATTTTTATGACTTTATATATATATATATATATATATATATATATATTAAAGTTTTAAATTTCCCGTGTTTTGGGAAATAGTTTATAATAAATGCGACAATTATTGTATTTTAAATTTTATTTATTTAATATCAGTAATATTCTTTAGGGATGTTACATTATGGCCATTTGTAAGAGGTATGGCTATCCAAATTTGTTTATAACAATCACATGTAATGTAAATTGGCCTGAAATTCTTGATTTTGTAAAATCAAGAGGTTTAACTACTTCAGATAGGCCAGACATTGTTTGTAGAGTTTTTAAAATGAAATTAGACCAAATCATGACAGATTTCAAGAAGAATAATTTCTTTGGCAAAGTCAATGCAGGTACACAAACTACATTTCCATCATTTAGACTTTTTTACCGCCAATTGTTTTGTCTAATAATTGTCTTCAAATTTTAGGTATGTATATAGTTGAATTTCAAAAGAGAGGTCTGCCACATACTCATATATTATTATGGTTGAGTGACTCAAACAAGTTAGAAAATGCAAAGCACATAGATGAAGTAATCTCTGCTGAACTTCCTCATCCAGATCTCTATCCAAAACTTTCAAAGGTTGTTAAAACATATATGATACATGGTCCGTGCGGAGCCGCTAGATTCAACTCACCATGCATGAAAGAAGGTCAGTGTTCTAAATTTTTTCCTAAAAAATTTAGACATACAACTACAATTGATGAAGATGGATATCCTGTATATAGGCGTAAAGATGATGGTTTATTTGTGTTGAAAAATGGACATAAATTAGGTAATGGAAATGTCGTGCCTTATAGTCCTTTTCTCTTAATGCGATATCAAGCTCATGTTAAGACAAAATATTGCAACAAATCAAACTCAATCAAGTATTTATTCAAATATGTCAATAAAGGTCCTGATAGAGCCACAATGAAAATTACAGACAAAGAGAATGAATCTATAGAAATGCGTAATATTGATGAGATTAAAAGATATTATCATTGTAGATATTTATCTACATGTGAAGCTGTTTGGAGAATTTATGGCTTTGATATCCATCATAGATGGTTTGCTGTTCAACGTTTAACACTACAAAAAAAACTGAAATTATCGAGAAATTTTACCGACGAATATATTTTTGTCGGTAAATTTGAATTACCGACGGATTCTTAAATTTTAATTACCGACGGAAAAATCCATCGGTAACACAAATTTCATTTACTGACAGAAAAATCTGTCGGTAAAATCCGTTTGTAATTTAAATTTTTTTTACCGACAAATTTAGTGACGGTAAAAGAAGCGGGAATTTTCCCGTCAAAATCTCACCTTATAAGAAGACGAGAAGAAGAAAAGAAGAAAAAGAAGGAGAAGAAGAGAAGAAGGAGAAGAAGAAAAAAAAGAAGGAGAAAGAGAAGAAGAAGGAGAAGGAGAAGAAGAAGAAGGAGAAAGAGGAGAAGAAGATGAAGAAGAGGAAGAAGAAGGAGAAGAAGAAGAGGGAGGAGCAGATAAAGGAGAAGAAGGAGAAGAAGAAGAGGAAGGAGAAGAAGGAGAAGAAAGAGGAAGAAGAAGAACATTTGGAACAGTGTTAAACGTTGATTTGGTAGCGGTTGCAGCGGCGGCGGTGGCAGCATCGGCGGCGGTGGCGGTTGCAACGGTGACCATGGAAAAAACGAAAAAAAAATTGAAAGAGAGAGGAGGAAGAAGATGAACAGTGCAAGAAATTTACCGACGGATTTTTCGGTCGGTAATTACCGACAGATTTTTCAGTCGGTAATTACTGACGGATTTTTTCGTCGATAATTACTGACGGATTTTTCTGTCGGTAATTACCGACGGAACATGATTTCCATCAGTAAAATTTTACCGACAAGCATTTTATTGACGAATGTTTGACCGTCGATAATTCGTCGGTAATGTTGATTTAGCGACAAATTTTGACCATTACCGACAGATTTTGACCGTCTGTAATATCAGTTTTTCTTGTAGTGTAACTTTTTCAGCTACAAGATCAACAAACAGTTTTGTTTAAAGATGATGATAGAATTGTTGATGTATTGGAGAGGAATGACAACATCAATACGATGTTTCTAGCTTGGGTTGAAGCAGTGGCGGATGTTTTAAGGAGCAGGGAGGGGCCATGGCTCCCCTCCTAAATTTTTTTAATTTTTTTATATTATATGTAATTTAGAAAATTTTAATGTTATTTAAAAAATTTAAATTATATGTAGTTTATATTAAAAAAATATGATTTTTAAATTAGGTATTTTTTTAATTTTTTATAAAGTATAACATTTAATAATAATAAATGATAAAACATAAAATCAAATATAATAAAAATTAAAAATATTTATTAAGATATTTCTTTACTTATTATCTTTTTGAGTTTTTTTACATATTAGATTTATCTCTTATTCTCACATGTTTTTTTTTCGCTTTTAAAAAAGAAGTTGATACAAACTTATTATTTTTTCTTTTAATTTCATTTTTTCTCTTTTACTATTGAAGAAAAAAAGGAAATTCTCATGTCTTACTTCATCTTGAAATATTTGTTTAATAGTTAGCATTATCTTTTATCTCATGAGTCTTATATTTATTTTTTATGAATATAGAAGTAAAAGTAATGTATGATGTGTTTTTTCATAACCGATTTTGACTGATGACTTTATTATCATAGATTTTTTTAGGAATTCTCATTTTTTATTAGATTGTAATAAATTATTTTTTGATTTTAATCATTTTTAGGAACTCTCAATCTTTTATTAGGTTGTGATAAATATTAATGAAGAATAAGATAATAGATTCATTATTTTAAAGTGATAAAAGGAAAGCTACATGTGAAGATGAAAACAAGACTAATTCAATTTTTTACATATTCTGAAACATAATACTAATAATCATATTGTTCAATTAGAAGATCCTTTTCTTAAAGTTTAACGAGTTACATGAGAAATTTCCTATTAATTATTTAGAAAGGTTTTCATATTTATATTAAAAGAAATAGCTGAAAATTTTAGTTTTTATTTAATTATTGATGAGTTTAAAAATTTGAAAAAACAATACTTTAGATATGTGTGATTTGTTTTGTAGTTACGGTTATATTAAATTATGTATTAATTTTTATTGTATAGTGATAATAATTAAAAATATAAATTGAGTACATTTTTTGGCTCCCTCAATATTATTGGGCAAGATCCGCCACTGGGTTGAAGCTAACAAAAGATATGAGGAAGGAAGGAACTTGACCTATGCTGAATTTCCAACAAAGTTTGTTTGGATCGATGTCTCAACAAAGGCAATGGAAACCAAGAAAGCAGGGTTATAGTATTGGTCGACTGACATATGTTCCTCCAGGATCGGGTGAATGCTATTACATGAGAATCTTACTGACAAAACAGAAAGGTTGTATTAATCATGATAGTATAAAGATAATTAACGGTAAAACATTCTCTACATACCAAGAGGCTTGCCAGGAATTAGGATTATTGGCAAATGACAAAGAATTCATTGATGCCATTAAAGAGGCTAGCCATCTTGCATATGGAAATTAACTTCACTAGTGCAGGAAAGAGATTATGCCGCGGTTATTTTGACTTTTTGGCTTCGGTTTTACACCCAAGGCATATGCTGACGAGGTAAAAAAAGACATGTTTATGCCTAGGTTATGACCCAAGGCATATGCGAGGGTTACTGCCTCGGTTCTAGAGGGAACCGAGGCCTAATGTGCATCGCAGATTTAAAAAAAAAAAGTATTTTCTGACCCAATAACAGCATCACACGTAGCCATGATCCTTGTACACACACCTACACCAATCACAGTGTGCCACATCATCATCTTCAACCTTCTCCCAAATTAGAAACCCTAGCCACCATTCAAACCCTAAATGCCGCTAGTGTGTCGTGACCACCATCTTCGACCACCGCATCACGCCGGAACAACTTCACGACGCCTTCATTCATCTCGCCGGCGACGCAAAACACCCTCTCTTCACTATCATATCTGAACGGAAACATCCCACGACTAACCATCGTGAGCCAAATCGCGACTTCGACACACACATCGACGTTCGAAACCCATAGAAGAGTCTTACGATTTGAAAAAGGAGAAGCACATACCTACAAGCGAGATTGAATGACGACAATGGAGGCGGTTTTGCAACCTCTGTGATGACAACAATGGAGGAGGCTCGCGTGACGGAGGAGGCTCATTCAACGGCGGACCGGTGGTGGAGAGACGAAACTACTACTATGTGGAAGAAGGAACCTTTGTGATCTGGAACAATGGCATTCGGAAATGGAAGAGAGAAAAATGGTTGTTGCTCCACGCGAAGAAGATGAACAGTGGCACGATTTATTTTAAACCCTAAGAAGACTTATTGCCTCGGTTGATTTTAAACCGAGGCATAAACATCTATCTGGCTCGGTTAGATGTGACCCGAGGCGTATTCCACTTGAAAAGCAATCAAATATGCCTTGGTTAAAATAGACCCGAGGCATAAACATCTATCTGCCTCGATTAGAATTGACCCGAGGCATAAAAGTTTGTCACCAGTTTAAAAATATCAATGTAGCGGGAAAAATAAAATTTTAGGGGGTTTATGCCTCGGTTCTAAGTACAACCGAGGCATAAAAGTTTGAAAAAATTACAAAAGTGCCACCGCGTCTTCATATGCCTCGTTTGGAAGTGAACCAAGGCATATAGGGCGTTGTAAAAAACCCATTATGCACTAGTACTTATATGGTTATTCGTTTCTTTGTTAATCATGAATACAATGTCAAAGCCAAAAGTTGTTTAGGATGCAACTTGGAATTTATTGGCAGATGGTATCCTATATAAAAAAAGGAAATACTTGAAGATACTAGGTACTAAATATAAATAATCTCCATTCTTTATTCCATATTTTTTTATTCATGACATGTTTTGTTTTGTAGGTTTTCAAATGGAAGAACATGATTTACACAATCTTTGTCTCCTAGAAGTAGAAGAACATCTAAATTCCAATGGGCGAGCTTTAACAGATTATAGTTCCCTTCCTCAACCTGATCTTTTAAATTAATTCAAATTTCATAACATGTTCATTATTGATGAAATGAATTATGATAAAGAACAAATGGAGAAGCTGCATCACTCTCTATTGCAGTCAATCACTAATGAGCAACTAAATGTTTATAACAGAATTATGGCAGTAGTGAATTCAGATGTAGGGAATTTCTTTATCTTATATGGTTATGGTGGGACTGGAAAAACATATTTGTGGAAACTTTTGTCAGCTGCTATTAGATCAAAGGGAATGATTGCGCTTAATGTAGCTTCAAGCGGCATTGCATCTTTATTACTTCTTTGAGGTAAAACTGCTCATTCTACTTTTTGCATACCACTAGTAATCAATGATGAATCAACGTGCAACATCAATCAAGGAAGTCTTCGTGCTAAACTATTGATGGAAACAAAACTCATCATATAGGATGAAGCTCCTATGATGAATAAGTTATGTTTCCAAGATTTTGATAAAACATTGAGAGACATTATGAGAGCTAGAAATGAAGATAATGCTAACAAACCATTTGGTGATTTTAGACAAATCTTGCCAGTAGTAAGAAAGGGATCAAGGTATGATATTATGAACTCATCAATTAACTACTCTGATTTGTGGCAATATTGCACAGTTCTTAAGCTATCACAAAAACATGAGGTTAAAAAGTGTTGTTTCAAATGAAAGTGCAATAGATATAAAAGAATTTGCTAATTGGATTCTTAAAATTGGAGATGGAAATATGAATTTGAATGAAAGTGGTGAAACGAACATTTTAATACCAACAGATCTTCTAATTCAAGAAAGTGAAACACCTTTACTTTCTTTAGTGAAATTTGTTTATGGTGGTCTAATTGAAAATATCATGATCTCCTGACTTCTTTGATGACGGCGCTATACTTTGCCCTACAATTGATAGTGTTGAACAAGTAAATGACTTCATTTTATCTTTCATTCCTGGTGAAGAACAAATTTATTTAAGTTCAGACACTCCTTGCCAATCTGATGATGATCAAGAAATTCAAGGTGAGTGGTTTACTCAAGAGTTTCTAAATGATATCAAATGTTCAGGAATTCCAAATCATAGGATTAAATTGAAAGTTGGCGTACCAATTATGCTTTTAAAAAATGCGTATACAGGCGCGATAGCGCTGTGTATATGCTAGTATAAATTAATATAATATCTAATATGGTAGGTAACTAACTTTATTCACACTATCAAATTTATCTTATCTTTTTAGAATTATTTTTAAATTTAAAATTAGTAATAGATAATATATTTCTTTTATGAACCTGTGTCAAATAAGCAAAAGATAAAATAATATTTTGTTTTATTTTATTATATATCCTAACTAAAATTATTGTGATATAGTTTTATTAAATGACATATTTTGAATATATAAATTAAGGAAATATCTAATTATTGTATAAATTAAATAAATTAAAATATAGTCCTTTTGTTAATTTTTTTTCATGCATAATTTTTTTATTAGAATTTATATATTCATATTTTTATTAATGATAAATATATATCAATAATATTTGTTAAGTTTGTCGGAAAAAGAAAGTGAGAAAAATTCATATACTAAAGAATTGGAAGAAAAAAAAATACTTTTTTTAGTTATCTTATTGAAAATATTTAAAATTACATAATAATCTTGATGTCATACATATTGAAAAAAAAATGTTTATGACAACATTATAGAAACATTGATGGATCTTGAAGAAAAGACAAAAGACAATATAAACACATGATTTGTTCTTGTTCATATGGGTATATGCTAAGATTGTTAGGTATTTCTACATCATTTTCTCCTTATTTCAATTTGTGGTGTTGTAAGAATTGAACATGTTGTATAAAATATGTAAGAATTAATTAAACTTGCTTGGTTGTTGTTATATAGCTCAAGCACATTTATCTTATTATTATTATGTTGCCTTTTGAAAAGAGAAGACAACATAAGAATAAACGTGTCATTATTCCACTTGGTTTGTAGACCAGATTCTCGTGTTTTTTATATACATCAAAAAGAATTTTCTAAATCGTTCAAAAAAATGTAAGAATTAATTAAACTTTCTTGGTTGTTACTATGTAGCTCAATATTATTATTATTATTGAACATCTTGCACTTTTGAAAGAAAAGGCAACATAAGAATAAACGAGTCATTATTCCATTTGGTCTGTGGACCAGATTCACGTGTTTTTTGATATACAAGTTATTTGATAAATGGTTTGAGGTTTAATTTAAAAGATCGAGATATGTACTTGAAATCAAACAATAGTGGTGTTTTAGTTAAAGGTGACTAGAATTAGGTATCTTGAATTACTTTTTGTACCTTGACAAATATTATTGAATTAAGTTACTCTAGTGAAAATAATGTCATTTTATTTAAATGTGATTGGTGGAATGTGTGTTCCAAAGGGAGAGAATACAAAGAAGATAAATATGGATTTATTCTTATTAATAGTAAGTGTAAGTTGAAGACTAATGAGCAATTCGTTAGCTATGCAAGTTCAATAAGTCTATTATGTTAAAGATACCAAAGACCCAAATTGGCTTGTAGTAGTGAAAACAAAGCCTCAAGATTAGTATGATATGCCAAACGAAGCTATAAACGAAGTTTGTCAAGAAAACAAAGAGATTGGCTCAATCTGATTTATATCTAATGTGTAAAGAACATGAGTTTTCATTAGATAGAAAACACTTAGCCAAATCCAAAACTGATGGAAATTGAATGATGCCTATGAAAGTTATTGATGACAATGATGAAGAAAGCGATGATGAAAATATTGATTTAATAGAGGATGAAGGAAATAATATTATTGTTCAAGATGATAATGATGATAATTGATTATTGTTTTATACCATTTTGTAAAACAAACTTTGTTATTAGTTATGTGTATTCTATTTATCTATTTATTTTGATCCATCTATCTATATAAATATTATTTACTTTATATATAGAGGAAGATAAAAAGAGAGAGAAAATAGTTTAGGCAATTTATATTTTACATACTGAATATAAATGTGAAGAGGATATATTTTTTTATTAATATCAATAAAAAGTATAAATCTATAAATAGAAAAATGAAAATATCAAATAAATATTGTAACTGTGAGGTGGTCTAACTAGTCTCATGATTGCAGAGTCATTTTAACACCCCAATTTAGCAAGATTTACCTTACTAATTTAAAGCATCACATAATTGATAAAAAGAACATAAACCAGCATATAAGTATATACAATGTATATACAAGTCCTCCATTAATAAACAAAATTTAAATTTTTGAAAGATAAATGATACTTCATCAACTAAGAGGATCTATACAATACAAAAAATTATATACCTAAATAACTACCATTTGTAGTCATATCGCTTCACAACTCCCACTTGCACTATCCTATGCTCATCTATAACATACAATTATTGTTGGTGGACAAACCACAACAAAACAGACAACACAGTAAGTGTAAGACCCGAGAAATTTAAATAATTAAATAAATAATTATTTAATAAATGGAGGTAGGGGAACCTTTATGGCATTTAATGTTGACTTTCATGATGTGGAAAAGTACTAGCTCAAGTGATAGAGGACTATCCCAAGATTCCATACAAGAAGAACTTGAAGATGAACCTTTACAATTTAAAGGACCGATGACAAGGGCAAGGAGCCAGAGATTGAAAGATCAAAACTATTCAAGGCTCCTAATGCTACAAGCAATCTAAAATTCAAAGAATATGAAGATCATGACTTGAAGCACATTTGAAAATAGTTTTTAGGAAAATTAGTTTATGTTTTTAGACTTTGGATTTCCTCTTAGAAATTAGTTATGTTCTATGTTTTTGGGCTTTGGGCTTTCTTTTATAAATTAGTTTATGTTTTGATGTTTTGGGTTGGGCCATCTTGTAGGGTTCTCAGGTTTTCTTAAACTTATGTACCTATATATAGAGGTGCCGAAAACAATGTAGGGACTTTTAGTCATATATTGAATTTGATTTCATTAAAGAGAGGATTCTCTTTGTTCTTGGCTTAGGCCTCTGGTTCTTATCAAAGATTAACATCTTTGTGGCGAATCTTCACTTGACTTATCAATCTGCTAGATTGTGGCGTCCTCCATCTCTGTCTTTTTCCGCGTTCTTCTCTGATTTATTCGTGTCGTGCCTCTTGAAGATTCAAATTCAGAAACGATCATACTCTTTCCTAGATAGGATTGTATCATCTGGTATATAGAGCAAGGTTCTGGTTTGAATTTCCTCTTCTATGTTAATTTTTTGTCATATGAAAAAAAAGCTACAATTTTTCAATGTCTATTTGTCCTATGTCTTATTTTTAATTTTGTTTGTTTCATTTGTAAGGAGTAAAACCACTAAAGTTGTTTCCAATTTGGTTGAATTTTTTCTTTTGTTCTTTGTTTAAATTGTGTATTTCTACATTTGATTCGTGGAAATTATTTGTTTTTGTGTTTGAGATTTTCAAGTGCACTTACTTTGATTTACATGAGTATGAGGGTTTGAAGGATAAATTGTTTAGTTTGTTTTTGTGTTGAACTGCAGAAAAAAAATATACAAAAAAAAAATATTGTGGGTCAAAGTCAAAAGGAAACAATATATATTGAAAAAAAAGGATAAAAAAAAGGGGAGTTCAACACAACTTTTTGTTACAATTTTATTTGTGGTTTATTGATGTCTACTTGCAATCGGTCTTTGTCTTAGAGTCTCTGTGTTGTCTCCTTTAAATCTCTTTAGTAGTCCTATTATTTTTTAATTTTAATTTTCTTGTTTTGTGTCTTTAACATTCCTTGAAGTTTTGTCTAGAGTTTTGAATTTTCTTTGTCCTCTAAAGTCAAGATCTAGATCTCGCAACATTTTTCACATGGTTTGTTCACTCTTTGCTTAAGTTACTAGAGTTCTTTGTCAAGCCCTAAAGGAAATTTAAGTGGTAAAAGGCAAGATAGTACATTCAAGAAAAAGCCTA
>Ga0214544_1013175_pt1 | contig 10223 bp, 10 predicted proteins | sample CNSS3metaG_FD_160074 | JGI IMG/M metagenome (GOLD analysis project Ga0214544, IMG submission 160074) | Root nodule microbial communities from cowpea collected in UCLA plant growth center, Los Angeles, California, USA - CNSS3 | ecosystem: Host-associated > Plants > Roots > Nodule | place: USA...
TATTCTCCTAGCCATAAAAAGAATCAAGACAATTAAAGATAGCACAAAAGAATGGCCCAATAAAAGTATAAGGCCCAAAATGATTATTTATTTAATGACAAAGAAAAACTAAATGGGCCAGGCCATTCGCCCAAGCTGAAAAGCCTTGTAGGGTGATATTCATCAGAATTAGAGTCTCAAATGCGTAGGGTTGAAATAAAAGAAACTAAAAAAGAGAAAATAAAAAGATTTGTCAATAGTCTTAGGAGAGACATACAAGACCAAGTAGAGTTGTATGAGTACTCCACCCTTGAAAATGTTTTCACATTTGCCCTTGGGATTGAAATTCAATTGAAAAGAAAAAGAAGGGCAAGGAAGAGTTACTCACTCAACCACTACTTTAGTTACTCATGGAAGGGAAAGGATAAAAATAAACATGATAAGTTCCCTTCTAACTCTTATCAAGAACCACCAAGTAAAAGTAAGTCACCAAGTGATCACATTCACCATTCCACTTCTTCAAGATCAAGTTCCCTTAAATGTTTTAAATGTTTGGGTTATAATCACATTGCTTTAAATTGCCTAACCAAGAGGACCATGATCTTAAAGAAGAGTAATGATGTTGAAAGTGAACACTCATCTCCTCTTTCTCTTTCAAAACAATATTCTTCCTCTAGTAAAACTAAAATTTTTTAGAAAGACCCTATGTTTTTAAGGCACATGATATGTCAAGATCAAAGTGAGCTTGAGCCAACTCAAAGAGAAAACATTTTTCAATCTAGATGCAAAATTAACAAATAGGTTTGCTCTCTAATTATTGATGGAGGAAGTAGTACCAATGTAGCTAGCACAAGGTTGGAGGAAAAGCTTAGCTTAGAGACCATTCCTCATGCTAAGCCCTACAAGCTTGCTTGGATAAGTAAAGAGGGAGAAATAGATGTCAATAAACAAGTCCTAATTAACTTCTCTATAGGAAGCTACAAAGATGATGTGCTATGTGATGTTGTTCCCATGGAAGTCACACATATCTTACTAGGTAGGCCATGGCAATTTGATAAACAAACTTTACATGATGGCCATACCAACCAATACATTTTCTTCATAAATGGGAAAAAGACAACCTTACTACCTCTATCACCTCAAGAAGTTAATAAGGATAGCAATATAATAAAAAAAAGATAAAGAAGAAAAACAAAAAGGACAAGCTTTCACCAAGGTGTTACTTTCCTACAAAAAAATTCTTCCAAAGCAAGATGCACATCACCCTTCCTTCGCTTCCCAAGCCAAAAAGGAAGGTCCAAAGCACAAACAAGAAAGGAAGAGTAGTCTAGAAAATAAAGATGGCCTATCCAAAGCTAGGGCTAATACCCTTAGAAAGGATGGAACAAGAGCTCATAAAAGGGAGGCACAAATCCTCTCCCAAATCAAGTCAAGCTCCATCTACAAAGGCTTAAAGAATTTGTGGTCAAATTCTCTCCAAGGAGGGGAGGATGATGAAGGATTGACCCCAACCAAGGATGGAGGCACATGCTTAAGAAGACTAAGCATGTTTAGAAAGGAAGTTCACTAATCCTTCATCCCTTTCATTTGTGTTTGTTATTTTTTTGATTCTCAAAGTTGACTTAGTTGAATCAAATTTAGTTGACTTGTTGACCTTTGACTAGGTTTGACTTGTTGACTATAGTTGACTTGACTTAAGCCAACATGCTAATCTATGTTTATTTGCTTTGCAAGTTAATTAGGAGTAAGAAATCAATGCTAGGTGGCACATGGTGATTGGTGAGCATAAATGATGTGGAGGAGAGAGTAAAGCAAAGGCATAAAGCATAAAGTAAAAGGCATGAAGAAAGTGTACCTATGTACCTTTGGTCTCCTTTATTTTTAGCACACATTGGCTACTTTTTCGAGACATATGAGACACATTCTTTGTCTCCTTTTGTGCTAGAACCAAATTAGCCTTGCACACACCATAGTTAGCTCTTTTGTCTCTCATTTTTTGTAACCTTATTTGACCTAGTTTCTAGAAGCTAGATTTAGGTTTTTGTAGAAAGATCCTTAGGTATCTTTTATTTGCTTAGAGGCCCCTAAACTCTTCTATATAAGGGGTGTTCCTAGACATGTAAAAGGGTTGAACATTTTGAAGTAAAAACACTCCTGTGTCTCAACCATTTGTGAGAGTTTCCTCCCTTGGGTGTGAACACTTTTAAGCCTTATCTTGCATAGCAAGTGGCGGCACACATCCACTCATCTTCAAGGTTGTCATGGCTTCTAGCCTAGCCTTGTAGTGGCGTGCTTCTCACATTTTTACCATTTCTTTCCTTTCCATTTTATGTTTTCTTTTTCCTTTAATTATTCTTGGTTTTCTATGGTTTATGTGATTTCAATTTCCTTTTTGTTTTGAATCAATCCATCATCTTCTTCTCTTGAGCTTTGTGAAAGGAACCTTCACATCTAGATAGCTTGCTTTCTTAATGTCAAGTGGGGATTTCACTTAGCTTTCTTAATCAACTCACACCATATTCAATAATCTTAAAAAGGAACAAGATAATCCTTCATCACATGATATGCAATTAAGTGACAAAATAAAATGCATGTTTACGCCTCAAGAGGCGCTTATTTTCATGAGATGTGATATATGATATAAAAATGTTATGCATGATATGCTATTAAAATAATGAGATGCATAATTGTACCTCAACATGCACTTATTCACATGTATATTATGCACACGAAAAGGTGAGGATTAGAGCAAGCAATCTCCTTTTGTGCCTTAGGAAAGGTTTGGTGCTTAAGGTCTGAGGTGAAGTACATGCGCTCACTAGGGTGGTTTCCTAAATTTAAGGAACAATGGTCACTAGAGCTATGGCCCACTTCATGATATTCCCCACAATAGTTGGTATACAAAAAGGAGTGAGAGTACCAAGGAAGCAAGAAAACTCTAGTTGGGGTTCTCGCAATGACCACTTGGGAAGTTCATCCACTGTGGCACTGCTACACAATCTCCTATAATTCTAAGTTAGACAGACTCGGGTATAGGGCCCCACTCATGATATGTACAATGTGTGTGTGAAGGGAGGATGATGCATACCCAAACCCCCACCTGCAAAATAGCCAGAAAACTTCCCAGGCAAATAGAGCAATTCCAAAAAATATAACAAAATAAGCAAAGTAATTCACATATAATTAATCCAAAAGGAAAATATATACAAACACATATAAAGACAAGAATACACAAATGAAAGAAAGCGGGAAAGAAAACATTAGGAAAATCACATCAAGTTTGCATATGTAATTAAATGGTTTGACTCTCTAGCGTCCCCAGTGGAGTCGCCATCTGTCGCAACCAAGATCGCGACGGGATGACGAACCAAAAAAAAGAAAACGGGTTTAAAAAAGAGATTTGGAGTCGCCACCATAGTTATTCTGGAAAACTATGGAAAACCGTAAGGATAAGACATGTCTGCAAAAAACCAGATTTTGAATTCGGAAGTCGGTTACGCGTACAGAAGGTGTTAGCACCCTACAACGCCCGCCCAAGGGCGGTACCTTTAATTAAAAATGCAAAATCGATGTGGTTTTCAAAATATTAATTTGCCCCAAAAAGAATAAGACAATAATGCTAAAAAGAAACAAAAATATATTTTAATTTTTTGGGCCCGACAAGGATTGACCTTGGTGCTACGTATTCTCATTCAAAATGAGAAATCAGGGTTAGGTAGTTCTTTAAAAGATATTTAGAAAGCATTTGAGAAAATGATTTGATTTTTTTGGAAGTGAACCTAACAAGGACTTGCCTTGCCCCTACGTATCTCATGGTGGAGAATCAAAGATCATGTAGTTCTTAAAAAGATATTTGTTTGAAAATGTTAATGTTTTTATATTTTGAAAATTTTATATTTTTTTGGAATTTTTGAAGTACTTGAAATACGTGTCACACGACGCGACCGGTCGGACAGCCACTAAAAGAGAAAGAAAACTATTTTTGATATTTTTTAGAAAGTAAGTGTCACATGGTACGAGCGACCGGACAGACACAATGAAGTGAAAGAGAACATTTTTATTTTTTTATTTTTCTATTTTTTGCAATTTTTGATAATTTTCAAATATTTTTTGTTTTTTCAAAAAAAAAATAAATAAATAAAAGGATAAAATTATTTAAGATGGATAAAAGTGAAAAATAGAATATGAGTGCATGAGTAATTAGTGAGAGGTACATAAAGTAAATGAGGTGTGTTTATTAAAGGTGGTGGTGCGACGAGTAAATTATAGAACAAACCCAAAATAGGAGTAAAACACAAGTGAGTGTTGGAGTTAGTAAACTTAGGGGTGTAGAGAGTATATGGGAGGTGCAGGGATAAGAGTAGGGGTGCACAAAGAAAAGAAAGGAAGAAACATAACATGACATATGGAGGTAGATAAGGTAAATGGGTTGCATATGGTAATGGAGGGGTGCGAAGAATAAAGATGGAGGTGCAACGAGTAGAAATGGGCTGATCTAATACATGAAAAGGGTGTGGCAACCCTAACCCCTTTCGTCTCAAAAGGGAGACCATAAGGGTTTCCTATTTCCCTCTCACGCACGAACCCAACACCATCCATAACCATCATCAACGCTGCAGCCATTCTGACGGGCCAGGGACGCTAACGACGACGCCGACCACCACTCACTGGCAACACATCTCTTTCTTCCTTTTCCTCCAACGGCGTCTTCTTGCTCGCGTGACGCACGACGGCGCCGATCCCACTCACGGCTGCGCGGCCCTACCTACCGAGGAATACGTCAACGATTCCAGTCGTCGTCGGCGTCCACACTGGCGCGCATTCGTCTCCAAACCTTGATTCTCTTCTTCCGCACGAGAGAAACGTTCTAGGTCTTGCGACTCCCTACCACCACGCCAGCCACCGAGACTGGGTCCGTGAGCATCATGGAAATCAAAACTTCGGCCGACGCGACAACGATTGTTTTTCCTATTGTTGTTCTGTTTTCTATTTTTTATTTTGGTTTTATGCAGGTGAGCGATGAAAATGAACGAAAAAGATTACAGTTGGGAGTGTGTATTGTGATCGAAACGGAGGATATGGGTAGTTTTGTTAATGGGAATGAAAGATTGAGAGATGATAAGGTTGGAGAGGGTGGAGGTGAGGGCGTGATACTGATGACGACAAGAGAGATTGGGGGTGAGGTGGTGGAATGGTACGTGATTGGGTGATGAAGGTTGCAGTGTCTGGACTCTATTTCTCTGTATTTTCTTTTTTTTTTTCTTTCAGGTTCAAGGTCTAGGTGGTTATCAGTTTAGTGGTAGAGGTGAAAGTGGAGCTGATGATTCAATGTTTGGACTGTTTTATCGAAGAAGAAGAAGAATGGAGAAAGTGAAGTTGTATTAGTTAACTCGTGGTTGGCGTTTGAGGTTGAATGATTGGGGTTAATGGAATGTGAGTATGAGCAAATAATAATGAGGACGACAACATCTCAAACCAGTAAAACATAACAAATCCAACATAACACAAATTATATTCATTCAAGCAACAAATAACTTCACTTTGACGTTCATCCAAACAACCAATAATTGAACGGTGGTGCTTACCTCTTAGTCTCTTTGTGTTGGTGGAGGGGTGATTAATGGACTCTCCTCTTGTTCCAGTTCTTCCTTTCAGTTGGTCCGAGATTGTTGCTGGGAGCCAAGAAAATTCAGAGCTCAAGAGATTCAGTCCCCTCCTTTTTTCTTCTCCTCCTGGCTATGAAGGGCCCCCCCCCCTTTTTCAAACTGACTCTCCTCCTGGCTATGAGATTGTTTGAATTTTTTCTATTATAAAAAAGCATGAGACAGGTTATCCTTTGGCCACCCTACCACTGTTGCTAGGCCTGCTCCTATGACTGCCACAGTTGCTATGATATGCTAACACTTAAGATTTCTTGTTTCATGCTCATAACCAAAACTGGGTAAAAGGATAAAATGAAAGAGTTGACTTTGGATAACCAGACACATAACCGTTGGACTTTCATTCCCCTTTCTTTTTCAGTTTTATCATTTTCATTTTTTTTTATATATGAATATATTTTTTTTATGAAAAAAAATCAAACAAAACAAAATATTAAAATTACATTAAAATAAAAAATAAAATTAAATAAAGATAAAATTAAATTAAAAAAGGAACAAGATAAAATTAAATAAAAGAAAAAAATAAAATAAAATTAAAAAAATAAAATTACAATTAAAATATGATGAAAGTAAAAGTAGGAATATATCTATACTCAAATTAGTAAGATGTGAGTTGCTTTCATAGGCACTAAGTCATATAACACCTCATCCTTGTAATTTTCAATGGAGAAGTTAATAAGGACTTGTTTGTCAACTTTGATCTCACCATCCTCACTAAGCCAAGATAGCTTATAGGGCTTCGCATGAGGGATGGTTTTCAAGCCAAGCTTGTCCACAACCCTTGTGCTAGCCACATTGACACAACTTCCACTATCAATTATGAGGGAGCAAGTTTTGTTGTTGATGGGGAGAGAAGAATGTTCACTTTCAACCTCTCCTTTAGGGTTCAAAATCATGTTCCTTTTTGTTGGGCAACTAGTTTTTCTACCCGTGCAATGCACAAGGTTATTTAACTATAATATGTTTTTACGACAGATTTTAAATGTAATTTTTTGGGTAATTGCAATGAACAATAACTGCTATTCAATAATATATATGATTAAAATATCATATCTTTAATAAATTGTCAATTGTATGAATGAAAGAAGAAAATGTCATCTATGTTAAGTAATCAAGTAAGAACCTAATAAAAAACATACATATGGTACTTTGACCAAATTACATCTCTTTGTTCTTCTTGATTTCAAACTACATTTGTGCAATAAGATGTTACAAACTTACAAACTTACCAAAATTTTGTAGAACCATCTTTCTTCGAAGAATTCCATTTTGACAGAAGTCTTTCTTCAGTTTACAAATGTTCCAAATTATGTACTTATATACATGTCTGAGTTTTGAATTAAATTTTAGAATTACCTTCATTTGTTATTGTTGCTGCAGAATCAATTGTTGTTGTTGAAGAATGATTTCATTGTGTTGTTGTTTCATCATCAAGATTAACCTGTTTTCAAATAATTGCATGAAAATGGAACTTGAAACGTTGCTTCTTTTTATTTGCAAAACCCAAAAATTGACTGATACAAATGAGCACTTTATAATGAAATATAATGATTCAAATACACAACTTTCTTAGTGATTGAAATATAATGAACTTTAAAAGACCACAATATTTATATAAACATATAACATGTACCATTTCATGAATTTCATCATTGTTAATATGTAATTAGAAGATGGAAATCAGCAACTTTGCTACAACCTGACCTGCATTTAGTAAAAATTAAGTTAATCAACAACATTACCTTTGAACAATTCAATAAATTAGAATAATAGTGTGAAATAAATCCAGACATACCTATAGTTTTGTCTTTGTTAAAGAGTTTCGAAAATCTCCTTGTACACAACATTTTTAGTTGTGTTTGTGATATTTCCATCTTCATCTAGAATAAGTATTCTGAGTCCTTTTTTAGTTTTTACTTTAGAAATAGCTACATATAGTCCATGTGTGAAAACTAGACGTGGGAGATAAAGTCCAACTCTAGAGAGAGATTGACCTTGACTTTTATTGATGGTCATTGCAAAGCAAAGTGCCATAGGAACTCTCTTCTCTGGAATTTAAATGGCAAACCTGAATCTGAGGGAACTAAGTCCATTCTTGGGATAAAAATTTTATCACCAACGTTTTTCCCTGTAATAACAGTTGCAGAGATGACATTTTTTCCTAAATGATTGACTTGCAATCTTGTTCCATTGCATAGACCTTTGGCTTGATCAATATTTCTAAGAAACATGATTGGTACTCCTGTTTTCAACTTTAATTTGTGATTCGAAATACCTAAACATTTGATTTCATTTAAAAATTCACATATAAACCATTCAAATTGCATTTATTCATCTTGATCAGATTGGCAAGGTGTATCTGAGCTTAGATATGTTATTTCCTCACCACTTAGTAAAGATAGCATGAAATTATTAACTTCCTCTACACAATCATTTGTTGGGTAAAGTATGGCTCGATCATCAAAATATCCAGGATTTCCTCATATGTAAAAGAAAATCAGGGTACACAAATTGAACCAAAGACATCAAAGGTGAATATGTATTTTGAATCAATAATTGTTCTAGAATTTCAACCATGCTTTCACCATTTTCATTAAATCCATCTCTCCATCTCCAATTTTCAAGATCCAATCACCAAAATCTTTTATCTCCTCTGCTGTCTGTCTATTTTGGGTGGTATTTAATCTCATATTTTTTGATAGCTTTAACACTTTACAATATTGTCATAAGTCATAATAGTGTATTGAAGATTTTATGATATCATACCTGGATGCCTTCTTTATGACAGGTAGAATTTGTCTAAAATCACCTCCCAAGACAACCACTTTACCACCAAATGGTTTGCAATTGTTGCACTCATCAACAATTTCCATTATATCTCTCAAAGTTCTATCAAATACTTCGAAACACATTCTGTTCATCATAGGTGCTTCATCCCATATGATCAAACTAGTTGCCATTAAAAGCTTAGCACGTAGACTACCTTGAGCAATGTTGCATGTTGATTCGTCATTAATTAGTAGTGGGATGCAAAAACTAGAATGTGCAGTTTTACCACCAGGAAGAAGTAACGAAGCAATGCCACTTGAAGCTACATTTAAAACAATCATTCCTTTGCTTCTTATTGCAGTTGACAATGTCTTCCACATGAAAGTTTTACCTGTACCACCATAACCATATAAAAAGAAGAATCCTCCATCTTTTGACAGTATTGCATTCATTATATCATCATATACATGCACTTATTCATCAGTGAGTGACCTGAAGTGCATTGCGTGTTGTTTAGCCATGTCTTCTTTATATTATTGAAGCTCATCAATAATAAATTTGTTTTCAAATGGAAATGAATCTGAAATATCTAGTTGAGGTAGGCAAGGATAATCTTTTAAAGACCATCCATTTGACATCAACATTTTTTCAATTTCAAGAAGACAAGCTTACTGTAATTCAGTTTCTTGCATTTCAAGTTCTGCAACAAACGGAAAATCATATCAATAATTTCTATTCAGTAACTTATTGACAAAAAAATATACTATAATCAGGACAAAGTGATGGTTGTAATCGGATTGCAAGTACAAATAAAATGACACTTAAAACAACAAAGAACATAATAACAAAATATAATACCTAGGAAGTTTAAGTCCTTTCGTTTTTGGTATAAAATTCCATCACAAAACAAAATCCAAGTAGAATTCCAAACTACATCAGGTTTGGATATTGTATTCATACCCAACAATGTGCAAACAATCTTCTAAGTTGATTTCCAAAAGCTATTTCACTTGCTTCCTTAATTGCATCAATAAATTCCTTATCATTAGCCAATAATCCTAAAGCATAGCAAGCCTCCTAGAATGTTTCAAACATTTGGCCTTCAATTATCCTTATACTGTCATAATCAACACAGCCTTTTTGAATAGTCAATAATATTCTCAAATAATATATTTCTCTAGAGCCAGGTGGAATATAAGTAAGGCTACCAATGTTGTAACCTTTCTTCCTTGGCTTCCATTCTTTTTCTTTTGCCATCCACACAAATTTACTTGGGAACTCCCTGATAGAGGCCGTACCCCACCAAATTAAAACATATTAAGTATAGTATATGAAAGTGAACCAAGTCGTCTCCCAATGACCAATATTTTCATTCAAAGCAAAATTTCCAGATGAACACAACAATAACACAGAGGGGTGGGGGGTTTGGCAGACAGATTCAGAATGCTAATCAACAGTTTAAATTAAATGCTACAATGATTAAAACCGTATTGACATCCTTGATTCAAATGCAAATTCACTTATCATAGGCCACCAAATTAACACCAACTATGCCTTGTCTCAATCCACTAGATAATAATTCACTAAGCGAAAATTACAATCTAGCTTCATTATGCAATTAAGCAATGCACACATCCTTAAATTCGTGACAGCCAACCTACATACATTAAGCATGAACGTATCTTAACCAAAACGTATGCAATTACTCTGTAAATTAAGCATTAACAGATTCACCACATGCATTCCACGAATTCAGAACAAAAACATGGCAGATTTCACAAAACAAGCACAACCTCAAAGCTTCATTGCATTTTT
>Ga0214544_1013176_pt1 | contig 10221 bp, 8 predicted proteins | sample CNSS3metaG_FD_160074 | JGI IMG/M metagenome (GOLD analysis project Ga0214544, IMG submission 160074) | Root nodule microbial communities from cowpea collected in UCLA plant growth center, Los Angeles, California, USA - CNSS3 | ecosystem: Host-associated > Plants > Roots > Nodule | place: USA...
AACAAACTCAAACAGTTCCGCGGCATCGCAACCAGATACGACAAAGACCCGCGCAACTTTCTCGCTGCCATTAAGTTGGCCGCGACACGCATCTGGATCAGGTCGTTATGAGTCTATGCCCTAGATCGATCGCCTCCTGCCGACAGCCTGCTGGGCGCTTTCCACTGCTGGAAGCCCTCTCCTGCGTCCTGGATGCGATCGAGCAGTCCGGCAAGCCTTTGCGACCTGCCGTTGCTCATCCTTCAGCACACCGCTTGGCGCATGTTGAATGGCAGTCCAATGGCAACCTGTGGCCCCGATCTTCATGTGCTGCCTTCTTCCTCGCTCGATCTCGCTTCAAGCTCTTTCAAAATCGAGTGCTGAATCTTGCCCAACGCTGTTCGCGGCAATTCTCTCGTGAAAATGAACTCCCGCGGGACCTTGAAGCGGGCGACCTGCGACTGCACATACGCTGCAAGTGCTTCCGCTTCGATCCGTGCCCCTGCCCGCCTGACCACATAGGCGACCGGCACCTCGCCCCAGCGCGAATCCGGCCGACCGACTACGGCGCATTCCGCGACATCGGGATGCTCCCCGAGCACACGCTCGACTTCCGCCGGATAGATATTTTCTCCGCCGGAAATGATGAGGTTCTTTTTGCGATCGCGGATCCAAAAATGGCCGTCGGCATCGCGGTGCCCGATGTCGCCAGTGCGATACCAACCGTCACGCAGTGCCTCGCGGGTCGCTTGTTGGTCGCCCCAATATTCACAGAAGACATTCGGGCCGCGCACCGCGATTTCGCCGAGGGCACCCGCCGGCAACTCCTTGCCGGCGTCATCGATGATCATCGCCTCGCAGCATAGGCCCGGCAGGCCAGTGGACTCGCCGCGCGAGAGATCACCCCCAAGCCTCGTATAGATGGCGATCGGACAAGTTTCTGTGGAGCCATAGACCTGCAGGACCGCTACCCCTCGCGCGGTAACGCGTTCGATCAGACCCTGAGGCACAATCGTCGAGCCCGTTGAAACAGCTTTCAAGGAGGACAGGTCGGCCGTCGACCATCCGGCCTGGTCGGTCAAGGCTTGGATGGCTGTCGGCACTAATGCCGTAAGCGTAGGCCGATCGCGCTCGAATGCAGCAAGTGTCGCACCTGCCGCAAATCGGGAATGGATAGTGACCGTCGCACCATGATGCAAAGCCGGAGTGGTCTGAATGTTGAGCCCGCCCACGTGAAAAAACGGCAATACCGACAGCACATTATCTGCCGAGGTCAGAGCATGCATGTGCTGACTCATCACCCCGTTCCAGAGCAATGCTTCCTGTCGGAGGACCGCGCCTTTCGGACGCCCGGTAGTGCCGGAAGTGTAGACGATCAGAAGCGGGCAGCTCAATTCAGCCTGTGGGTTGCGACTATCGCCGCTGCCTTGGGCCAACAGGTTACCCCATGTGATCCCGCCGGGGGGCGTGAAGTCCACACCCACGACTGACGTGTCGGGCAGTGTGTGTGCCAGATGCGGCAGAAGCGCGTTAAACGCCTGCTCGACCACCAGTACCTTTGCCCCGGCATTGGACAGGATGAAGAGCTGCTCAGTCGCCGCCAGGCGCCAATTCAAAGGCACCAGAATTGCGCCAAGGCGCGCACAGACATAGAGAAGAATTAGGTACTCGGGCCGGTTCAGGCTGAGGATGGCGACGCGGTCGCCTTCAGTGACTCCGAGCTCTTTGTTCAGGGCAAGAGCGGCTTGCTCGATGCGTCGGCGCAAAGCGGCGTAGCTCAAGGTCTCGCCCTCGAAATGAATTGCGGGCTTGTTTGGAGCAAACGCCGCATTGCGATCAATCAGCGTGCAGAGATCCATTGTCTCTTATCCCTTCTGTCTGGAGCCGCATGAGACCTTTCCGACGCGGTTAAGGCCACTCAACCCTTGCGGCATTCAGGTTGTCCTCTAGGCTTTTGTCGTCGCCTTCGTCCCCTGCCCCAGTTGAACTTGCAGAGCAGCAATCTCCCTTAATGCTGCGCTAAGTTCGAGGCGGCTGGGCCCACCCAGGCAAAGGCGAATGCCGCTTTGATCATTTCCGTCCGACAGAGAGACTGCGGGATCGGTGACCATTATCCCGCGTTCGCGGGCTGCTTTGGCGAGTGCGACTGCCGCAGAGTGTCGCATCGACAGAAACATGTGGAACCCGCTGCCGATCCACGCATCGCTTATCGAGGAGAAGATTGAAGCTGCTACCTTGTTGCGAACAGCCGCTTCCGCACTTGTGGTTCTCGAGATGTGTGACACGACCCCATCCGCTATCCATTTGTGTACGATAAGCCTTGATATTAGAGAGTCAGTTGCACCTTGGGCGCGGAGCACGCGCACTAAGTTGTCCAGCTGATGAGACGGAGCGATCAGAACACCAAGGCGCAGCCCCGGTGTGAGCAGCGTCGCGAAGCTGTTTATGTAGTAGGTTCGTTCAGGCGCTAGATCGAGAAAGCAAATGCGATCATGCGCAGCGAAGGATGCGTACACGTCGTCTTCGATTATCAATATATCTTGACGCTGGCAAATGACGGCAATGTCCTTGATCCGTGACCGCGACATCGTCCTGCCGGTTGGATTCTGCGCGGTTGGGTTAGTGAACAGCACGAGGCGCTTCTTCCTCGAAGCAACCTCGCATGCGATCTGCTCGAGGGCTTCTGGGAGAAGGCCTTCTGGATCGGTGTCAATTCCGACCAGCTCAATGCCGAGCAAATGTGAAATCCTCACGAGCCCGGGAAACGGCAACTCGTCAGTTGCTAAGCAAATGTCCGGAGCGACCAGTGCGGTCAGCACCGTCGAAAGAGCATGTTGACCGCCATTGCAAAAGATCATGCGTTCGGCGTCGGCCGAGGCGCAATAGTGCTGAGGCCATCCCGCAACCGCCATGCGTTGATCGAGGGTTCCCTTTGGGAAGGTGCACGCTCTGTAGGTGTCAGCGTCAATGGTTGTGGCAAGCGAGGCCAGCGTCCCGCTCAGCAGTTTCTCCGAGATGACGTTCGGAGGCACATTTAAGCTCAGATCGACCATTTTTCTGGTGGTCAGGATTTTGTTCGTCACGAACATTCCGCGTCCGTGGAAGGATGAGGCAAGGCCTTGGCGCGCCAAGAGTCCGTAGGCCTTTGTCACCGTGCCCAGCCCCACTCCCAGTCGGTAGCTCAGGTCCCTCTGCGCCGGCAGGCGGGATCCGGGAGCGATCTTGCCATTGACCAGATCCTCCGCGATTGCGGCCGCCAGGCGCTGGTACACGGGCTCATCGCCGGGTGCGATCCAAGGCTCCCAAGGTGATTTCATCAGCATGCAGATACCCAAAAAAGTGTCACGCGACACAATAAGTGTGGCCTTACAGTGTCTTCCAGTGTAGCTTCCGCAGTTGGTTTACAAGTATAGGAGAGTATCATTGAGCTTATACACCGCTGAATCAGACCGTCGTTTGTTGCCTATGGCAGAAAACGACTCAATTTCAGACAACACTACTAAGACCTTGGTGTAAAGCGCAACATATTTTCGGCCATTAGGCCACGCACGACTTTCTTCACGACGCGGATGCTGGAATTCGCCGAGGTTATACTAAATAGCTTCAATGTCCCGAAGTGGTGATGGTGAAGTGAAATCAGGGGTGGGATCGGTATTCGACTCGTTCGATATGTCTCGGGTGCCTAGCCCGATGGAGAGAAGGTTCATGCCAACACGCGCAAGTGAAATACGCATGCGAAATGGCGCCCATGGAACAGGCGCGCTCCGTCTCTGCCGTCCACCTGCCCACCAGAGAGGGCATTACACGAACCGCAAGTGTCGCGCCCAAGTGGGCTCGTTGCTTACGCTATTGAGGGATTGCCGCTGCTCAGCGATGAGCCGGCCGGCTTCGGTATGCTGCGGTTGACGCTACCCTGCCATCAAAACATCGACCACAGGGAGGTTGTGACAACGCGGGATCAATTTTGAACCTGATCCATGGGAGATTTGCATGCCCTTATACGGACACCGAGAGCACTACAAAGGGCCCGTAAATCTAATCTCAGCTCTAAGCTTAGACAAATAGGTGAATGCGAAAATTACCCTTTGATACAGTACTGATCGCCAATAGAGGCGAGATAGCCGTACGCATCATCAAGACCCTGCGCGAGCTGGAACTGCGCTCCGCAGTGGTCTACCACGATCTGGATGCCGGAGCGCCGGCAGTCTCAATGGCCGACATGGCGATTGCCGTGAGCGGTCGCACGCCAGTCGCGGCCTATCTTGATGCCGCGCAAATCCTCGCTGCCGCCCGCGAGGCGAGCGTCGGGGCGATTCACCCGGGCTATGGATTCCTTGCAGAAAATGCAGAGTTCGCGCGGGCGGTGGTCGAGTCTGGGTTCGCCTTCGTCGGGCCTACTCCTGAGAGCATCGACTTGATGGGCGACAAAATCCGGGCCCGCAACTTTGTTCAGCGGAACGGATTTCCGGTCGTGCCTTCAGCGATCGAAGAAGATGACCCGGCCTCGTTCATCCAGAGGGCGCGATCCATTGGAGGGCCTTTGCTGGTAAAAGCATCGGCCGGCGGCGGCGGCAAGGGCATGCGGATCGTCCGCGACCTGGATAGCTTGCAAGACGCCATTGCGCAGGCACGCGGTGAGGCGCAGCGCTACTTCGGGGATGGTCGGCTCTACATCGAACGATATATCGAAAAGCCCCGGCATATCGAAGTGCAGGTGCTCGGCGACTGCTTCGGAAATGTCGTTCATTTGTTCGAGCGGGAATGCTCGGTCCAGCGCAGATTTCAGAAGGTCATCGAGGAGGCGCCCGCGTCAACGCTTCCCCCGGGGCTGCGCGAGAGAATCTGCGAAACTGCCGCCGACATCGCTCGAGCCGCTAACTATCGCAACGCAGGCACTGTGGAATTCATCGTTCGTGGAGGAGAGTTCTATTTCCTCGAGATGAATACGCGCCTGCAGGTAGAGCACCCCGTCACCGAAATGATCACTGGCGTCGATATTGTCGCCGAACAGCTCTATGTCGCCGGAGGCCACGAGCTTAGATTTTCGCAGCAGAATATCGTCTCGACAGGCCACGCAATCGAAGCGAGAGTGTATGCCGAAGCTCCTGAACGCGGCTTTGCTCCCACGACGGGGAAGGTACTGGTGCTCGACTATCCCAGCGGTCCAGGCTTCCGGATCGACAGTGGCGTCTCGCAAGGTCAGCAGATAACGACAGCCTTCGATTCCCTGTTGGCAAAGGTGATCGTACATTCGAGCACGCGTAATGAGGCTGCGCTAACGGCCGAACGCGCGATGCAGGAGCTGGTGCTCCTCGGCTGCGAAACAAACGCGAGCTTTCTCGCGCGCGTCCTTGCCGACGAGCAATTTCTAAGGGGACAGGTCCATACTGGATATCTCGACGAAAATCCGCAGCTGACCGCTGGCGACTCCGCGTCCGACTTGTCGACCTTCCTGGCAGCCGCCGCTCTCCTGACGAGACCGGTCCGAGATTCGGCAGATGCCGTACCTGAGCTTCACGCCTCTCTCGGCGGCTGGAGAAACGCATGAACCACGTTTTCGAGCTTGAAGGTGTAGACTATCAGTTGTGGCTTTCACGCTGCCAGCAGGGATATCAACTGCATTTGGGCGACGAAGTCCTCGCACTGCTCACCTTCTCCCATCAGGGCGACGGCCGTGGCCTTCTTACCATAGCGGGCGCAAGCGAGCCGGTCAGGTTCGCCATCGACGGTGACACAGTTCATCTACGTATTCGCGGCAGAACGCGCATTCTGCGCTACCGAGACCCATTGTCCGCCCATGGCCTCGTGAACAAGGATGCGGGTCATCTCGTGGCGCGCGCGCCGATGCCAGGCGTCGTCGTTAAAACGTGGGTTTTGCCCGGCGACCAGATTTCCGAAGGCAGCGAGCTGATGGTGATCGAGAGCATGAAGCTGGAAAGCGTCATACGCTCCCCACAGGACGGGGTGGTCGACCAAATTCACTTCAAAGAAGGCGAGAGCTTTGAGCATGGCGCGGTACTAGTTACGATCACAGAGGAAGGGCATTGAGATGCAGCGCCTCGCTTCTCTCATTGACGTGAAATCGCGAGAATTTCGCCTCAACGAGCTCCACAACAGAAGACTTGCCGCCGAATTAAAGGAGCGCCAACGTGCGGTCCGTTTAGAGCGTCCCGAGCGCGATCGCGAGCGCCTGCGGCGACAAAGCAAGCTTTTTGTTCGTGACCGGGTCGAGGCTCTGCTCGATCCAGAAACTCCTTTCCTCGAACTTTCGACACTGGCTGCGAACGAGTCTTACGACCGAGAGGTGCCAAGCGCAGGACAGGTCGTCGGCATCGGCATCGTCGCGGGACGCGAGGTGATTGTGCACGCTGATGACTCGAGCGTGAAGGGTGGCGCATGGTATCCGTTGTCGGTCAAGAAGATCGTCCGATCCTTGGATATAGCAATCGAAAATCGTTTGCCCGTCGTTCATCTTTGCGACTGCGGCGGTGGATTTCTGCCTCTGCAGGCGGAGTTCTTCGCGGATCGCCACCACGCGGGCAGAATCTTCCGCAACCAATCCATTCTCTCGAAGATGGGCGTGCCGCAGGTCGCTCTTGTGATGGGACAGTGCATTGCAGGAGGGGCCTACGTTCCTGCGCTTAGCGAGTACAACGTTATCGTCCAGGGAAGCGGAGCGATATTTCTGGGCGGTCCATCGGTCGTGCAAGTTGCGACTGGCCAGCAGGTGTCTGTCGACGAGCTCGGCGGTGCTGACATGCAAACCAGCGTATCGGGAACGGCCGACTATCTCGCGGACTCAGAGATGCACGCGATCGCGATTGCCCGCGACATAGTTGCCCGTTTCAAACGTCCCGAGAAGGCCTCGATCGATCGAGTCGCTCCGGAGCCGCCCGCCTATGATGCGTCGGAACTATACGGCATAATTCCAAGAGACCCTCGAGTGCACTTCGATATGCGGGAGATTCTCGCGCGCCTGGTCGATGGCAGCAGGTTCCATGAATACCAGCCGCGCTACGGCCGGTCTCTGGTGTGCGGATTCGCGCGCCTTCATGGATACCAAATCGGTGTTCTGGCGAACAATGGCGTGCTGTTCGACGACAGTGCGCTGAAGGGCGCTCATTTCATCCAGTTATGCGATATGAACCGGACGCCCCTCTTATTCCTGCAGAACATCACGGGGTTCATGGTCGGCAGCGAATACGAGCGGCGTGGCATTACCAAAAACGGCGCCAAGCTACTTATGGCCGTGTCTGGAGCAGCGGTGCCCAAATTCACGGTCATTTGCAACCATTCTCACGGTGCAGGGACCTTCGCTATGGCCGGGCGCGCTTTCGATCCGCGTTTCCTGTTCACATGGCCGCAGGCTCAGATTTCAGCCATGGGTGCCGATCAGGCGACGCGAGTGCTGACAGATGTCAAGGCAAAGCAATTGGCGGTCGATGATAGGCGCTTATCGGCGCAGGATTACGAAGCCACCAGACAATCGATTTTGGAAGAATATAGGAAGCGATCGAGCGCATACTACGCAACGTCTGAAATCTGGGACGACGGGATTCTTGATCCTGTCGACACCAGAACCGCGCTCGCGATCGCCGTGAGTGCTTCGCTCAATGCTCCCATCGAGACGCCACATTATGGCGTCTTTAGAATGTAGTGTTTACAAACCGGTGAGCACGCCATTTCCGGGGCTCCTAACATGCTTCGTTCCCCCGAGCCTTGGTAATTTCCGCGCACCGCTCTGGCTATTCGAACGTCTTTTGCCGGCGCGGGTACATCCCCTTTGCCGCGATCGCTTCCGTGGCGCACACCGAAGACCAGATCAAGGCGGGATGCCGCGGCCGGACGAGCGTATTTCGACCGGCGGAGCATCTTTATCTGAGGGAGCTTCAGGCAAGCGGATCTCTATGGAGAACAGCGAGCAAATCTGGAAGCCAGGCCAGTTCCTCCTTCGACACAAGTGGCCAGCAACGGGCTGTTCTCGGACAAGCTCTTACACCCTCCTCCCGCGGCGTTTTTATTGCCTATAGAGCAGACACTTTCTCCCAAACGATAAGGTCAGACATGGTTCGGGAAACCCTGCCCGTCGCCCTCGAACTCATGTTCGGGGTCGACTTCTAAGCCGACAGACGCTCTTCCGCGTAGTTGTCGTCGTCGTTCACCTGCTCGATCTCGTGCTTGGCAGCACGAGCTAAGAATCCCGACCGCGTTAAGCCATGAGCTTCCGCGAACGCATCGATCTCCTCGAGGACATCTTCGGGAAGCGTAACGTTGACGCGAACAGCCTTTTTGGCTTCGGTCTTCACCGCCACGAGAATTGCCACACCGTCCCTGTTCTCAGGGTCGGCCATAACTGCTTCAAGGCTAGACGGCTCCGGAATCGCTTCACCGTCTTCGACGAGACCTTCGATATGCAAGGACAAGGCCTCTTCAGCCATGGCCCGAGCGTTATCGAGGTCTGTGCCAGCAGTTACGACGCCAGGAAAATCGGGGAAGGAAACACCGTAATCGCTCTCGGCATCCCTGTGGATCAATCCGATATAGTTGCGCATGGTCGTTACCTCAGTCTTAGGCCGGATTGCTTTTCAATGCTCCTAAGGGTGCCTGTTGGCAAATCCCTCTTCGGATGAGGAACGGTGACCCGGCCTGGCTTCTCTGGATGCTTGAATTGAACGTGGCTGCCCTTCCTGGCAACCTCGTACCAACCATCCTCCTGCAATGCTGCAATTATGTCGCCGCTCCTCATACACAGCATAGATACACACTAGTGTGTATTAATCAACAATTTGTTGACGGAAATGTTCCAAGGGGTGTTGCACTCTTCACCGGTCGGAGCAATTCCTTTGGCCTCGGTTTTGATGCCCCCCAGCCGTGTTTCCGAGCAACCTCGACAGCGATCCGCTTCAGCCGGAGATGAGCTTCCGTTTCCGGTGCTGTCGCGCAATCGCCAATCGCCTTATGCGCGAAATGCTCCTCGGCTTGACCGTCGCAAGGTAACCGCAGTGGAGCAGCACGGCATTCTGAATACACGGCTTTTGCGATTACGCTCGCTTAGCGCCCGCCACTCCTCGACAGACAAATCAAACGCATAGACATCGGCACCTGTCTCGTCGACGCAACGCAGAGGCATTTATGGTCTCTCGCGCTTTGCCTGGGTAACGCGTTCGGACACACTGACAATCACCGTTCGGTTGTAAATGCAACGACCTGGCACTCTTAAAACCGTTCGGTAATACCGGCGACAAGGGAGCAAGAGTGCTGGACGCACTATTGAGCGTAGTCATGGTTGACAATCTGACTGGGCCATTTACCTTGGTTTTGCGGAGGCAAAGCGATTTGCTTGGGTTAAGACCCATCAGCGTTGCGGAGCATATTTGCGCTCGGACCGTTCAAAGACTGCGGAGTGACGCTTATAGGCGTCGTCTTGTGCGAGGAATATCCCCCCAACTGAGGGGCGGCTCTTAAGTCGCTGCACGTCCGCTTCAGCAATGAAGCAACGGACGTGAACTCATGAAATCAACCATACAAAAACTTAGACGTAAGGCAGCCAAGAGCCAAGCCGGGCAATGCTACTATTGTCAGCAGCCCATGTGGGAGACTGATCCGAAAATCTTCAGCGAACGCTTTCGGGTATCAGGCCGGGCTGTCTTTCTCTTCCAGTGCACTGCAGAGCATTTGGTGGCTCGATGTGACGGCGGACGGGATACCGAGGATAACGTCGTCGCAGCCTGCCTGCATTGCAACACGAAGCGTCACCGGACGAAGCGGCCAAAAGACGCCGTGTCCTTCGCCAGGCATGTCCGATCACGGATGAAGCAAGGTAAATGGCACGCTGTGATGGTGAAGCAGAGCCCGGTGGAAATATCGCATTCCAAAGCTGCAGCCAATCAATAGGCCGCGATACTCCATCCCTGACGTCGAGGTCCTGCCCCAACGAAGCGCCTCTCATGGCAGGTCCGGCGCGATGAATTGGTAGTACGCCCACACCAGGAACAACCCCGCTATCACGGCAAGCCAGGTAAGCGCCTTCCGCCACACTGGACTGACCGTCCTCGGTTGCGGCTTTGGTTTCCGTCGTTCAAATTTAATGATGTTGTCGTCGCTCATGTGGTCTCTCTAGGGCATAGACTCATAACGACCTGATCCAGATGCGTGTCGCGGCCAACTTAATGGCAGCGAGAAAGTTGCGCGGGTCTTTGTCGTATCTGGTTGCGATGCCGCGGAACTGTTTGAGTTTGTTGA
>Ga0214544_1013177_pt1 | contig 10220 bp, 7 predicted proteins | sample CNSS3metaG_FD_160074 | JGI IMG/M metagenome (GOLD analysis project Ga0214544, IMG submission 160074) | Root nodule microbial communities from cowpea collected in UCLA plant growth center, Los Angeles, California, USA - CNSS3 | ecosystem: Host-associated > Plants > Roots > Nodule | place: USA...
GTGGTAAGGGTGGGGAACTTAAACGAATTAATCATGAGTTAAGGGCGTTTGACCCAGGCCGCTTACTTGTGGTAAGGGTGGGGAACTTTAACGAATTAATCATGAGTTAAGGGTGTTCGACCCAGGCCGCTTACTTGTGGTAAGGGTGGGGAACTTAAACGAATTAATCATGAGTTAAGGGCGTTTGACCCAGGCCGCTTACTTGTGGTAAGGGTGGGGAACTTTAACGAATTAATCATGAGTTAAGGGTGTTCGACCCAGGCTGCTTACTTGTGGTAAGGGTGGGGAACTTTAACGAATTAATCATGAGTTAAGGGTGTTCGACCCAGGTCGCTTACTTATGGTAAATGTGGGGAACTTAAACGAATTAATCATGAGTTAAGGGTGTTCGATCCAGGCCGCTTACTTGTGGTAAGGGTGGAAAACTTTAACGAATTAATCATGAGTTAAGGGTGTTCGACCCAGGCCGCTTACTTGTGGTAAGGGTGAGGAACTTTAACGAATTAAGCATGAGTTAAGGGTGTTCGACCCAGGCCGCTTACTTGGGATAAGGGTGGGGAACTTTAACGAATTAAGCATGAGATAAGGGTGTTCGACGCAGGCCGCTTACTTGGGGTAAGGGTGGGGAACTGTAACGAATTAAGCAAGAGTTAAAAACACATAGAGTCGTAAAGTAGGGAACCCTTCTTTTTATTTATCGAATAGGGGTGCCTTGTTAAAACCTCTTTGGCCAAAACCCTCCTTAGGGAAAAAAGACCAAGTGAGGAAAAAGAGTACACCCGGGATTACAAGTATTGGTTCGATTACAATACACATTCAGCTGAAGTAGAACTTGAGGTGGGATACATTCCATGTGTTGGGAATCTCTTCCCCAGACAATTGTTCTAGGCGATAAGCTCCCCCTTCTGCATCTTCTCGTATGGGGTATGGGCCGTCCCAATTGGCGGAGAACTTGCCATCCTTCTTTCTAGCACTGTTGGCCATTCTCCATACTAGGTCCCCGACGACAAATGATCGTGGGTGTAGATTTGCATTATATTTCCTGGCAGCTCGTTGTTTGGCACCTAGATTGCGTATATGGGCTTTTTCTCTGAGTTTGGGTAGGAGGTCGAGATGTAAGGCCATGTTTTGGTGGTTATGGGTTGGGTCGTACAGTTCTCGGCGCAGGGATGGTTTGCCAATTTCTACTGGTATCATGGCGTCTGCGCCGTAGACTAAGCTGAATGGGGATTCGTTTGTTGATGATTGCGGGGTGCATCTGTAAGCCCATAGTACTTCTATTAACTCTTCAGGCCATCGGCCTTTGGCAGTATCCAACCTCTTGCGCAGCTCTACGAGGATGAATTTATTTGCTACCTCTGCTTGCCCATTGGTTTGTGGATGTTCTACAGAGCTTGTGATGTGCTTGATGCCTAGGCCGGTGTAGAATTTGGCTAACTCCTTGTCAATAAATTGTCGGCCATTGTCTGTGATGATGGTATGTGGTACACCATATCTGCATATAATGTCCTTCCACACGAATTGCTGGACTTACTGGGCCGTGATGGTGGTTAGCGGCTTGGCTTCGATCCATTTGGTAAAATAATCGACGGCTACAATTAGGAATTTTACCTGCCCCTTGCCGGGTGAGAAAGGATCGAGGATGTCCATTACCCATTTAGCGAATGGCCATGGGGATAGTATGTGATATATTTGTTCCTGTTTCTGATGAATAAGGTTGCCATGTTTCTAACATGGCTTGCATTTCCTGACATGATCCTGACAGTCTGCTTCTATAGTGGGCCAGAAGTATCTGGCTCTGAGAACTCTTGTAGCCATGGTGCGTACACCGGAATGATAACCACAAATTCCTTCGTGTAGCTCTTGCATGATATATTGGGCTTGCTCTGCCGTGACACACTTAAGTAGGGGTTGGCCGTACCCGCGTTTGTAGAGGTCATCGCCTATCATGGTGTACCTGGCGGCCTTAGCCAACCAAGTTTTGTCTGCGTCGAGGGGGGTTGCCGGTTTTGAGGTATTGAATGTAGGGGGTGGTCCAATTTTGGCTTTGGGAGGGAGTGACGCTGTTAGTTGGGGTGTGGGTTAAGTTTTGGTAAGTGTGTATGATGGAAGGTATGGACAGTGTTTGTTGTAGTAAGGATCGGTGGCGGCTTTTGAGCTTGGTGCTGGCCAATTTGGAAAGGATGTCGGCCCTGACGTTGTCGGTTCTTGGGATATGTTCGATGCGGACTTGTTCGAAGGCGGATTGAATGACTGCACGGACCAGATGGTAATATTGTAGAAGGATGGGGTTTTTGATCTGAAACTCGTCGTTTAGATGACCTACAGTGAGTTTGGAGTCGGTTTTGCACGTTAACTTTTTGACGCCTACTTCGCGAGCTAGGGAAAGGCCAGCGAGGATGGCTTCATATTCGGCTTGGTTATTGGACGTTTTGAAAGCAAAATGAAGGGATTTTTCGATGAGGATGTCGTTGGGCCCTTCTAAGACGATGTCGGCGCCGGCACCCCTTGGATTTGAGGAACCATCTACATGAAGTGTCCACTGGTTCTCTATGGACGTTTGTTGTAGGTCGTTGACGAAGTCCAAAAGACATTGGGCTTTGATGGGGTCGTGGGGTTCGTAGCGGATGCTGAATTCTGATAGTTCCACGGCCCATGACGACATGCGTCCGGCTAGATCTAGTTTTTGTAATATTTTTTGGATTGGGTAGTCTGTCTTAACAGTTATGGTGTGGTTCTGGAAATATGGGCGGAGACGGCGTGCCGTGTGGACCAAAGATAGGGCCAGTTTTTCTACCATTTGGTATCCGGTTTCGGGGTCTTGCAATGTTCTGCTCACAAAATACACAGGATGTTGTGTGCCTTCTATTTCTTGAACAAGCGCGGCGCTGACGGTGAAGTCGGTGGCTGTGATGTATACTAACAGGGGTTGGCTGGTGTCCGGTTTGTGGAGGATAGGTGGTGAGGTTAAGGTTGTTTTGAGTTTTTGGAAGATTTGTTCACAATCATCAGTCCACGTGAACCGGATGGATTTCCTTAGGAGTTGGATTATGGGTTGGGTTTGTTCAGCGAGTTTGGGTAAGAAGCAAGAGATGGCTGTGAGACGGCCAATGAGACGTTGGACCTCCTTGACAGTAGTGGGACTGTGCATTTCGATGATTACCTTGCATTTTTCAGGGTTAGCCTCTATGCCGCGTTGGGTTAACATGAAACCAAGGAATTTGCCCCGGTCAACGCCGAATACGCATTTATCGGGATTGAGGCGGAGGTTATATTGGCGCAGCGCGGAGAACACTGCTGACAGGTCTTCAGCGTGTTGGTGATGACTTGGGGACTTGACAACCATGTCGTTGACGTATACTTCGACATAGTGCCCCGTTAGGTGACTGAACACCTTGTCCATTAGTCGTTGGTAAGTTGCCCCGGCGTTTTTGAGGCCAAAGGGCATGACCCTATAGAAGTAGTTGGCATCGTCCGTGATGAAGGCGGTTTTGTGCATATCTGCTGTGGCCATGAGGATTTGGTTATACCCTGAATACGCATCCAAAAAGCTAAGCACCTTGTTTCCTGCCGCACCGTCTACGAGTCGATCAATGTTGGGTAAGGGGTAGGCGTCGCGAGGACAAGCCTTGTTCAAGTCCGTGTAGTCTACGCACATCCGCCATTTGCCATTGGCTTTCTTCACCAAGACAACGTTAGAAAGCCAAGTGGTGTATTGAGCTTCTTCTATAAATCCTGCGCGCAGTAATTTGTCAGCTTTGACCTTGGCTGCTTGTCGACGCTCTTCACCAAGCTTGTGTTTTTTCTGGGATACGTAGTGGGCTTCTTTATATATGGACAGCTTGTGGGATGCCACCTGGGGGTCTACTCCAAGAGGTCGGCGGCCGACCAGGCGAAAAGATCTGTGTTGTTGATGAGGATAGGTGTGATGGTGGCACGCTCGTTAGAGTTTAAACCGGTGCCTAAGTTAATAGAGTGACCATTGGGAAGCTCTAAAGGAGTGGTGTCCTCAACTAGTTCGAGGCGGACATCCCGGCCTATTCTAGGGTCAAGGTCTTCGCCGGATAGGGCTATGCTGGAACCAGGGGTCGTTCGATATGGTTGGTTTGTTGGATTGGGAGTTGAGGTCGCAAGCTTGCCATGTAGCATTCGCGTGCTAAGCGCTAGTCGCAGTGTATGGTCAGGATGTCGCCGGATGGGGCAGGAAATTTCATGGCCAAGTGAGGGGTGGAGACGACTGCACCAAGGGTATTGAGGGAAGGACGGCCCAGGAGGATGTTTTAAGATGTTGGCACATCGACAATAAGGAAGCGGATGGGGATGGTTTTGGTTTGGGTTCCATCCCGGAAGACGATGTGGAGGTCTATGTAGCCCCGGGTGGATACATGTTTGCTGGAAAAGCCATATATTGGCTCGTCATATGGGACCATGGCAGTTTCAGGGAGTTGGAGTTTTTGGTAAGTGGTCCAGTAGAGGATATCAACAGAGCTGCCTTGATCAACAAGGACTTTCTTAACAGCATAATTCTCGATTTCAACAGTGATGACCATGGGGTCATCTTGTTGGTGGTCGAGGCCGTGGAAGTCATCATCTGTGAATACAATAGGAGGCACACGGCGTCTGTGGTGGGAATGGGTGATGTAGTTGATGGATTATATATGGCGGAGGTGTCTTTTTCTGGCAGAAGAGGTGGAGCCTCCGCTTGCGAAGCCACCAGAGATGGTGTTAATGGTGCCTCGTAAGGGGGGGTCGGTAGGGGTGATGTCGGTGCGGGCAGGCTTTGGTTGTTGATTGTTGGGTTGGGTGGGGTGGGTGTTGTGATGAGAGTCATTTGGTGGACGTCTGTGGTCAGGTCGCGGGGGGTGACGGGATCGAGAGGAGGAGGAATGGTCGTCTCTACGGATGAAGCAGCGAAAGTGGCCAGCACGGACCAGTTCTTCTATTTTATCCTGGAGTGCTTTGCATTCTTCTGTAGTGTGGCCATGGTTGCGGTGGTAACGACAATATTTGGTCATGTCGGCGTTGGGGGGTGTGGTTGTCTTTCGTGGTGGAGGGATTAGATCGGCTTGGAGGGCTTCGTCCAGAATGCGGGAACGAGCTACTTTAAGGGGGGCGTATCTGGTGAAGCGAGGTTGGCGGGGTTCGCGTGGGCGGGTATCAGGGCGTGGGTTAGGCTGTGTGGTGGGGTTGGCGGTGGTGGCTGCGTAATCGTTGCAGAATTTGGTGTGAAGTGTTTGCATTTCCTCCATGCGGACGTAGTCGGCTGCACGCAACTTGAGTTCGTGCATGGAGGCAGGTGGGTGGAGATAGACGTTGTTGGCGAAGGGGCTGGGTTGTAGGGTAAGAGTCATGCACTGGAGAATCATCTCCTGGTTGAGGTGCGGTGTACGAAGGGCGACTTTACTAAAGCGATCGATGAACGCTCTGAGTGGTTCGTTAGGTTCTTGTCTGATGCCCAGTAGGGATATGGTGGTTGTTTGATGGGGACGGCTTCCGGCGAAGTGGGTGGAAAACATGTGGGAGAGGATGTCGAAACTGTCGATTGAGTAGGGCGGAAGAGTTGTGAACCATTCTAGGGTAGGGCCTTTGAGGGTGGTGGGGAAAGCTTTGCAAAATACTGCGTCTTGGGATGTGTACAAGGCGACATGGGTGATGTAGACTTTGAGGTGCTCGTCAGGGTCGGTTTCGCCAGTATAGCGATCCAGGGTAAAAGGTTCCCACTGGGCTGGGAGAGGTGTGTTAGCGATAAAGTCCGTGAATGGGTGACGGCGTCTAGGCTGGTGAGGAGGGAGCATGTGAGGTGGAACGGGATGGTTGATCATAGCGAGGAAGGTGGAGGTGATGTTGTGAGGGGGAATGTGGGTTGTGGGAAGATATTGTGGGTTATAGGGTGGAATATGTGTGGTGTGGAGGGTGGTGGGTATGTTGTAGGGGATCTGGGTGGTAGGAAGGGTGGCGGCGGGGGTTGGGGGTGCGGTAAGCCCCGATTGACCGGATGGAAGGTGATGGGGATGGGTAGAGGTAACGGGTGTCTGTTGGGTGGTGGTGAAGGTGTGGGGGGTAGGATTGTATTCACTTTCTTCCTCTATAGGCTGGAAAGCCGGAGACTTCACGGCTTCAAAGGTTTCTTTGGCTTTTCCCTTCAGGTTGGGATCAGCCTCGATCCTTCGCCTGAGGCGGGAGTTTTCTTGTCTCAACGCCTCCATCTCTTCAGCACTGCGTTTCTTCAGATCTGCGAGTTCCTGTTGCATCTTTGCTTGGCCGTCTAGGATGGCGGCCAAATCAGGGGTGATGCTAGGAGGTCCAGAGGGACCAGCATCCGCTTGCTTGTTCGCTCCAGCTCTGCTGCGGGTGGAAACCATCTTCAGAGAAAAACGGGTACTAAAGGTGTTCGTCTCGGGCCCCACGGTGGGCGCCAATTGTTCCTGCAGAGAACAAATAAGATAAGTTAGGCACAAGCGTCACCTTACCATGTAGTCCGCTATCTCTTCAGTTGGCCTCTTCCCGGTCGATACATGTCAGCTTGAACCCAGGAGAGGTTACCTGCAGAAGAGTCTCCGAAGCTCAAGTAAGTCAAAGCTCTCAAAGAGTCAAATCAGTGATTAATGAATGCGTCCCTTTAATTGTTGGGGTCCACGTATATTTATAGAGCATTAATGATGTCTGACCATCTCATGGGCTGGCCTTTGACTTGGGCTCTAGCTTGGGCTGTGAGTGGGCCTGGGCCCTAACCCAGGCCCTTAAGGTTTATTGAACGCGGGGGCTTCTATCATATGAGTTCATTGGAGTGGTCGGCCTAGGCTCTAATCTTACTGGATATGCTGGCGTAGTCGGTCTAGGCCGGCTACTTGTCTTGATGGCTTATGTTGGTGGTATGAGATGCAGGTTGTTCCTTTATATGTTTAGTTTAGGTTAAAACTGGTACAAGTTTAGGCTAACTCGGCCAAGGCTGGAAACTTGGCTGCCTTGATATACACATTGTTTACTTATTTGGTCGAGTTTGGATAGGTGTGGTACAATAATAATTCCAAGACAATAAAGAAAAGATTCATGAGCATATGTAATTCAATATTTCAATCCACATGGGATTTGTAAGAAAAAAAAAGAATAATTTAGGAGATTTATAAGTCAAAAAAAGTATAATTTATACCAGCTTCCTCAGCCTAGACCTTCTTTGAGTGTGGATCTACAAAATAAACTGAATCAAACATGCAATTAATAAGTTCAGACTAATGTGATTACAATATTGAGATGAAAAACAGTCAGGAAAAGTTCTTGCTTTGCCAGCCGAGTTATACTCACTCGTCGCAACGTTATGTTGAAGCGCCGCCTGCTTGCCCAACTTAGCCTAGTTGACCTTAGAATCCTTCTTTTGGGTTGCTAATTCCTTTTGCACTGGATCACGTGTTGTCATTCTTTCTGCCTAGTTATAGCACAAACACATTTATAATGTGATAGTAGTATTAATATAATGGTTGAAAAATAAATGATTGATACCTTCTCTTGAATAGTGGCCTTGGTCTTCTCCATGCCAGCTTTGGCAGAAGCACTAATGTTTGACTTAAGAGCACCTACTCCACCACTAGCAGCGATGCCAGGTCACGGAACTGGGCAGCCCATGGGCCACGTGACTGAGGGAGTGGTGGGCTCGCATCCCGTTGGGACCAATCGAGGCCCGGGAAGGACAACTATGATATGTTTCTAGGTATTTATTTTCATATTCAGCCAACCCACACCCTTATTTTAATCAGAAAAGGTTTTCTTCTCTTACCACTGCTGCCATAGAACCACGGTCTCTCCACCATCATTGCTCACGAAGGGAACCACCACTGGTCATTGTCGTCGTTTTCCTTTTTTTGAAATGTGCAAACGTAGCAAACTCATGTCGCAACCAATAAAACTATTTCTGAAACAGGATAATAGAAAATAAGCACAAAAGAAAAAAATGAAACTTAGGCACCCAAGAGGATAAAAATCCAAACGCACAAATAAAAAATAAATAAAGAACACCATCAAGAAGAACAAATAAAACTTAACCTTTTGACTTTCAAATACTACTAACCCATGACGATACACTATTCAACACATTAGAAGTACAAAAAATACAAACTTTCATGAAGAAGAAGTAGAACTAACCTTCAACAGGAAGGCTTTTCTTCTGCTCTTCAAAATGCCCTTTGGTGAAAGAATGAAGAACGAAAATAGCTTGACTTCCTGGAGAAGAAGACTGGTAATCTTCTCTTGGCCAACGTCAATCACGCATTAAATGCACAATCACGTTCAAATTTTATCAGCCTTGTAGCGGGAAACTTCAAAGAATAGCATAAAGACCAAAAGCTCTTTATTTAAGACACGTGTCAATAAAGTTTGGCAGGAAAATGTAAAGGAAACTGAATAGAAAGGGTAAAACAGTCAAATGCACAAGTAATTAACGAAGGGTACACAGAAAGCTTATTCGGTACACAAAAAGCTTCTTCAGTACACAGTAATTGACCAAAAAACCTCTAAAATGGACATGTGTTAACGAATAAAGTTGGGTTATTTCAGTAATATCCAGATGTGCTTTTACAAAAAAACCTGTAAAATGGACAGGTGTCAACGAACAAAGTTGGGGTATTTGGATAATTTCCTTGTTTTCATATATTTTAGATATTGTGTTATTCTCTTATTATTTTTATGTTTCTTTTTCTGCGTTTCTTGGACATGCACATAGCTCGAGCTTTATAGCACGACGGTGCCCTTTTCTTTTCAACAGTCGACGGTGAAGGTAGGGAATCAAATTAAATTCAAGGAATCCAGGTATAAAAAACAGTATATGTTGGTGGATATGTTGGCAAAAAAGTATTCTAATTAACTACAATATGAGTAATAAAGTTCAGTTTATAAAAATTACTTATTTCGTTAACTTATTAGTAAATTATGGTTTAGAAGAGTTTATAACAATTTTAGACAAAATTAAGCAGAGGATGAATTTTGTTTAGAGGAAAACAATATATTCTACTTAATATATTAATTTTTCTAATAAAATTAACACCACTGATGAGTTTAGTTTGTTTTTGAAAATTAAGCAGAGGATGATTTTTTTTTTTGAGGGAACAAATAAAACTATCTCCTATTAATTAATTTTAAGTGCATCCTTTTGACAAAAAAAAAAAGAGTAAGATTTTCAGTGAAGTAACAGTAATACCAAGCATTAAAGTTAAAAAAAAAATGAAATTAAAAAATGAAACTAGATAGCTTGCTTGCTTTGCTTTGATTGAAATAATTATCACTAAAAGTGAAATTTGGTGTGTTGTTACTCTTAAGGGCTAAGTGTATATAGCTATTATGCCTCCCAAAACATAGTGTCACAATATTTTATTAATTTAATTTGTTTAGTCAATAATTCAAGTTCACTTTGAACTCTTGTTGGTCGCCTTTCATCCACAGTATTTCATGGCAAATGATTTGCATTGCTCTTAATAATAGGTCGTTACTCCTCAAATTATTTGAGAAACTTTTAACTTGATTCCTGAACCTTTAAATCATGTTTAACTAAGTCCCTAGCTAGACTTTTGATAGGACTCTATAAAAGTATAACTACATAGTTTAAAAAAATGCAAATAGTCTAAATTAAGAGCATACATGTTTATAAAAAAATTTAAATAGTAAAGTTCTAAATTATTTGAAAATTTTCAAATGAATTCTTTCTTTAAATAACACTCTAATAATAAAAAGTAATAAATTCAAAATTAAAAATTTTATGTTATTCCTAATCCATTCTAGTATGACAGGTGAGAAATAAAATTTGTTCTTGTGAGATATTGAACCTGTTTTTACTTTAACTGATCATTTTCACATGGACCAGCTACTTATGGTAAAATTTCCTTTTGTTTATCTTCCTACACACTTTTTTTCTTTTCTTTTTTCAATTGTTTGATTTATTCTATCTCCACAAAGTTTACTCATATCTCGGGTATACTTTCACTTGTATAACAACTTTTATTACATATTATTTTCATGGTGTCATTTTATTTAAGTGATGTATTCTCAATATTTAATTGAATCAAATAAGTTATAGGCATTTGACTATTTCTACTCCTTTTTAATATTTTATTTTTAACATAAAAATATTTGACTCTCAATTTTAAATGTTCAATTGTATAAATCCTTAATTGTCTAGGTAACATAAAAAACTTATGTTATCAATTCTTTTTCATCTTTTTTTTTTTTTTGCTTAA
>Ga0214544_1013178_pt1 | contig 10217 bp, 3 predicted proteins | sample CNSS3metaG_FD_160074 | JGI IMG/M metagenome (GOLD analysis project Ga0214544, IMG submission 160074) | Root nodule microbial communities from cowpea collected in UCLA plant growth center, Los Angeles, California, USA - CNSS3 | ecosystem: Host-associated > Plants > Roots > Nodule | place: USA...
TATATATATATATATATATATATATATATATATATATATATATATATATATATATATATATATATATACTCTTATGAGAATTATAATAACACACCTCTCATTGTTTAAGGTTGACAGGAATAAGTTAAATTATCTCTAGTCTTATTTTGATTCTCTAAGTTTTATTCTCAATCAAAATTGTCCTTTAAAACATTGAGGCATAGAAATTTCCACTTATTTGCCTTTAAAAAATATACTGGCAGAAAATATGGATGTCGAAAACCATCTTTTGGGATGATATAACAATTTAAAAAACGGTGCCAATTAGTGTAGTTCAATTTGAAAAGGATTAAATATAGATAATGAAGCGTCTTCTGTGAAGCATACTTATACAAGTGAGATACTCCTTTAAAATAAGTAAAGATAAAAATATTTTTTTCTCTCATTTAAAAAAAAATAAAAAGAACTTTCCTCTCATTTAAAATTTTCTTTTAATTTAGTCAAATTAAAAAAAAAAATCCTTAAAAAAATTTACTTTGACATCATAAAGTATCTTGGACAAATTAGATTTATAATTCACTAATTTATGATATTAACTTAGTTAATTTAATTATTATGTGTATTAATAGCATCATCTTCTTTACTCATTCTTCATTGTATCCGTTTTCTCTCCATCATTGTCTTCTCATGGCTTGTGAAGTGAAGAGGTGAAGAGATGTGCCACCGCAGGAAGAGGTGTGCCGCCACCGCTAGCCACAAGAGAAGAAGAGATAATAAAATGGTCATTTTATCAAACTTGTGGGGTTGCAGAAAAAAAAAAGAGAGGTGCAAGAAGAATCAGGTAACAACCCAAAATTGAGACAGTCCATGATCATCCCAGCCCAAATGATTTTTAAAAATAATACATGTGCTAGTGTGGACATTGCATAATTTAAATAATTATTTATTAAAAATATTTAACTTCAATTTTTTTTTGTATTTATTCTATTGTTAATACTCTAAATACTATTTTATCCAAATATATTATTCTGTTTGTTTAATACTAATTATTTTTTTTTAAACAATAAACATATCATGATAAAACAGTACTTATACCTTTTCTTTGAACGAAAATATAAATATTTTCGCAAACCTTCTTTTATTATTAGTTTTATCAATATATATTACATATTTGGTTGCGTATCTTATAGGTCGTATGACATTATATGTAGTATGGAACAATATTTTATTACGTTATTAAATTGTTCAAAATTTGTAAATAGTTTCTTAAATGATTGTTCGTAACATGTTATCAAACTCTTTTTACGATTAATTTGGAGTTTGACCACTCTAGTACTCGTTTTACTATATCAACTGTAGATATTAAAGTTTGAAAATGTCTTAGTTAGGAGTGCCATGGTCTTAATCAAAGTCATTTGTAGGTTATAAATGATTGAGCTTTTACTAAGAAATGGATCAACTTTCGATGTAAAAGTTATTCTTCTCTAAAACTTTTGATGCAAAATATTATAGACCGAGTTTGAATGATTTTTGTCTTAGAACAAGGTCATGTTTAAACTTTTATAAAATTTGACTAAGTTTTAAATGAACTAACCATTATTGGGATAAAATCATTTCATAATATATAAGTGGAGTGCAAATCTCATCTTACAAACTGGTTCTGTGGAATTGAGTTAAGCTTAAAACTCACTTCTAACATGGTATCATATTCAAGTTAGAGCATATCCTAACGAACTTTCTTAAATATTATTTTTCACCCAAATTTAATGTTCACGAATTCTGATAAAGAATATTTAGATTTTATAATTAACGAAAGCAAACAAATAGATTGGAGAAAGGATATTGAAGAACGCATTATTATTGGATCTCTCATTAATAAATGTTAGTATCCTATTATGATTTATATGCATAAATGTATAATTATGTGCGTGAACATGTAAAATTCATGAATCTTAAGATGCTATAGTAATTTTTTATTATTGTATGAAAACTACAAAATAATATACAATAAATATATGTTATACTTGGAATTTTTGTTGAAGATCGAATATTTTTTTTAATAGATTCAATTTATTTATTAGAAAAATCAACTTTATTTATATTAATATTTTATTGAGTATTTTGTTTTGAATCTGATTAATAACGAAACTGATTTTCTTAGCGAATCAAATAGCAGGTAAATATTATCTGTATATGTTTTTTCCATATTAGATGGGTTACTCCCATTTACTAATTTCGTAAAATGTAACATTGATCATATAACTTGTTGATTTCCTAATGTATATGTTTATTTTGTCACCTTTGTCACGAAACAAACTTATCAAGTTGATAAGTTTAAAATCTGGATGGAATGTGATTCATTTACTGTGATGCAAACCTTCAATAACCATAACATTCTACCTTGAAAGTTAAAAGGCAAATGATTGAAATGTTTTCATATGTTTATTTATAAAAGGTTGGGTACATATTTGCAAAGAAGGAAATAATTGTGTTAATAATTTAGTTTGTGTTAAATTGGCAAATAAACTTACACCCATATTGTGAGTATCATTTGAATAAGTTCTGTTTTAATGAAAAATTCTCACATTGACTATGTATGAGTATAAATATAAGGAATACCTCAATTGGAGATGATGATAAAGATGTACATATCTGCTCTGTCCTCGTTCTCATTCTCATACCCACTACAATATTCATTTTGTCCTATCCTTGTTCCGGTTTAAATTATTAAAACACTTGTAGTGTATTAAGTAACCTTATCACACTACACACTTTATATTTTTTTATTTTTTGTAATTGTTTGTCTTGTCATGAAATTTATTCACATCTTCAAGATAATTTTTTCTTTTATCACAATCTTTGTACAATGGCAGATCTTGACCAATAATGTTGGGGAAGCCAAAATAATATATTCAAAATTCAAAATTTATATATTTAATTATTGTCACCACACAATAAAAATAAATAAATAATTTAGTATAACTATACCTAAAAAATAATCACATGTATACGAAGAATTGTCCTTCATTCTTTCAGATTTTTGAACTCATCAATAATTGAATCAAAACTAAAATTTACAATTTTTTTAATGTAAATCTAAATACGTTTCAAAGAATTAATATAAAACATGTTCCTCTAGTTGAACAATATGATCATTTGTATCATCATTCAGGATAAGTAAAATAAGATATTGAATTAGTATTATTTTCACCGTCACACATAGCTTTATTTTTATCACTTTTAAAAAATAAAGCTATTCTTTTATTCTTCATCAATATATATATTTATTTATTTTTTAAGTTTAAGATTAAAAAATAATTTATCATTATTTAATTAAAAAATAAAAAATTAAGAGCTACTAAAAGAAAAAATCAATGACAATCAAGTCCCAATTAAAGAATGATTATGAATACATAAATACTACAATCCTTTTTCTGCTATAATCATAAAGAAAAAAGAAGAATACATGTGATAAAAAATAATGTTAACTATTAAACAAATATTTCAGTATCAAGTAATACAAGAATTACCTTTTTACTTCAAGAATGTAAGAGAACAAATGAGAGGAATTTATAGATCTATAAACATCAATTAGTAATGTGATTGTTGTAAGAATATTAAATAGTTTGCATCTTTCTATTTGTAGAGACTTGGTTCATGTTAATGGTACTTTGTGGGGAAAATCTCTGGTTTCAGTGGTGAAAATTTATTTAATGTACTTATAGCCAGTGATGTAACTGATATGCAAGAACACTTAGTCTCTCTATCAACAACCAATGCATTTAATATTTTACCCTATGTGTCATGTTTGTTTTATGTTTGGTCGAATTAAGAAAACATTCCAATATAATGGCATTGAAGTATTATGTGCAATTTATCTTAATTTCCCCTGTAGTATTTTTTTTTTTAATTTAGAGAAACGTGAATTGGTAATGTGATTGTTGTGGGAATATTAGATTAAGAAGTAGTTCCAACATGGAATGACTTCAGTGTTGAAGAAGACATTAAAAAGTTATACCATAATGGTAAGACTTTACTTTAAATGAAGAAGTCGTGTCATAATGGGACGACTTCAATAATGCAAATGAAGAAGTCATATTATATCGACACAACTTTAGTGTTGGTTTTGAAATGAAGAAGTTGTATTATAATGGCACGACTTTAGTGTAATAAAATAATGGAACAACTTCCATTTTAATGGATGTGTAGTTGAATAAGAATAAAAAATAGATATTTTTGTAGGTAGGTCACTTACATCGTTCTAGATTGTTATCCATGTTGCACGATATTGAGGTCAATATCTTTTTGTTTTGACTCTCATATCTTCTCTATATAGCTTATCAAAATTTAAAGGGTTAGTAGGAATAATTTGGCGGATAAAAAACAAATACATTTCCGACCTACTAGATTCAAACCAGCGACCTAAGAATGGCTATTTGGATTTACCAACTACAGTCCTCCGCTCTACCAACTGAGCTAAGGTCGGATTTGCTTATGTTTCATAATTAGTACAAATACTCTTAGTTTCTTACAACGTCTTCAAAATGAAGAATATATCGTTCCTAATTTTTATTTATCACTTAATTTTTTTATTACAGTAATTATTATGTTGATTTGATTATTATTACAAGTAGTGACACAAACGATTTTATGTGAATAATTCAAATTTATCATATAATTAACATTTAAAAGAGAATAATAGTTTACTTGATTGTCAAAGGTTTTTAGATTCTACGTGAAATTCTTTATGAAAGATCTAATATTTTCTTTGAATTTCTCAATAAAGAGACAACCAAACATTCTAGCAAAATGTTTGTCAACAAAGAATCCTCAATCTTGACCATACATAAAGAGATTATTGTGTAAATCGACATAATATCAATAAACTACAAATCATTTGGTAAATTAATTGGTAAATATTGTGATTTGGTTCTTCTTCTTCTTCTTCTTCTTCTTTTCTCTTTTTTTTATTAACAAATAATCCTAAATCTTAAGTGTCCGTAAAGAGATTATCACATAAATCGACAAAATGTCTACCGACCATAAATCCTTCGATAAAATTCATTGTTGGTAAATATCTCAATTTGATTCATCCTCACCTCTAAACCCTAAACTCTAAATCTTATTATGTAAGTAAGAAAAATGTCTACCAACCACAATTCCTTTGCTATTCATTATTGGTAAATATCGTGATTTGATTTCTTCTCCTCCTCCTCCTCCTCCTCCTCTTCCTTCTTCTTCTTTTTTATTATCTCAACAAAGATACAACCAACCATGTTAGCAAAATGACTACAAACAAACAAACAATCCCAAAATGTTAAGCGTACACAAAGAGATTATTATGTAAGTTGACAAAATGTTTATCGACAACAAACCTGACAGTAAAACTCATCGATAAATATCATGATTTATTGATGCTCATAGCAAGAACTTTTGTGCCAACTTTACTGATGAAACTTACCGTTGGAAAAATCCATCGGTAATAAAAACTTTAATTTACCGACAAATTCATTACTGATAAAAATGTTTGTTGGTAATTAATATTCTAATTTATCAACTGACTTATTACTGACGAAAGTTTATGTTAATAATTAAAATTCTAAAATTCATTAGTAAAATTTCATCAATAATTAAACAAATTCTTGTAGTTTGTTGACATTTGTAGGATTGATCAAGTGTGAGAGGTGGGTGATATGTTCTTCTTTACCCTTACATCAAGTGTGAGAGGTGGGTGATATGTTCTTCTTTACCCTTACATCACCTCTTTTTTTAGGGTTTAGAGAGAGAAATAACAAGTAATAAGAGAAAGACAAATGTACAAAAGAGATTTAGATTAATTTAAAATCAATTTTATGTTTAATACGAATTTACTTAGCCTTAGAGAAATTATTTACAATATTTTCTATGTATTAAATTACAACCATGCTACATGTATTTATATATTATTTGAAAAAAAAAACCTCGTGAACAATCTTTAAGAAATACTAACTAAATGTAAGAACTTAATACACCAAAAACACTTTAAAAGATTAAATAACATTCACAACTAAGGAAATAATATCACCCGTCAATGATAAGTATTCAAATATTTAAATCAATGTGTAAAGAATAAAATTTACCACACAAAACCTTGATTGATGGTTTAAATAAAAGTTTCAAACTTTTATACAATTATATAAATTTTATTGAAGTTTTTCATTAAATTAAGATCCTAGTTATTCAAAGTAATTGATATGTTTCAAGTTAATTTCCACTACTTAAAAAAAAAACATATTTCCTGTCAATTTTCTTTTGAAATTTTTTTCTTAGGAAACATTTGCAATTTTTGTTATGAATAATGGTTTGTAAGAATTTGCTACTATTTTTTTTTTTGCAAAATATTTTTCACAAATTTTTTTTGCATAAAATTTTGTAAGAAATACTTGCGAATTTTATAATTTTGTAGAAAGTAATTACCTACAACAAAATTACTTGCTAATTAAAATTCGTAAAAAAAAAGCCAAAAAAGGTTTTTTGTTACAAAATTTTATAACAAATTTGCAAAAAAAATTTCATAAAATATGAAAAAGTTCTAGTAGTGTTTGAAATATATTTATATAAAGCATTTCGGCTAGAACTTAATCATTTGTGTGAAGCTAATCAATTGTATTATTTTAGGATTTTTTTTTAAACAACACAACACTATAAAAACTAGGGGTGGCAAAACGGCCAGTCCGGCCCGTTTTGGCCCGTAAAAAATGGGTCGGACCGGACTGACCCGTCCACTTTTTTTTTTATTAATTTTTTTAAAACTTTTTTAATTTGTTTTTAATTTTTTAATTTTTAAAATTTGTTTATATTTACATATAAATTATTATTAAAGGCATATTTAATCAAATAAAATATTTTTAAAATTTTTAATTGATTAGTTAATGTTTTTAATTAGATAAATTAAAATAATTATTAAGTTTACATATTAAATTATTAAATTATAACTAATAATTGAAACGTAATTGGTAGGTGTAAATTATTTAAATTATAATACTATTACATATTTACATATATAAAAAATATAATATAAAAAAAATATTTTTAATTACTTTTATTTTTTATTTTTTTTAAAGCGGGCCAACGGGCCAGGACAGGCTGGCCCGTCAAGTTGACGAGCTGGACGGGACTGGTCAAAATGGGCTGACATGTTGAAATCTTCAACCTAACCTGTCCCTTTTAACACAGCCTGACGGGTTGGCCCGTTTGGTCTAGTCCGTTTTGCCACTCCTGATAAAAACTAATTTATTAGTTCTCGTTTAATTGATTAATTACATAAGTTATGCCATTTCATGATTGATTAGGTTAATGATTATAAAGAATTTGTACAACAAGATCTAGAAATCACTTTGAGCTAACCAATTATTACTATAAATAGTTTATTTAAGGTATTCAAAATAATGGTTTGTGTTAATTAATAATCAAGTATAATGTTTTAGAACCATTCTTGAAAACATCATTAATAATATCATAATTAATGATGATCATGCTTCTTATTCTGAGATAAGTTTTACTTCTTATGTGTATGATGAACACATATTCAAACAATTTATAAACATTCAGTACGATATTGTTCCATCACTAAAAGAATAAAATATTGCAACTTTGTACAAATGTTTTTTTAATAAAATATTAATTTTAATATTTTGACATCAATATTGAAGTGAGAAGAGTGTCTTTTTGTATATCACATTATGATGTTAAAAGTTTAAGACGAGTTTCCTTATTGAATTTTTTTTGTTTGTGTTTATGTTTTTATAACTCTATAGTAGTATTATTTTATGGAATACTATCAAATGTATTAGATAAGTGATTTCTTTCTTTTTAGAATTCGTGCACCATATTAAATGACATAACTATATTTTGACTCATGGATCAACTTGATCCCTCGCTTATTTTCTTATCGAATTGGATTAGAAAATAAATTATTCATTTCATATATGACAAAATTAGTTGATTCACGTAAAAAGATATGTAGATAACAACATATGGTTATGAATATGTAAATATGTATCTTATTCAATAAATCTATTACAAATAAAATTATTTAAACTCAATTTTATAATAAATTAATTCATTTAATCTATCATTCATGATGGATATCGTTGGCGATAAGATCCAAGTGGTGATTTAAATGTTCGTGATAACTGAAATTGAATCTAATTGCTTTAAGAGGGGAAGATTCATATGAAAAAGACTCTTTAACGCTCAAGTCAGTAAGGTAAGAGAGTTAGGATATTTGAAGTGAGTACAAGTATATAAGAGTGTTGTTAGGTAAGAGAGTTAGGATCTTTGATAAGGGTAAGTATAAATAGATTAGAGTGTGTATTCCATAGGAATTCTAGATGTATTTATAAAGTCTTTTGGACTACCTTGATCCATGTTATAAAATAAGTAATATAATATTGACTAATATCAATAAAATAACAACTTACTTTGAATAAATAAGAATAAATAATAACAATAACACCTTACTTGATATATGCAATATTCTTTAAATATATGGTATTAAGTAACATAATAACGTAATTAAACTATCCATGTTTAATCACATATAATGTCAATATATGAAAATTTGCACAAACAAACATATTTCAGAATATCTTTTAACCACTTTGGGTTAGCAAAGTTAAATAAGTTTTATTGAACGGTATCATTTAACATATTTGTTGATATGTACAAAATATTAAAGTGATTTTTAATAAATAAAAAAATTCATTTATCAACTTGTATGATTGTATAAATCTACTTTGAAAATTTCTTATATTGATTTAGATGATTTTTTCTAAAGATAATGAAATTTAATTTAAACATACAGATAATTTTTTATGTTTAAAAGTAATATGAAATAGGTAAGAGAGGAAGTTCTTGAACTAATTCTGACATAATGTAAAATGTACGATAAAAGGGAAACAATTAGCAAAATATAAATGTTTAATTAAAATAGTGGATGAGCTGTATCATTTTTAAATACAAATATAAAGTAATATAATTTTATTTTTAATTAATTAAAAATTTCAATTAAAATTACTGAAATCCAATTGAAAATTAAAGATATTGAAAGTGATGTGGTTTTTTTTTGAAACAGCACGACTCAAATTATTATTCACCCAATAACATAAAAGTATAGTATTTACTGTACTTTTTTAATATTTAACTACATCGGATGAGATTTCTGCACTAACCCCAAATTATGCAATTAATAACAGAAAAAAATCACATCGTAGTGTCATTTTCATTTTTAAATAGTGTTTTTAAACAATTTCATACAATTATATATACATATATAATTAATTAAATGAAACAAAAAATTATTGATGAAATCAAAGAAATCCCAAAATTCGTTCCGCTGCGAAAGAACAAAAAATGCAGAAGAAAAGAATGTAGGAGAGAGAAAAAACCAAAAAATAAGAAAAGAGAATAATACCAGCCGGCCCGGTTCACCGACTCCGGTCCAGTCTATCCAACATCCTCGACGGTTCGGTAACATCGCTTGTTCCGATTTTGTTTTTCATTTCAGTGCATTCTCTCTCTTTCTTCTTATCTTGTTTCTCTCTCTTCTTCTCGCATTGTTTTTCTCTCTCTCTTAATACACACCGAACAACCCGCGACGGAGGCTACGACCCGAATCGGACGACTCGACTCCAGCTCCGGACACTTTCATGTACTCCGCCCCCAATCTCATTTCGCTCCCATTCCCACCGATTTTCATCTTCTAGTTTTCACCATCGCAGAATCTGTGAGTCCTAAATTCCCATTTCCTCTCCCTTTCGATTCATGACACAATCACGTTGGACCAAACTTCTAAGTTTTTCTTCTTTCATTTTTCTGTCGCTTTTATTCTTTACAGCGACATTTGTTGCTAGAATAGCGTAATTTCAATTCCAATGCCAATTTCTAAATATTCTGAATTTTTTCTGTTTTCTTTTTAGGTTTGGGATTTTAGGGTTCTGAAGTTTTTGCGCCTAATCCTGGGAGATATTGATTGGGAGGAGGGGGAAAGGAACCCGGGATTAGGGTTTCCTCGGAAGCTTTGTTTTTATTGGGAGAAATCAAGAAGGTATATTTGGGACTAGGGAGAGGTTTAGGTTTAGAGGATAATGTGTATACTGTGTGTTATTCAGAAGTGGTCTCGCCGGGTTGCCACGATGCTACCTTGGTTGGTTATTCCGTTAATTGGTTTGTGGGCACTTTCTCAGCTTCTGCCGCCT
>Ga0214544_1013180_pt1 | contig 10213 bp, 6 predicted proteins | sample CNSS3metaG_FD_160074 | JGI IMG/M metagenome (GOLD analysis project Ga0214544, IMG submission 160074) | Root nodule microbial communities from cowpea collected in UCLA plant growth center, Los Angeles, California, USA - CNSS3 | ecosystem: Host-associated > Plants > Roots > Nodule | place: USA...
ACTTACATGGTTCAGATTTTAGTAGATTATAGTTTGATCCAAATACTAAATTTAAATTTAGACTGTCCAAAATTTAAAATTCATAAAAATAAAATAAAAAATTTGATTTGAAAAATTAAGAAATATGAATTCAAACTCAAAGATTCTAAAAAATTAACTTTTAGTGAAACAGCTCAGATCAAAACTATATCGGATCAAACAAACTAGATTTTATGTCCACCTTAATTATAATCATTTATCCCTATTATTTAAGGTTTTGCTATCTACGGTCTTTTAATTCTTCTACTTGCCAGAACTACATAAACAAATTGGATCCAATGAAGAATCTATCTACTTATACTATGTACACGTGTATTGTAGGTAAATAGGAGTATCTTCTCAGCATTGAATGTCATCTTTCTAATGAATCATATTCAAATTTAAAACTCTGATTTAGTTATTTGGTTAAGCTCCATTATCATTCCTAATATTACTTTTTTGACCAGGAGAATCGTACTTTAGTAAGGAACCTACCGTTTCATCTATAGTAGCAAATAAATAATTGAGCAAGCTCACCTACCCTGATAAACATTTCTACTAAAAAAGAATTGAAAATAAGTCTCATGAGTCAAATAATATCCTAAAAGTATATTTCTTCAATATATATGATAAATATTTTTTTAAGGTTTACTCTTGCTTTGGTTGAAATGGGATCATCAAGTAGCTTCTCTGACTAGATTTTTTACTGATTTTTTTGTGATGTCTTTTGCTGAGCATTAAAAATATATTGTATTGATATTTTAAATATATTTTTAATATATTTTAAAACGTTAAAATTAATGATAATCAATATATTATGAAGGCAAAGTAGAGGAAGAACACAAAAAAACTCAACAGAGAATCCAAATTCTGTGATATGCATCCATCCCATCATGTAACAGGACAAAATAAACATTTAAACAATATCATAGCCCACATATATAAGTATCAAAATAAATTTTAGATTAAATTACCTTTTTTTTCTGATTGTTTTATTTTAAATATTATACTAATCCTTCAAATTTGTAAATTTCAATTTAGTTTTGATTTTCAAAATATTGATATCATTTTTCTTAAATTGTTTAAAATAGATTAAAAAATTTTCATCAAAATTAAATTGTTAATAAAGATAATTTGCTCTATTGATATAAATAACACTAGAGATGGCAAATACACCCGTCCCGTGGGTATTGCTCGAACTCGTCCCCGTTTTGACGGGGAATCTCCACATTGACTGGGTATGGGTATGGGGAATCCCCAACTTTTTCAATTGGGTATGGTGATGGGTATGGGGATGTACATATCCCCGCCATAATACCCGTCCCCGCCATTTTTATGTCTCACATTTGAATATTTCTATTATTTTTTAATATTTTTATTTATTGTATATTTTCCTTTTACATAAGAATGTTTAATACTCTCAATTTAAGTGTTTAATAGCATAAATTTTTCATTTACTATGTAATATAAAAAAAATTTATTTACTTATTATTATTCATTTTTGTTTCATTTAAAGAACTATTTTGTTTCGCTAAAATAATTTTTGTTATTTCTCAACCATTGAGTATATATATGTTGATATTTGATAAGTTTTCTTAGATCTCTGAGGTATTTTTCATCTTATCATACCCTTAATTATACATTTGTTTTTCTTTATACAATTTCTTTCAATAATCTCTCATTGTTTTTAAGACACATATTTGTTAATTTTTTAATATTTTTATTTGTTGTTTATTTTCATCATATAAAATATTGTTTTGATATATTTTATCTAATTATTTTTTATTTTCTAACTCATTATCAATCATATTGTAATCCTTTTCACTATAATTGTATAAATAAATTGTATTTACTACAATATAAAAATTTAATGTAATTTTCATGAATATTTTTTATCACCATCCAACATATATTGGAGTTCAAAAGATACAAGATTTATGTCAAAATTTTATTATTATGTTTATTTTTATTTTTTTTGCGCCATTTTGATCAAGTAATGTATTATAATTTTTATTAGTGTATAAAAAAGAGATTCATTAGAATTTAAAAAATTTAAGTAAACAAACATTTAAAATATATTTTAATTTGAATATTTGTTTTCCTTTCATATTTTTTTAAAAATAGTTCTAAACTTTATCAACTAGATTTCATTAATGTTTGCAAATTTAATAAATGTTTTGGTTCTCATGAAAGTTTTGGTTCTCATGAAATTTTATTTGGTATTCTAATCTAAAATGTAAACAATTATAATTTATTTCAAAGTATTTGATATTGAAGAAACAATCATCCTCCTAATATATAATATTTGATAATATTATGTTCGTTTAATCATGTCTTTGATCCCCATTTTGGAGTCAAAATCTCAACTTGGTACCCGAATTGTTTTAAAGTTGTTAATAGAAAATAATATTAATAGAAAAAAATCATAAATTAACTAGTTCATGTAACAATAAAAAACATATAAATTTAAAATTTTAAAACAATTTTAAGTAAAGTTGAATGTGAAATACAATTTTAAATAAATTTAGCTATGTTAAAAATATATAATAAAAATATCAAATTTAATAAAAATATTTGTATAACATTTATATAAAAATTAATTTTTGTTTTAATTTGGAGAGGGACGAAATTGGATTATTTTTACAAAAATAAGGACTAAATTGAGACAAAAATTGAAATACAGGGACAAATTGAGACTAAGGAAATAACATCTGGCATAACACTGACACCTGACATTATCACTACCACATCACTCTGTCACTGCCACGTGGCACAACGACAGCTTGACACGTGGCAGTTTTTTTGATTTTTTTAAAAGAATTCAAAAAAATAAAAATAAAAATCAAAAAATTGAGAAACTGACATGTGACACTCCCTCTAACGGCGTCAACCCAAACTTAACAGAAAGGACAAACTTGAAACGTAAATATTTTGAATTTCAATATGGATAACTTCATTTTAATGTTCACATGTTGAACACGTATAACTTTAATGCATTTAAAATGAGATTAAAAACAAAAAAATAAATAAAAGAATACAATTCTTGACAAAAAATCACAATCCTATAAGATTAATTTATACACCTCTTATTAAATATTTTTAGATTATTATTAAAATTTGACATAAATATATTATAATTTTAAATGAAGTATTATTTCACATATTTTATTATTTAATTTATTTTTAGTACATTAATGACATCATTACTTAATAATTTATTTATTATTTTACATCATATTTTAATTATTATTATTATATTAGTATTGTTATAATATTTTTATTAAATATTATTACATATTATAATATATTATTATAATGTTAAGAAAAATAAAATATTTTTAATTCTCCGGTTTCTAGATTTTGTTTCCATTTCAAATGCAAATTATTCTCCATAGGTTAAAAATATGCGAAAGTACACTTAAAAACATTAAAAATATTCATTAAAAAAATTATAATTTTTTAATTTTTTGGATTTTGAATTTTAAATTCAAATTTATTACCACAGTTTTACAATTTTTTTATTTCAAATTCTAAATTTAAACTTTATTATCATATATTCTGAATTTCAAATTTTTAATATTTTTGATAATATGAATCTTAATTTAAAAAAAATGATATTAAAATTAAAAAAATAAATTGACATTGAAATCGTTACTTATTTTTATATTTAAATTTTTTTAAATAATTCATGATTTTCACATTTTAATAATATGATTATGTCTATAATATAGAAATGAATTTTTAAGTTATTATTTAAGTTTAACATAAGTATACTCTTATTTAAATTGAGTATTTTTCAAATATTTAATTATTTAATTTATTTTTAGTTTATTAAAGATGTCAATTTAATTATTATTTATTTAATTTTTATATAATAATTCAATTTTATTATTATATTTGTAATATTATGTTATTATTATTAAGTATTATTATTTATTTTAATATATTATTATATTTTTAATAACGCATAAATGTTTTAGATTTTTCTGTTGCTAAAGTTTGTTTTTATTTTAAATGTGAACTCTTTTGAAAAAGGTTTGCAATAAATGAAAGTTCCAATCTTTTACCGTTTTTTCATTTTAAATATCAAATACAAATTTTGTTACCAAAGTTTTACAATCTTTTGTAATTTCAATTCTCAAATTCAAACTTTTTTATCATTTTAAATTTATCTTTAACAATGTGAATCTAAATTTTAGAAACAAAATGAAATTGAAATGTTTAGTTACTTCTTTTTTATCTTCAAAAGTTTAAAATTTTATTATTTTCACTTTTAATATTACATCTATACCTACATTATTAAATTTACTTTTAAAATTTTTATTTAAATTTGACGTAGTTATATTGCAATTTTAATGAAGTGCTATTTCTAATGTTTAATTATGTAATTTGTTATCAATATTATTATTATATTATTTATTTTATATTTTATATTACTATTTAATTTTTATTATTATAATGTTATGATATTATTATATTATTATTAAATATAATGAATTTTTATACTAAAATATTAATTTTTAAGAACCAATAAATTTGTTGAATTTTTCATTATTACGAATTTGTTTATATTCTAAATACAGACTCTTTTCATATGTTAAAAACATGTGAAAGTTATTTAAGAGTATTAAAATAATATAGTAAAAAGAATTAATTTTTGTAGAATAATTTGGATTTTAAATTTTAAATTCAAACATACTTTTACAGATTTTGACATTTTTAATTAGGAATTTTAAATTTAACAAAGATCGAAATTGAAATCGTTATTTTAATATTTTTTTATTTTTATCGATCCGGATATAAAAGATCATATAAATATTTTTTATTATATTAGGTTTTGCATTTAAGTCAAATTAGGTTGTTTTTTTATCTAACACATTGGTAATTTGTATTTTTGTGATTTTAATTTGTATTTGGAGTTTAACATCTTTTTGAATTGTATTTTGATTCTATTAATGTTTATTTAGATTTTATTCATAATTATAATTTAGTTTTTTTGAGCTAAAGAAAAAAAATTGTATTCTTTTTAATTAAGTGAGTCAGTGAACCAATCCATTTAACCTGTCAACCCATGGTGGGTCGGGCTGGGTTCAAATTTTTTTAGCTCACTAATAAGTGAGCCGGGTTAGATTGGTTCACTAAGTGGACAACTCGTGGTGGATCGGACCGAGTTGGATCAGGTCGAGCCAAGTTACTCGGTTTGACAACTCTAAAAATCACTACAAGAAAAATAATTTATATTAGGAGTTATTTTTTGCATTTTCGGATGTTTTAACCACTGCTAAAGAAGTTATCCGTTTTTTACTTTTTCCCTATAAAAACCATTGTCGTTATTGAATTACTGGTAGTTTCAACTAATCTCTGATAAAGTAGTACTTACCAGCGATTTTGAAATCCTGTGTATTTACCGGCGGTTTGAAACCCCTAGTATTTATCGTCAGTTTTAGAACCCTTAGTATGTACTGACAGTTCTTGAACACCTGTTATTTACCGATAGTTCTGGAACCTTTAGTACTTTGTAGAAGTTTTGCACACCTCTGCTCGTTGTAAGCAAATTTAAATTCTTTATAATGTATGTCAATACTAAAAGCATCTTTTAAGTGTTTTTTTATCCTTACGATGCAATTCATTAGTCGCTGATGTTTTTGTTTACGTTTCAACCCTATTATAATGTTTTTACCCCTATAATTTAAATTTAAACCCTGTTATAATGTTTTTACCCCTTAATTTTAGTTGTTACACTTTTTTAATGCATATATTTCCTAAAACATGATATAAAAAATAAAAATTCTAACATATCACTATTTCGAATTTCAATCTGCATCAATAATCGACACCACAATACAATAATCTCAAAACGTCAGATACAATTTCCATACTCAAATCACAATCGTAACCGTAACATCTACAACGTATATTGGATTCAGATCCTTTGCCTCCGAACACTCATACGGCTCGCGGTCCTCGTTGCTGTCGTTCAGTTCATGCTCGGAAGAATGTTTAGAAGGGAGAAAAGTTCAGTAGAGCCACGATTTTTGTTTCATAAACTGTGTAGAGATTAGTAGAAGAACGAAAGAAGAAGACTTCGTACTAATGAAGGAGCTATGCTACAAATTATTATAGTATAAAAAATATTGTAACTTGTAAAGAAAATAACCAAATTTAAAATAATACATATAAATTTGTGACGGCTAAAAAATTAACCGGAATAAAATATAATTTTAACAATTTTTTTGACCGTCACAAAATAATTGCTAAAAAAACATTTTTCTAAGTGTATATTAACTACTACAAATTTTAATTATTTTAAATAAAATTGTTAATAGTGACGAAGTTATATTTAATAAAATTGTAAAATACTAATATAGCAATAAAATTAATTTTAAAGATTTTAATATTTAATTACTTATTTTGGATCCAGTTCGTAGGTGGGCCCAACTTTAAAAATGCAGAACGAAAAGTTGGCCTCACCTTCATCCTTCGATCCAGAGTTTCGTTTCCAAACCGACTCTCGACATCGACGAAACTGCAAATTTGAGGTCAGTTTGATTTCTCAAAATGGAAAACCCAAATTTTTCGATGTTGCCCTATTTCACGTTGTGATTTTCCGCTGTTTCTGGACTGATTGTGTTGAATGATTCTGCTGTTGAATTGCGGTTTTGTGTTCATCCAATTTCAAATTGTTTATTGTATCATGTTGTTTTTGGATTAGGTTTGCGTTGCTTTTCTCATGTTTATGGATTGTTATTGTGTATGATGAGTCAATTGTGTTGTGTTATTGTGTATGTTTTTCCCATCAAAGTAAATAGCTTTGATTACTTCATCGTTTCTTTATCTTAGTTTTGGTTTTCCAGTAAATTCAATTGGAGGTTTACTTCTGTCAAGAAAAAATAAATTAGGAAGTTATTATTAATGATTTGAAACTGAATAGAGCTTGACATTAAAGTCTTTTACCTTTTTCACCAATTTGGGGACTTCTTCCACCCTCAGTTTTTGAAATGATTGAACCAGTTTCAGGCTTAGAAGTTCATAAGCTCATACTTTCCTCTTCTGACTTCAAGTTTCCAAATGCAATATCAATGCATCCATAGAGGAATAATTTTGCAACAGTGTTTTAGGGGTCGGTTGGAAAAGGCCATGTCATTGCAGACGCATTAGCAAATCCATTTAAATGAGACCATGCATGGTTTCAACCTCTTGGTACTCCATAAGATTTCCATAATATTTAGGAAGAGAAAACATAAAGAGCTTAGGAAATAAAGTGGTGCAGTTAGAAAAGATGAGAGTGTTTAGACAAGTGTAAGTGTAAAAAGGTGATGGTTGAAGCATTATTATTATTATTATTGGGGAGGCCGTATAGTGTTTGGTTTTTATTTTTGGGACCGAGAGATTTTTTTCTAAGATACAATTATACAACTATATATGTAAATGTTATTATAGAAGTACACGGTGCACACCACTTAAGTCTATTTAGCTCAATTCAATATTGCTTTTTCCATCACCTTAATGCCCCCAGTTGGATCACAAGCCTCTTTTACTTAGCTTGGCAACTACTCTTCTTTATCACTGCTTTCTATACTCTTAACACTTCCATAATCTCTCATATATGAGCTATCATCAATTTGCTTCCTTTGTTTCATTTGAACATCACAATTACCTCTCTTACTTTGGAAGCTACAAATCATCTCGTATTATATATAAATGAGTCATGTTTCTTTATTTTTATCAAATTTTACTATTTAGTTTTCTATGATGATATTGAAAATTGTTAATTATCATGGATAGGAATGGATGTGAATAACTTTAAAACTCAGCTGAAAAAGCACAGTGATAACATAAGTGCTCTGGAACGCAATATGCAATACAGCGGGTCCATAAATATGCTCATGAAAAACCTTTCCGTCAAGATTGAATCGAGTCATGCTCAACATTCTGAAGCCATAGGAGCCTTGGGGCAAGAGGATGAGGAACTATTGTCAGGTAATTTTATTTATTTTTATTTAAAAAAAATTGAAATTTTTTATTTATTTGTTTTTATTTTTGATGTGTTTTTCTTTTCAGATGTTAAATCAATGAAAACAGAGAGAGAAATGATACGCGGGGAGATGAAGGAAATAAACAAAACTTTAGAAAAGCTGAAAACTGATAAGATGGAGGGAGAAAGGTTGTTGGGGGAAGCGTATGACCGTATCTCAATGCTGGATGCTGAAATGGAGACATCAAAAAAGAGTACTACAGATACGATTGCAGGTTTATTTTCAAAGCATGCTAAATTGATTGTTAAGTTGAAGTAGGTATGTGATATTTTATTTAATGTTTGTTAATATTTAATGTAATTAGTCCAGAGTTCTAACCTTTATATTTAATTTTTAAATTTGTAGCTGATTGATCGGTACTAGAATGAGTATTTGAAAGTAACCAATATATATGAATGAAAAGTTACGATTTGGATCTCCACACTAATTTAACTAAAATGCACCAGAATCGTGATATATATTATTATGCAAAGTTATGTATCAGTGTTTTCAACATATAAAGCAGTCCATCCATCATCTCTGTTGGGATAGATTGAACTACCGTTAGGAACATGAAAACGTTACTAATGAAACTTGTTTATATGCAAATTATATTATTGCTATTGATGCTTTTATTGGTATAGCAGAGTGAAGCAAGAGAATGCTGAAAAAAAATATTATTCAACTTAGGCACAACTCTGGAAGATAATTTAGTTAGGCTTGAAAATTAGGATGGGATACATATTTCTTTAAATAATCTATGGGTTTATATACTTTAGTCCTACTGATCAAGGAAGTAAATGTCTCAGTAAGCTGTACTCCCATGATTTTTGGGATTTATACAGGTTACTAACTAACGGCATATAGATTCTTACGCCCCTCTGCAAGATAGTGAGTATGTATTCTTCATCCCTATCTTGGTCACAATTCTGTCAAATGTGAAGCTGTTCAACCCTTCTTGAGATTTGTGCAAGCTGTTCTTGAGTGGGTACATGTAGAGCAATTGATAAGCCAATATCAAGTTTCTCCTTGATAAGATGCCTATTCACTTCAACGTTCTTAGTCTTACCATGTTTAACAATGTTATGAGCTATGTTGATTACTGATTTACTGTCACAGTAGATTTTCTCAGGTCCTTTCAAAAGGGAAGAATACTTGTAAATATTGTATTTTCATGGTTGTTTTATTCTTGAACTCTAAAGTTGACTTACAAAAATGCATTTAGCTGTCAGAAAGTAATTCATTACTGAATGTTATGCACTTAATTCCCTAAACTTTGAGGTAGAGTCTTAGTAAAATGATAGACAAGGACTAAGTTAAACAATCCATCTAGCAAGGCTATGTTAAAAAGGCAGCTAGTAGTTGTTGCTCTAGTTTTCTTGCCTTCGGCAAATATTGGTTTCCAAAAGAATGAAGTCTTGTGTTTTAAGAGTTTGAAAAAGGATGCATGGGCAGAGATGAGAGAAAATTGGAGCTGGTTTGTAGGACATTGCATACTTGTTTGTTTTATAATTTGGGGAGGCCGTGAAGTGTTTGGTCTCTGTTTTTGGGCTGTGCGATTTTTTTTTTAAGATACATTGATACAAATGTATACAAATATTATTATATAAGTACACAGTCACACCACTTAAGTCTATTTAACTCAGTTCAATATTGCTTCTTCCATCACCTTAATGCCCTCACTTGGATCACACGCCATCGTTATTCAGCTTGGCAACTACTCTTCTTTATCACTGCTTTATATACTCTTAACACTTTCATTATCTCTCATATATGGGCTATCATCAATTTGCTTCCTTTGTTTCATTTGAACATCACAATTACCTCTCTTACTTTGTAAGTTACGTATCATGCAATTGAAAAATTATTACACGATCTCGAATAATATATGAATAAGTCCTGTTTTTCTTTTCTTTTTCTAATCTATTTTTACTATTTAGATTTCTATGATGATATTGAAAATTGTTAATTATCATTGATAGGCATGGATTATGATAAATTTAAAACCCAGTAGAAAGAGCACAATAATCATATAAATGCTCTTGAAGACAACTTGCGATACGATCGTCGGGTCATGAATATCCTCTTGAAAGACATTAAAGAGGAGATTGAAATGTTTCATTGTAAGCGTTCCACAGACTTAGAAGCGTTGATGCAAGAAAATGAGGAATTGTTGTTGT
>Ga0214544_1013183_pt1 | contig 10209 bp, 2 predicted proteins | sample CNSS3metaG_FD_160074 | JGI IMG/M metagenome (GOLD analysis project Ga0214544, IMG submission 160074) | Root nodule microbial communities from cowpea collected in UCLA plant growth center, Los Angeles, California, USA - CNSS3 | ecosystem: Host-associated > Plants > Roots > Nodule | place: USA...
TGTAGTGGCGTGCTTCTCACATTTTTACCATTTCTTTCCTATCCATTTTATGTTTTCTTCTTCCTTTAATTGTTCTTGGTTTTCTATGGTTTATGTGCTTTCCATTTCCTTTTTGTTTTGAATCAATTCATCATCTTCTTCTCTTGAGCTTTGTGAAAGGAACCTTCACATCTAGATAGCTTGCTATCTTAATGTCCAGTGGGGATTTCACTTAGCTTTCTTAATCAACTCACACCATATTCAATAATCTTAAAAATGAACAAGATAATCCCTTATCACTATGAGAGAAAAGTTTTTAGAAATAAAATCTAGAGATATGACAATTTTTATAAAATGAGTCTTAATTAATAAAATAATTGAGTGTTTTCTTTAAAAACCACAACTATTCTTAAATTATTGTTTAAATCCTTACATTAAATATTTGGGAGTAAGAATTTTTTTTACTAGTTTATAATGTCTTCTGAGTTACCTTAATTAGAGTTTTAAAACTCAAACGTATTTAATTATTATTCTCTTCTTATTCTTGAATTATATATATGAACTTTACCTTTTAATATATATACACCACAAGAAATTTGATGATCTGCGAGGGAAATTAGCGAGGGAAAATTTTACTCGCTGATCCCTCGCTAATTAGAGAGAAATTAGCAACAAATAAATATTATAGCAAAGTTGTAGCTAATTAGTGAGGGACTAAACAACACATAATATGGTAGCTAAGTTGTAGCTAATTAGTTAGGGATTAAACACAAAATAAATATGATAGCTAAGTTGTAGCTAATTAGTTAGAGATTAGACATAATATAGATATGGTAACTAAGTTGTAGCTAATTAGTTAGGGATTAAACACAACATAAATATGGTAACTAAGTTGTAGCTAATTAGTTAGGGATTAAACACAACATAAATATGGTAACTAAGTTGTAGCTAATTAGTTAGGGATTAAACACAACATAAATATGGTAGCTAAGTTGTAGTTAATTTGTTAGGGATTATACACAACATAGATATTGTAGCTAAGTTGTAACTAATTAGTTAGGGATTACAACATAATATAATAGCTAATTAGTTAGGGATTAGACACATAATATTATAGCTAAGTTGTAGCTAATTAGTTAGGGATTAAATATAACATAATATGATAGCTAAATTGAAGCTCATTAATTATGGTTTTAACTATAAAATGATTTTGTTGCTAATTCAAAACTAATAAATAGAATTTCTTATTAAAAAATAATATACAAATTATTCTATAAAAAATAAATTTATTAAAGAAATTTTAAAAAACTATAAATATATATAAATATATTTATACTTATTTTATATTAGTTTTGAATTTATTAAGAATAGAAATAAACAGTACCTTTTTATATTACGTATAATATTAAAAATATAGGAAAATTTATTAAATTTATTTTTGGAGATATATTAACATATATAAACAAATAAATTTTATATACAATACCAAAATTGAAATATAAAAATTAATTTGAGTTATTCTAAAAAAAATTTAAATGTTAAATTTAAATTATTTAATAGAATATATACTAAAATATGGAAGTATTACTTTTACATTTCTCTTTAAAACTACTAATAGTGCTATCGTTATTATTATGTGCAAAATATCTAACTAGATTAGCGACCTCTTTTCCCGGTGCTAAGGAATGACATCCAAAAAACGCACCACAGCTACTGAACTTCTCACCTTGCCTTTCACGAGTCGCGTCAGCTGAACTTCTTCTCCCCTTTCCTTTTCCACATTGTCGTTTCACTTCTTTCTCTTTTCATCTCTATTTAGACTCCTTTCTCCGAAACCCTCAATTTTTGTTTGCGTCTTCGATGGCCCTCCCAAGATTCGTATCGATCTCCTCTGAAACTGTTTTTTTCTCATCTGTCTCACTTGCCACATTTTCAAACCTTAATAATTGGAATTTTCAAGATTGGGTGAGTGTACAAAGGGCGAGAGCTATAGGAATGGTGTTGATGCAGTCGTGATGTGCTTTGACAACTCATCCAAACATTTCTATTATTGGATTGTGGTGCTAAGAAGATGACGCTGAAAGTGATTGTGGTGGCTTCTCCGATCAATTTCCTCTTCGGATTCTCGATTACATTGTGGCGCGTCTTCATGTAAGTTCTTCAATTATTTTTTTACTTTTTCAGTATACGTCTTACATTGCGCAATATTGCATGCTCTGTTAGCCTCTTACATTGGCAAAATATGATTCAAATTTAATTAGTTAAAGCGTTTTCTTCAAACTGCCCAAAGCTGAAACAAAATTTCTACCTAATGTTGTTGCCTGGTTTGCATGATCTGTGACTTGTATCTTTGCCATTTTTTCCACCACATAAGACATCATTGTTGGAGCAGCTAAAATCCCAAGAAACAAATGAATTGTAATGGTGTAAAGGAGGGAGCTATAATAGGTAATATAAGTCACATATCATCTAGCTACCTAGGAGAAAAATGGAACAGACCAAAAACTAAACTAAGCAACCAAAAACACCTTAGGTTATGTCACTGCATTGAGAAAAAAATTGCAGTTGTATAAATTAAGGTTATTACTTTCGTGATTACTTCAAATATGATTGTGAAGGAGTTAAGTGATCTTGTAACCAAAATTTTGGAGAAATGTAGGGGACCTAGTGTTTTCTATGTCTAAGGGGAGGAAGTTACTACTGCCTTTGGAATTGTTGAACAATTACATGGACACAACAAAAATGGAATATTTTATTTAACATTAAAACTGCACATTCTTCCAACTCTTCACCACTGTTAAATTTTTCTGAACTAAATACTTCTTCCTGTTGTTTAGTTTTAATTAAAAAGTAGTGTTCAATTTAGAATTAGGATAATAACAACTAAGGTATAGTTAGGATTGGACACTAGTATGAGCGTTATGGAAGCAAGAGGATGCAGAGAGGGTGGTGGAATAAACGTTTAAGCACTTTGGAAGATTGATATACTTGTGAATGTTGCGACTGGGAACTTCCTTAATGTCGGCAGAGGATCTCTCCCCCAATGGCTTTCTAATAGGTTTTGTCTATATCACGTCTTCTTATTGAGAAGTGTCATTAACAATATGTGATTTCCATTGCATCTTCATTGTGATTATGTTGAAGGGTTGTCTAATTTATCTCATGTAAGTTGATTGGTGTAAATCCCTTTTGTACTTAAATCTGATTAATGGAATTTTTAGATTAATCGTTTATGATCTAGTTTTGGCTGCTTGAACATCGGTTATTTTTGTTTTAAAGATGTTATCATTAACATCAATCAACAAACATAAGGAAGAAAAAACAATGTAGTTTTTGTCTCAAGAAATTACTTTTCCTTTGACAAAAAGACGCATGCATTTTATGTTGGCTCTTTTTTTAAATGGCTTACTGCCCCTGACCAAACAAGTCAGCTACAATGCAAGGTGGATTACTTGAAGATCAATTTCTCCTTCCTGTTATTTAAAACAATTTCTCATTTTGGTATTACTAAGTTATTGTATCTTAACCTTTTCAGGTGAGACATGTTCCTGGATTCTACCATTGTAGCTTACAAATGGAAGTGGAAAGAGACGACCAAGGTCATTCTGCAGTTGTTCGCATATCTAAAGATGATCAAGACCTAGCAGCTGGGCAATTTGTGGCCTTTTATTTTCTGCATTAAAGATATCATCTCCACAGTCACTCAAGAAACATGGGGAGAACAAGATATGAAGATGATATTGTTTTATTTTAATTTTAATCATGTACGTTGACAATTAATCTATTTCTGATGCTTAAAAACTTTCACTATGTTCTTAACTTTGACTATTTTGAATGTGATAAAATTTGAAATGTTTCATATAAATTGGTTGGCAAGATTTATTATATTTTTAAGTAATATTGATAATTAAATCTATTTTATAAGGTACAAAAATAATAAGAGCATGAATTTGCTACGATTTTGTTAGGAATTAGGTAGAGATAAAGTATTACAATTGGCGAGGGATTAGCGAGGGTTTAGCTAGGGATTGGTTTGCTAGGGACTAACTAGGGATTTGTTACAAACATTTAGCTAGGGATTAGCTAGGGATTTGTTACAAACAATTTGCTAGGGATTAGCTAGGGATTTGCTACAATTAGTTTGTTAGGGATTAGCTAGGGATTTGCTACAACTAGTTTGCTAAGGATTAGCTAGGGATTTGCTACAAACATTTTGCTAGGGATTAGCTAAGGATTTGCTACAACTAGTTTGCTAGGGATTAGATAGGGATTTGCTACAACTAGTTTGCTAAGGATTAGCTAGGGATTTGCTACAAACATTTTCCTAGGGATTAGCTAGGGATTTGCTACAAACATTTTGCTAGAGATTACCTAGGGATTTGCTACACCTAGTTTGCTAGGGATTAGCTATAGATTAGCTAGGGATTAAATATGGAGTAGTTCCTTGGCTAATTAGCTACCTATAATTTAGCTTCGGTTCATTACCCTCGCTATTTTCTCGCTAATCCTTCGCTAAATCGTTTTGCTAGGGATTAGCGAGGGATTAGCTAGGAATTATTCCCTCGCAAATCTGGAAATTTGTTGTAGTGATATATATATATATATATATATATATATATATATATATATATATATATATATATATATTCTGTATGTACATATTCATAATGATAAATAATAGCTGCTTTTCTTATATTTTGATATAATATTATTATATTATTTATAGTATATTTATTTTATTATTATGTATAGTTTTTTATATTTCTCTTAACCATTATATTATTTAATTTACGGAAAGTATATTGTTTACTTAAAATTATGCTATTTACTTCATTCTTAATCTGAATGAAAATAATTTAAAACATAGAATATATGAATATTAAAATATATTATATAAAAATATAATAATTAAACGATGTAATTGTAACGACTGCTTTATAAATAAACAATTAGAATTAATATATTTATTATTGTAATTTAATAATTATTACCTACTTTAATAGATATTTTACTACACATTTATGATATAATAAATTACTTAACACTTTTCGACTACCTTACGTCGTTTAGCTTCTATATAACTTTTTAACTCAAGTAATTTATCCAGCTTTCAAGTAATTTTTCAGTTATTTTTTCAAAATATATCTACAATGAATTTTAAAGGAAAAAAAATAGAATACAAATTTTTAAGGGGTGAAAATCAATAGAAATCTTTTATTGAAACTAAATTAAAAAGTTTACGTATTTTATAAGACAATAAATATTGATTTCGAATTTAGAGATATAAAAGTAAATAATCTTGTTTGTAGACCGAAAGAAAAATAAAAGAGAGAAAAAAAGGAAATTTGATAGTTGATAAATGGAAATAATGAGCTTTTTTTTTTTTTTAAAGCAATGCATGTATTGAGATGTACACACACAAAAATATGGTGTAAATTACTATACGAGTTGTTGAATAAATAATTTGTTCTAACAAGTGAGATCATACTAAGGAAAAAATTAAAAGGAATTCAAATAATTCATAGCATTGATTTTAAAATAAAATATATAACTATTAAAACTGTTTATAGCATTATTATTATTTCATTAGGTGTACTCTTAGGACATACAAATAATTGTTATTTTTTTTTTTTATTTTGTATTGGCATCTTGTATCGTAATAAAGTACTAACTAAAATTAGAGAGGAAGATAACACCATTATCATATGTAACAAAACACGGATTAATAAAGAAAATCAAATTTTATCATTTATATACAAAATGTTGATGTGAAGTATTTTGTTACTAAATATATTTTTTATTAGGAGTCTTAAATAGTTTGGGTTATGTGATTACTCAATTTGATATTTATTTATGATTGAGTTAAATCCAATTTATCTCAAAATAACTCATTCTTATATGGATTGTGTGATAAATTTAGAATGAATGATTTAACACTCAATTCGAGACCCACTCTTACATTTGTGTTATGGATTATATTGGTCTATTCTAAAATAACTCATTCTTAAATAGATTGTAGGATGGATTTAACCTGAAACTCATTCTTATATTTGTATTGTTGGCAAAACAAGAAGAGTGTGTTGCAAAGATTTCGATGATGATAAATGAAGAGACTTCAAAGTAAATATTGTAATAATAAGTTAGTGTTATATTAAGTATGTTTAAGAACATTTAAGTTAGAATAGAATTTCATAAAACATAGCTAAACTTAATCACTATGGGAAATTTCATAAAACGTATAAGTTGAAACTTGTCTTTTCAACTTCTTGACCTAGTTTTCAAAAATCTATTTATAGAGTTCTTAACCACTTTCGAAATCAACTTTTTTTAGCATAGAAGTTCAGTGTGATTGGTAAGAAACAATTTGAGTGATTTTGAAAAGGGGCTTTGGATAATGTGGGTAGAACGATAACTTTCACTAAGTGGGTTCTTAAGGGATTGAGTGTTGTTGTTGTTGCTAGGAAAATTGTTCATCCTCTGTGTGATTCAGACGAAGTGTTATTCATCTCTTGTGTCTTCAAGAGAAGGGTTCTCTAAACCCTTTAATCTCTCATATGATTGTATTGTGTTTATTTTAGTGATTTAGTTAATCACCTTGTTTAAGAGATTAACAATTGGACGTAGGATCTTTTGATCCGAACCCGTATAAATACTTGTGTTCATCTTCTTTCTTACTCTCTTTATTAATTTGGAATTACTTTAAATTAAAGAATCTTTTAGTTTAAATGGTAAATTTTGGGAGAAATTTTAAAGTCTTAATTTTTTTTAATCAAACCAATTCACCCTGTCTTGTGATGAAGGCATGACCACCTCACCTAGCACCATGGAAGCCAACCCAAGGAGAGTTACAAGAAGCATGACAAAAGGGGAGGCTTTTCCATCTTTATCCTTGTTTAGCATTACTTTAGTTTGAATTCCATGAAGTTGGCTTGATTGACTATTTTAAGTGGACTTGTTGACCTTGAACTTAGGATGACTTGTTGACTCAAATATTAGCTTAACCTAAGCCAACATGCTAATCTAATTTTACTTGCTTTGTAGGTTGATTGGGAGGTGGCGCAAAGGAGGAAAAATGGCATTTTGGATGACTTATGGAGAGCACATGTGGAGGAGAGAGAAGGAGCAAAGCTTTATAGAAACATCTAGAAAGGATGATCATTTTACCATTTCTTTCCTTTCCATTTTATGCTTTCTTTCACCTTTATTGCTCTCACATTTATGGTATTTTTGCTATCAGGTTTTCATGGTTTTAAGTGCATTCCATTCTTTTCTTGTTTGAATCAATCCATCATCTTCTTCACATCTAGATAGCATGGTATCTTAATGTCCAGTGAGAATTTTCACTTTCCTTTCTTAAGAAATTATCATCATATTCATGAATGTTAAAAGGAACTAAGATAATCCTACATCCTCTTGGTTTTGTCCTTACGCTAAAATTTCGCTATGTGATTCTATCATTGTTATTGATTATGTTTTTCTTTTCGTATCTTGAATTTCTTTAGACAAATTCAGCATTCCTTGATTTACTGACTTAATTGAAGCCTTAAATTAATTTATGCAAAAATTGAGTTATTTTTTGAAGTTAATACTTCAAAATTACAATTTTTTAATATATATATATATATATATATATATATATATATATATATATATTAATTCTAATCCAATCAACCGAACCTAATTCAACCCAAATAAATTTGCATAAATCCTCTATATTTATGTAAATTTAAATAAATAAAGAAACTCATCACAATCCTATTTCTTTTCATAGTTAAATAGTAAATTTGCATAAATCCTTCTTTTAATAGTTAAATAGTAAATTTGCATAAATCCAATTAAAAAAATTAAATATTATTTATATCAATATATGTACCTAGTCAAAGAAAAAAAATGGTCTTGATCATCTTAGTAATCAAAGATATTTAATTATCTTAAATTTCACTAGTAATATCATAAAAATGTTAACTCTTCACATGCTCGTAACTAGTCTTGAAATTTTGGGTGGCTTTTGATTTTACTTTTTTTCCCCTTTTTAGTATTCTAACTAGTCTTGAAATTTTGGGTGGCTTTTGATTTTACTTTTTTCCCTCTTTTAGTATTCTTCTTGTTTTTGAAGGAGATTAACCAAATCAATTGTTTGTAAAATTTCTTAATTGAGGCTTAGAAATTGTATTTCCCTACCTACCCTCCTTTTCTTCTATCTTATATGTATCTAGAACTATATATAAAGAGAATTCCTCATTTTGTGACTACAATTACTTATTCCTAATTTATCCTTGACAATATAATTATTTTTTTTAAAGACTAATAGTTATTTTTACATCTATAACTATATATAAAGAGGCTTCCCTCTTTTGTGTCCATAATTACTTATTCTTAATTTACCCTTTATAATATAATTATTGTTTTTTAAACACTAATAGTTATTTTTACATGTTATAAAACTATTATAACAATTATTTTCTTTTTTATTTTTCATTGATTAATAGTTATTTTCTCTTCTTTTCCCCATTTATTCTCCTTTGTTCTTAATAAATAAAAATATGCTTTGTATATTAACTTAGTGATCTTTCAATATGATCACCTACTAATACAATATTATATATATTTAAAAAATGTGTGCACATAAGTGCGGTAGTGCCTGCTAGTTAGGAGTGGCAATATGGGCCTGATCCGGCGGATTAGCTCGCCAAAAAAAAGTGGGGCGGGCTAGGACATTGAGCCCACATGCCCGTAGGAGCTCGACCCGTGGAAACCCACGGCCCATGCGGGCTAGCCCCTTGGCTCGCATAAAAAAAACTTGCACTTGCGTATATCAGTTACTTTTCTTCTTGACTTCTGCATGAACGTTTCAAATTCTTGTATGACTAGAAACGACAAGTATTATGTATTTTTTAATGTGTTAAAATTTGAATACATCGTGTATGTTAAAGTACCAATATGAATATGATGAAAATGATGAATTATCAATTTATCATTCAACTTTCCAAAGTCTTTGCTTAATTTTGTCAACTTATTAAACTTTCCCAATTTATTGAACATTGAAAGCTTTATCATAAGATTTTCTTTAAAAACACAAAAAATAAAAATAGGTAGGCTAGCCCATATAAGGTCAACCTGGCCCGCATTTTGCGATCCAAGTGCAGGTCTGACCTAAATGGACCAGCCCTACCCCGCATTGTCATTCCTACCGCTAGTAGAATATAAAAAGAGTAATATGTTTTTGATATATTGTAATCAATTTGAAACTATATAGTGAATTAAGAATATAATATTTATATTATAAATATGGAATAAAATTCTAAATATTTTAAAATATAGTTTTGGGTTGAATTACATAATTTAAAACTATATCAGTGATTATACAATTCAAAATCATATTTCAGATTTTGTAAATTTTAGATTTCACTATTTGATATTTGAATGTGTTGGAGTTGAAAGGGAAATAATTTAATCGGGAGAAGGAAAAACAGAACCAGGTAAAGTGTACAGTATTATGAGATTGATGTGAAGAAAATGACTTGTTTTATTCAACGCAGCAGCAGTACATTTATAATAAAAAAAATAAAACTGACAGTAACCACATAACCATGATTTCAAGAAACGTGAATAACAAACATACTTGCACCTAAAGTTTAGGAAGACCTATTGACTAGTTAAAAAAATTAAACAACGATCTGCAGTTACAAAAAGCAGATATTTAACACTCCTCCTTGCTTTAGGAACTGCTGCACACTCCAATTCTTTTTCTCAATAATTCAAATTTGCTGACAGGCAAAGGCTTTGTGAACATATCAGCCAACTGATCTTCAGACTTGCAGTAAACTAAGTTCACTTCTCCATTTTGCTGCATCTCCCTCAAAAAATAGAGCTTGATGTTGAAATGTTTTGTTTTCCCATGACATACTGGATTATTTGCAATTGCAATTGCTGCTTGATTGTCAACAAAAACCTCAATTTTATTTTTCTGCTGAAAGTGTAAATCATATAGAATCTTTTTTAGCCATAGAACTTGATTTACAGCAGCTATTGCTGCTATGAATTCAGCCTCTACAGTGGATTGTGCTACAATCTCTTACTTCTTTGTGCACCATGAGAAAACCCCTGAACCTAAGTTGAAACAATACCCTGAAGTGCTTTTCATGTCATCATAAGATCCAGCCCAATCACTATCAGAAAATCCACACAACTTGAAATTTGTACACTTCTCAAATTTGACACCATAATCAA